>PVBE010770016.1_pt1 | contig 149558 bp, 127 predicted proteins | sample 1631181 | NCBI WGS metagenome assembly PVBE01 (sample SAMN08397723, study PRJNA350692) | Marine metagenome, whole genome shotgun sequencing project. | isolation source: water | place: Pacific Ocean | collected 2012-04
GCGATCCACACGCCGGCCAGTTCTAGGTTCCTCAACACCAGTCGCGATCAGGGCCACTACATGACACAGACCACCCTGCCTTCCGTGCCCGTTTCGAAGCTGAAAAAGCCCGAGGCGACAGAGCCGACAAAGGTCTACTGGTTGTATGCCGTCCCGATTGTGGCCATTCACATCCTTGCCTTGCTTGCGGTGCTGCCGTGGCTGTTCAGTTGGTCGGGGCTCATTGCAATGGTCGTGGGTGTGTTTGTCTATGGACAGGCCATCAACCTGTGCTATCACCGCGTGCTCGCGCACAAGTCTGCCAAGCTTCCCAAGTGGTTTGAGCACTTTTGGGTCATCATGGCTTTGTGCTGTATGGAAGACACGCCAGCGAGGTGGGTATCAACCCATCGCTGCCATCACAACGATTCTGATACCCATGACGACCCTCATAGTCCACTGGTGACCTTCTTTTGGGGGCACTGTGGGTGGTTGATGCTGCTCAACCGTGACTCTCGGAGTCTCGAGACGTATCAGAAGTACGCGCCGGACATTCTGCAAGATCCGTTCTATCTCAAGATCGAGCGTTCACTGCTGGTGCTGTGGGTGTATCTCGCGCATGCAGCGGCGTACTTTTTGCTTGGGCTGGCGATCGGCTGGGTAAGCAGTGGTATCGCGATGACAGGCGTGCAGTTCGGGTTGAGCCTTTTGGTGTGGGGTGTGCTGGTTCGCACGGTAGCCGTGTGGCACATCACCTGGTCGGTGAATTCGCTGACGCATCTCTTTGGGTATCAGAGTTATAAGACGGGCGATGAGAGTCGTAACAATTGGATCGTGGCGCTCTTTGCCGTGGGCGAAGGTTGGCACAACAACCATCACCACGATCCAGCAAGCGCATCCAATCAGCATCGCTGGTGGGAGATTGACATTACCTACTACAACATCAAGTTGATGGAGTTGGTAGGCCTGGCCCGTGATGTCACCCCGCAGCGGCACCGCCGCCGGGCAGCGCAGCCCAAGCGAGCTGCCCAGCGCGAAGCGAGCTCAGATCAATAAATGTTGCTAGGGGCCCGGGCAGAGAGGGTGACCGCAGAGCTGTGAGTGAGGGAATGGGCTGAGCAGGATTCGAACCTGCGACCGGGCGATTATGAGTCGCTTGCTCTGACCGCTGAGCTATCAGCCCTTGTTGGCGGCGATTCTACCGCGCAAGACTGCGAAGGCGAAAATGGCAACGAAGTGCATAGGCCTGACCTGAAGGGAACGCTCCGCCCGCTGCAAAAAATAAGACTCCCCACCAGTGTAAAACCAGTGAGGAGTCCTCTCTTCCTGCGACACGAGTCAGCTCGTATCACGCGAGTCGTGTGATGCCGGAGAGTTCAGAGGTCAATATGTGCCAACACATCCAGCAAATCAAACACACAAGCGCAGCCAAAACGGTCGCGTGGGGGGCTGCTTGAGGAGATCTAGGGCCATTGGGTTGAAGGAATGGACAGTTGCCAGTCGCTTTTCGATGTGACGAACAACCTGTTCATTGCATCTCAACACTGCGCGTGATTCGGCCGCGAGCAAGAACTCAATGTGGAGTTTGGTTGCCCAGCCTTCGTTGCTGGTTGTAAGCCGTTGCTGCACGTGTGGTTGGGCAAGACAGAAATTTTTGATCGGTCCAGACCAGTTATCGCCGATTGGCAGCAGAACCACCGCAGTAGAGCACCCATCGCGTGTGAGCCTCTTCGTGATTGGTGTCACGACCGCACTCAGGGCAAGAGCCGCCATCGGGGGTTTCGAGCAGGATATGCCCGCAGTACATGCACAACAGAAAGTTGGCGGGGCGGGCGGTGCTTATTTGCTCATTGCACTGAGGCACTCGTGTACCAACTCATCGCCACTGGCTTTGATCTTGGTCCCACTTCGTGCGTGTGCATACGAGTCGAGCACTTTTTGAGCGTGTTTTTGTTGTTCTGGAGTCGCGGAATTCCAAGCCAGAACGAACTCCGCCAGCATCTCGTCGGTGACGTTGACGTGGCCAAGGGTCTTGTGTTGTGCGTCGACATCGGGATGCGCCCACGTGGCCGACCAGCACAGTGGTGGGGCGGTCAACCCGACAGCCAATGGGGCCGTGTCGAGGGTCCAAGCGATTCGTCCCTTGGCGGCATTCCATATTCCATTGGTCGTGGTCGGTTTGGAATCGGCACCGAGGTAGACATTTACGGTGCGTGATGTGAGTACGGCGATGGTGGCCGCCCAAGCGACTTGCAACTGCGGTCGATCGCCAACTTCCTTTACAAATGCCTTGGTCAGTTGCTTGTCGAGGTCTTCTGGCAGGGCATCACCAGCATTTGTTATGAAGGTTTGGAGTTGTGTTTGCCAATCACCGGTAATTTTCATCTTCAACGCGCGTGCCACAATGCGTGCAATGAAGGAATCCACATGGTTGATTTTGCTCGGGCGCCAAGGGGGGCACATCCTGACTGCTTCGGCGTCGGTGATCCAGTCACGCTGCCACAGAAAGGCGACGATTGCTTGTTCGAGGCTGGCTTCTACAAAATCTTCCAAGCGGTTGCCACCAGGCGTGTTGCCGATGATGTCTTTGCCCGGGAGCATTTTGGAGCCAAAGAGCAAGGCCCAGCCCATCACTGCCGCATCTTGCACATCGGCAATGGCGCGTTTGTTGAGCACTCGTATGGCCGCAGGCAACAGCGGGTCGCCCTTCATGGACTTCTTAAGCAGGTCGATGAACAACTGTGCGGCGGCATCGATGCCGTCTTGAAGCGCCATTAAGTCGTCGAGCACATGCGTATTGCCACCGAGGCATTCCAAAAAGCAGGTTGTGGTACCCAGTGGCGATTCGTAGGTAGTCCAGAGCCCAAGGCCCCCGAAACCATCGTCCCAATCTCGGGTGTGCGTGTCGCCAGAAAACACGATCTGCGCTTGGCGGTTGGTTTCCTTGGCCGCATCTCCTTGCGTCCAATCTTGACGCATGGTGTTGAGTTCGGCCGGCTGGGCATCGCTGGGCATGGTTGTCGTACGTGACAATCCATCTTTGGTCGGCGTCATGTCGACCTCGTACTTCAGACTGCAACCGGTCAGAAGCAGCGTGGCAGTAGCGAGCAGTGTGGCAGTGGTGAGCAGTGTGCGCATTGGAGACCCTTTAGTAGGGGGGTAGACTAACCAGTTGTGAAGAAGGAACCCTCCAAATTGGCACGCATGATTGAAGGCTGGTTTGCCGCGAACATGAGGCCAATGCCATGGCGGTCTGAGCGAACGCCTTGGCGATCGTTCGTCAGCGAGTTCATGCTGCAACAGACGCAGGTTTCACGGGTCATCGAACGCTTCGAGCCATTCATGGATCGGTTCGGCACGCCCCTGCTGCTGGCCCAGGCGGACGAAGAAGCGGTGCTGGCGATGTGGCAGGGGCTTGGCTACTACCGACGCGCGCGGAATCTTCAACGAGCGGCCGCGGACATCGTCGATCGCTTCGGCGGCGAGGTGCCCCTCGAGGTCGAGGGATTGATGTCGCTTCCGGGCGTGGGGCGATACACCGCCGGAAGTATCGCATCGATTGTCGGCGGACGGCGTGTTCCGATTGTCGATGGAAACATCACGCGCCTGCTTGCCCGCATGTACGAGGACGACGCAGCGCAGGACGACCGGGCCTTCATCGCTCGAACTTGGGAGCGATCAGAACAACTCGTGCAGGCATGTTGCAAACCAGGCGTGCTCAATGAGGGCATGATGGAGTTGGGCGCCACGGTGTGCACGCCGGCATCGCCTTCATGCAATGCATGTCCTGTGCGTACATGCTGCGGAGCGTGCGACTCCAACAGAACCGGAGAGATTCCACCGCCCAAGCGCCGCGCTGTCAAAGAAGTGCTGCATCATCACGCTGTTGTCGTGGAGCGACGCGGTCGCATGCTGATGCAGCGCCGTCCCGGTGGTGGCTTGTGGGGCGGTCTGTGGCAGGCGACTGCTGTCGAGAGCCCCTCGCGTTTGACCCAGCAAGAGGTGGCCAAGTCCTGCTCGCTTCCATTGGAGTCGCTGACCTTGGTCGAATCGGTGCAGCGACAACTGACGCATCGCACGGTTCATCTTCATGTGCACATCGGTGTGCTCAAGCGGGGGGCACGCCTGCCCGAGGGCGACCACCGCCGCTGGATGCTTGCGGATGAGTTGATCAAGGCTCCATTAAGCAATGCCGCGCGGCATGTGCTCGAGGTGGGCAAGGTTGCATTGGCCTTGTCTTGACCCATAGAGAACTGTTCTTAGGTCATTTCAGGCCTCGTGTGGGCGGTTGATTCTGCCATGACAGGGCCTCATTGCCTCGCAGCGACATCCAAGGAGTGAACGATGCGTGCAAATAACGCTGATGAGAGCACTTGAGGGTGGTTTTTAGACTTTTTTGACTCAGTGCTGACAGAAACCGGGTGCTTGGGCGGATACGTAGTGAACCGGGAAGGTACTCACACGTGTGAGCGACCTCCTGGGGCCAAAAACCTACTTGCTCCCTTGCACACGGATAGAACTCGCCGACGGTCGGCGAGTTCTATTCGCCTTTTGGGCGGGCAGAATCTGGAACTACGATTCGGTGCCAGTGCCCGTGGCCATCGCCGGGGCTTCGTCGATGGAGGATGACTCGCTGGACTCGTCTTCCGGGTAGGCAATGCGTCCGTGGTGAATGGCGCACACGCGAGTGAGAATCGACTCCTTGACCTTGCGTATCTCGGCAAGCGTCAATGGACACTCATCAAACTGCCCATCAAGAAGTCGCTTCTTGCCTAGATCGTGCACCAAGCCTTCGATCTGCGCGGGTGTCGGGTCACTCATCGCGCGGGTGGCACTTTCGACACAGTCCGACAGCATCAAAATGGCTGCTTCCTTGGTCGATGGCCTTGGCCCTGGATATCGGAACTCGACTTCCTGAGGTGTTTCTTTGTCACCGGCTTCCTCTGCTCGTTGGCGCGCCGCGTGATAAAAATACTCAACCAACGTGGTCCCATGATGGGACTCGATGAAGTGGATGATCTCGCGTGGTACGCGGTACTCACGGGCCAGTTCGATGCCGTCCTTGACGTGCCCGATGATGACGAGCAAACTCATGGCAGGACTCAAACTATCGTGACGATTTTCTCCACCTGCTTGATTCTCAATGAAGTAGTGCGGCTTGTGCATTTTTCCGATGTCGTGGTACAGACCGCCGACATAACACAATAAGCCGTCAGCGCCGATCGACTCGGCCGCAGCTTCAGCAATACTTGCGACCTGCAAACTGTGATCCCATGTGCCCGGCGCTCGCTGCTGGAGTTCGCGAAGCAAGGGACGCCGCGGGTCTCTCAGTTCTGCAAGGGTCATGCCTGTGGTGATGTGGAAGATGCGTTCAATGCTTGGCAGAATGCCCAGAATCAAGAAGCCCACACCAATGGTGGTGAGGCCTGCCTGAACGCCGTCAGCTAACAACTGCGCAAGGGCATCGATGAAGATTGGGAATTCGATCATGCCCAGCACGATGGTGCCAAGGGCTGCCGCGATAGCGGCGATGCTTGAGGCCCGAATGAGGTCCACGCGGCTTCGCACTTCGGCCAGTTGGGCAATCAGGGTCATGGCAACACCCATGAGCAGTACGAACCATCCGATGCTCTCCTGGAGTGCGATGACGACAATGGCCGCTTGCATGCACGCGACGGCTGTCGCCAAACGTCGGTCGTAGGCCAGTCGCAAGATGGCTGTGGTGAGCAACAGCGGTCCAAAGGCTGCTGCCACCATGATGCCCGGTGAATCGGCCGCTACCAGAATCGTGACGCTGAGCATCAGAATGACCAGCAGACAGATCGCGATGAGCCGCATTGGGTTTCTTGCGATGCGGCGGTAGGTCATCATCGTGAAGGCGCCCAAGAAGACCGACAAGGCCGCTACGAGTAGGCCCATGCCGATGCGGGGAATCCATCTGGCCGCCCACGAAGCTTCTGCGGCGTAGACCGCCGCTTCACGCATGACATCTTCGTGTTGAAGGGCTGTGAGTTTTTCACCGCGTCGATACAGCGGTTTGCCAGCGGTGTGTTCGACCATGGCCGGCTCGATGGCAGCGCTTGCGGCCAGTCGCATCGCGTCTGTTTTTTCGCGATCGAGTTTGAGTGTGGGGCGCGCTTCCTTGGCCACTCGATAGGCCACCGTCTTGACCAGCGATTCAGGGAACCCGGCACGTCGCACAATTTCAATCAGTCGCTGAGGTACTGCGTTGTCTTCCAAACTTGTCACGTTGAGGGCTTCGCCTCGGAACGGTTGCTCTAGGGCGTTACCTGGAAGTTCGAGCGCTCGATTCGTGGCCGCCTGCGTAGAGAACAGTTGGAAGGTTTCCGGGTCGAGGATGGGCGCGTGAATGAGCGCGTTGTGTACCAGTGCATCGGACCAACTGGTCCACGCGTCGGTTGGCCCACCGGGGCCTGCAAATGGCTTGACTGATGCGAGGGTCTTTTCGGTGAGTTGAAAGTCTGCTTTGAGTGTGTCGGCTACGGCGGTAATCGATTCGGTGCCTGCAACAGCGGTTGGCAGTCCCATCAGGGATGATTCAAGCCGATCCAAGACCGCTGCGTTTGGTGCGTAGATGAAGGGCGATGCGGCCGCCGCTTCGCTTCGTCGAGCCTCGGTCGCGGCTTTGTTTTCGAGTCGGTAATCGAGTCTGGTCAGCCGTGATTCCTTGACCACCCGGCCCGGGACGACCAAGACCTGTTCGCGTCCCCACGACACCAGCAGACTGGCGCACACCAGGAACACCAGAATGATGGCCGACGTCCGCAGGAACTCCGGCCGCCGAATCGCCTGACGCAGGGTTGCAGGCGGGCGGGGGATTCGCTGCCGGAGTTTCTCTCGGCGATGGTCGCTGCGGGGTCGGTTGGGGGCGTTCATGGCTGCCATTAGAGTAGGGGGGGATTGAGGCCCACATGGGCTTTGGTGGCTCCAGTCTACCTTTGGACCGCTCGACTGCCGCAGGTTGACCGTGGTAGGCTCCATCGGCGATCCGGGCGTGGAGAGGTGACCAAGTGATCATAAATCGGCGATTTCCAGCGATAGGAGCCTGTCTCGGGCTGTGGATGGCTGCGGGATGTCAGTCCACGCCTCAGGGCAAACTCTCCTCGCCAAGCGTCGTGTCCCTGAGCCCAGATCAAGCCTCAGCGGTTCAAGCCACCCTTCGATCGGCCGTGACCGATACATCGGCCGCCCCGCTGCAACTCTTGCCTGCTTCGGGCGTGCGGTGGTCGGACGTGCCTCGTTGCGTGCACTGGGCCGGGGATCAACAGATTGCCTTTGCGGTGGTTGACTCGACGGTCTCGGGCGACCACGCAAGCTTTCGCATACGCACGCTGGAGGGCTGGCCTGGTTGGATTACAGCATCACGTCACGGCGATCTCATCAGTTTCGATGTGACCATGGGGCCCTATCCACAGCATGCGTCCGCGAAGAAACAAGCGTCGAAAATTCGCGAATTACTTCTGGTTGCGTTGCGTACCTGGGGTGCCAAGCCGGAACTTCCAGCGGATCCCTGATTGAATTGTTGGTCTCGCTAACACCCCGGTGGGCATTGCAAGTGATGTTCGGTTGCCTGTTGATACTGATGCGCGGCGCGGAGCAGAGTGTCTTCTCCTAGCACCGGTCCTTGAAGATGTAGCCCAACAGGCAGTGAGGTTCCATTGACATCGGCCATGCCCCCTGGAATGGAGATACCGCAGATGCCCGCGATGTTGGCCGACACGGTGTACGTGTCGCAGAGGTACATCGAAATAGGGTCGGACTTGGCGCCCAGTTCAAATGCCGGCGCTGGAACGGTAGGGCCCAGAAGGACATCCACGTCTCTAAAGAGCGCGGCATACTCATCGTGGATGAGGCGGCGGACCTGTAAGGCACGCCGATAGTAGGCGTCGTAGTAGCCAGCGCTGAGTACCCACGTACCAAGCATGATGCGTCGACGTGCTTCGGCCCCAAGTCCCTCACTGCGGCTGCGCGCGTACAGTTCTTCTAACTCGCCGCCAGCGACTTCGGCGCGGCGTCCGTATCGAATGCCATCAAAGCGGGCCAAATTGCTCGATGCTTCGGCCGGTCCGATGATGTAGTAACAGGCCATTCCCAGTTCGGTAGTGGTCAAATCGACCGGCTTGACCGTGCAGCCAAGCGATGTGTAGACCTCACGTGCGTGTTCAATGGCTGCATTGACCGCGGGATGGTTGTCGTCAGAAAGGTGCTGGGTTGGGATGCCGATGCGGAGCCCTTCGATGGACTGGTTGATCGTCTCGAGTCCGCCTGGCGGTGGCACGTCGCCACTGGTGTCATCGCGTTGGTCGGGTCCAGCCATGACTTTCAGCAGCAAGGCTGCGTCAGCGGCATCGGTTGTGAAGGGGCCGATTTGATCCATGCTGGGCGCGAATGAGACCAGTCCCCAGCGGCTGATGCGTCCGCCCGTTGGCTTGAGTCCAGTGACGCCACACAAGGCAGCTGGTTGGCGGATCGATCCACCCGTGTCGCTGCCCAGTGCGCATGGGACGAGTCTCGCGGCGACCGCTGCAGCACTTCCGCCAGATGAACCACCAGGCGCACGGGTGTGGTCCCAAGGGTTACTCACCGAACCAAAGGCGCAATGTTCGGTGGATGAACCCATGGCGAACTCATCGCATCGTGTGCGACCAAGCATGACGGCGCCGGCGGTGCGGAGCTTATCGATGGCGGTTGCCTGATACGGGGCGACAAAGTCTTCCAAGATGCGTGATCCACACGTGGCCGGTTCGCCTTGGACCATGATGTTGTCTTTGATGGCGATGGGGACACCTGCGAGCGGGCCTACGGGCGTTCCCGCGGCAATGTCCGCATCGACCTGGGCAGCATCGCGTCGGGCGGTTTCAGCTCGGACATTCTGAAAGCAGTGGAGATCGCCATCGATGGCGGCGATGCGATCGAGGCGAGCTTCCAGAACTTCAGTAGCGGTGCATAGACCACCTTGAACGGCTGCGGCAATATCTCGGGCGGTTTCAGGGTGGCTCAAGCGTCGCCCCCTTGATCGAGCACCTTGGGCACTGCGATGTAGTCGCCTTCTCGGAGCGGGGCGGCGTCCAAGACCGTCTGCTGGGGAAGTGGATCGATGGGTGTATCGTCGTGCAGTCGACTGGAATGGCCGTGGGGCGAGGCCATTGGCTCGACCCCTTCGACATCAACTTGGGCAAGCCGATCGACAAATCCGATGATGGATCGGAGGTCGTCGGCGACGGCATGGAGCTCTTCTGTGGTGAGCGAAAGACGGGCAAGTCCTGCTACATGGCGAACTTGCTGCTCGGTCAGGCCGGTGGGAGTGTGCGTAGAATCGGTCATTGGAGGCAAAGGGTACCAATGCCAATGTGCCTCTGGCGGGGGCCTGTACAATGCCCTGCCCGACGCGAGGGGGCCGCGACGCATGAACACCATCCACGGAATCCCGGTTACGCCTGGCATCGCCATCGCCCCGGCATTCGTGCTGGACCAGACACGAGAGCGTATTGCGCGCGACCGGGTCGGGCCTGAGCAGTGCCAGCAGGAGGTTGAGTCGCTCGATCGGGCCATTGTCGCAGCGATTGCCTCGGTGCAGGTGGACCGTGATCGAGTGGAGCAAGACCTCGGTCCTGAGGCCGCACAGATTTTCGACGTGCACCTTGGGCTGCTTCGCGATGCAGCCTTGCTTGGGCCGGTCCGAGACCGAATTCTCTCTGAGGGTGTGACCGCGGCATTTGCGGTGTCAGAGGCTTTCCATGGGTTGGCCGAGCGGTTCCGAACGATGGGTAGCGCGGTCTTTCGTGATAAGGCCCGCGACATCATCGACCTTGAACGCCGCGTCTTGGATGAGTTGCTTGGGCGAACACGCGAGCGGCTGGCGAAAGTCACCGAGCCCGTTGTGCTCCTTGCGCACGAGTTAACGCCTGCCGATGCTGCGTCGCTCAGCGCCGAACTGGTTCGCGCTGTGGTGACCGAGGCTGGTGGTCGTACCGATCACGCATCGATCGTCGCGGCAGCGCTTGGCGTTCCAGTAGTTGTTGGCTGCGGGGACTTGGTTGGTGATCTTCAGGATGGTGATACTGTCATTGTCGATGGATCGCGCGGGGCGGTTCTGCTTGGGGCCGATGAGGCGCAGCTTGCTCGCTATCAGCGTCGTTTGGAAGGTCAAGAGCGATTCCGCGCCAGCGTGTCGCGTACTGGTGATACACGAACGGCTTGCGGTGTCGATATTGAACTGATGGGCAATATCGAATTTGTTCGCGAGATTGCCGCACTTCAGGAAGTGGATGGAGATGGTGTCGGCTTGTACCGAACTGAGTTCTCCTATCTGACAAGCGATGTCGAACCTGATGAAGATTCGCTATGCGACATGTACTCAACAGCGCTGCGCTCACTCAAGGGGAAGCCCCTGACACTTCGCACGCTCGATCTCGGTGCTGACAAATACACACAGGCCTTGGCCCTTGAACCGGAACGCAATCCGTTCCTGGGGCTGAGGAGCATCCGGCATAGTTTGCAGAATCTTCCGATGTTTCGGCGGCAGTTGCGAGCCATCCTTAGATCGTCTCCACATGGCAAACTTCGAGTGATGTTTCCGCTGGTGACGACGGTCGGAGAGTTTCGTCAGGCCAAGATGCTGCTGCTGGATGTCGCCGAGGAGTTGCGAGACGAGGGGCATGAGGTGGTCAGGGATATCCCCATCGGGATGATGGTTGAGGTGCCCTCCGCGGCGATCATGGCCTCGACCTTTGCCCGGGTGGCGGACTTTTTCTCTATTGGCACCAATGACCTGATTCAGTACACCGTGGCGGTGGACCGGGGTAATGAACGGGTGGCCTCGCTCTACACGGCATCCAGCCCAGCCGTTCTCAGGCTGGTCAGGACCGTCGTGAGGGCAGCCCAGAGGCGAAAAGTGCCTGTCAGTTTATGTGGTGAATGTGCTAGCGACATCAACTACACTATGCTCTTGTTGGGGTTGGGCTTGCGAAGCCTTTCGCTCGTTCCCGCTCTCATTCCGCGTGTCCGCGAGGTCATTGGCAGGGTGAGGTTGGAGGATTGCGAGCGGCTGGCTAGGCGAGTGGGCTCCATGGACTCAGAACGCAGGATCGGCCTGCTTCTTCGGAATGAACTTCTTCGGGTGCTTCCCGAAATCGACGACGAACTGGTTGACGACGTCGGGTAGCACGGACACTGAACACGGGTCTCAACGCGGTCGATCTGCTCTCTGGCATTGCTCCAGCGCATCGATGCGACCGCGGGGAACCACCACTAGGATGATCGCAGTCAATCAACGTATTGAACCGGGCACCTCTCACATCGATCGCTTGTCGGCCGATGTGATTGATGTGCTGTGTTCTGGTTGGAATTGGCAGTCGGTTGTCCCTGAAAGGATGCCACGTGGCACAATCTCACACAACCGACGGTGTAAAGACGTCGGACCAGATCATGCTCGTCAACGACGTGCCCGGCCAAGAGTGCCGGATTGCCATTCTCAAGAATGGCCGCATGGAGGACCTCTTCACTGAGCGAGTGGCCACAGCCACGAGCGTGGGGAATATTTACAAGGGGCGGGTGACGAATGTCGAATCCGCCATTCAAGCGGCATTCGTCGAATTCGGCAAACCGCAGCGGGGTTTCCTGCACATCTCTGATGTCCACCCCCGGCACTTTCCCGGTGGAGAGCAGAGCGAAAAGGTCGGCCACAAGACATCCCATCGGCAGCGACCGTTGATTCAAAACGCGATCAAGAAGGGCGACGAGATTCTCGTCCAAGTGATCAAGGAGGGCATCGGCACCAAGGGGCCGACCCTGACGAGTTATCTGTCTATTCCCGGTCGGCTCATGGTCATGATGCCGTACATGGATCGCGTGGGCGTCACCCGTCGCGTTGAGAACCCCGAGGAACGTCGGGAGATGCGTAAGGTGCTCGACTCGCTGGATCTTCCTGCGGACTTTGGATTCATTCTCCGCACAGCAGGCATGGGCGCCAGTAAGCGTGACCTGACTCGCGATGTGGCGTACCTCACACGCATGTGGAAGGTCATGGAGCGGCGAATCGACAAGATCGGTGTGCCTGCAGAACTCTATACCGAGTCGGATCTGGTGCTTCGGACAGTGCGAGACGTGCTCAACAGCGATATCAAGGCCATCTTGGTTGACTCGGAGAGTGCCTTCCAGCGTTTGCAGGCATTCCTTCGGGTGGTGGCGCCTCGCTCGGCTCCGCAGGTGGTTCACTATCGCCGCAGCATGCCGCTCTTTCACGCGTTTGATGTGGAACGACAAATCGAGACCATTCACGCGCGCGAAGTCGATCTTCCCAGTGGTGGTCGGTTGGTCATTGACCAGACCGAAGCCTTGGTGGCCATCGACGTGAATTCTGGTCGCAGTCGGTCATCGCGAGACAGCGAGACCAATGCCTACCGCACCAATATGGAAGCAGTCGAAGAGATCGCCCGCCAACTTCGTCTTCGCGATCTTGGTGGTTTGGTGATCAACGATCTCATCGACATGCGAGCCATGTCCAAGCGCCGCGAGGTCTATCGAAAATTTGGAGAGTTTCTTAAGTCCGATCGAGCCCGAACGACCATTCTTCCTATCAGTGAGTTTGGCATTCTCGAAATGACTCGCCAGCGAATGCGACCGAGTATTCGGATGGCCAACTACATCGACTGCCCAACGTGCGCTGGGCAAGGCGAAATTAAGTCGCCCGATTTGGTGGCTAGTGACGCTATTCGCGAGATCGGATGGTTGTTGCACTGCAAGGAAACAGCCAAGGTTGAAGTTGTGGTATCCCCACAAGTCGCCTCGTCCTTGCTGTCGACTAAGCGTCGCACCCTCGATGCCATTGAAGATGAACTCGATAAGCCAATCGATGTTCGAGTGAGTGAGAGCATTGCGGTGGATCGAGTGGCCTATTACGCCTACGACGCTCGCGGTGCCGATCTTGACCTCAATACGTTGACTTCTGAGAGTCATCCCAAAATCGAGGATCTGCTGGCCGAATCTGAGCAGCCCAAGGAAGGCACAGAAGATTCAGTGCCCACGGAGCGATCGCCACGACGTGGTCGACGCCGGCGGAAGGCGCCACCGGCCGACGCTGCGGCCATCGCGCTCTCTGGCGAATTCCAGCGTGAACTGGCCGAACTGGAGGCGCAGGCCGATGCTGAGGAAGCTGCTGCCAAGGAAGAAACGGCCAAGCCCACTCGCAAGAAGCGTCGCCGTCGTCGCCGTCGGAAAGTGGCGCCCCTCATTGATACGCCTTCGCGGCTCTATGTGCTGGCCAAGGCGATGGAACTCAAGTCCAAGGACATTATCGCCCGCTGGGAAAAGAGCGGCGGCGAGAAGAGTGTTGGCTTTACGCTCAATAACCACATGTCTACCGTGACGCCGGACCAAGCATCGATTATTCAGGGTTGGTTTGGGGAGTCTCAGGACAATCAGGAACCAGAGGCCACGGAACCTGCGGCGTCTGAATCGCCCGATGCCCCGGTTGATTCGTCTGAGGAATCTAATGATCAACTGGGCGATGGCAAGCGTCGCCGTCGTCGTCGCGGTGGACGAGGGCGTGGCCGAGGGCGGGGGAGGTCATCGCAACCCACATCAGAAGATGGTGCGGATTCGACCGCGTCACCAGTGGCAGCGCCCCCATCCCAGGAGTCCAAGCAGGACCAAGAGCAGCCAGCCTCAAAAAAGAAACGCTTGCGTCGACGTCGATCGTCTTCGCGATCCAAAGGTGATGGTGAGACCAAGGCCACGGATTCATCGACGGTTGAACCCGCATCCACGCCACAGGCCAAGGAAAAAGTGGAACCAAAGGCTGAGAAAGCAGCGCCACGGCGTCGTACGTTGTATGGATCGCGTCGCAAACTGAATCCAGGCGAAGCGGCCGAAGTGCTGACGGGACAGAGCGGTCAGGAATGAATCCAGAGGGCCGCATCATTGTTCTGGGATCCACAGGTTCCATCGGTGTCAATACGTTGGAAGTTGTGTCGCACATGGCGAGCATTGGCCGTTCGCATCGCATCATCGGATTGGCTGCAGGGCGAAACACTTCGCTTTTACAGGCACAAGCCAGCGTGTATCAGCCCGAGGTCGTGGCGCTGGCCGACGAAGAAGCAGCAGCCGGTTGGTCTGGCCCCAGTACGTGTTTGTGTGGACCCGATGCCGCGAGGCAGTTGGTCGAACAGGTTGCCCGCCCGGGTGACATGATCGTCGCAGCCATCGTAGGCGCGGCCGGGCTTGAGGCTGTGCTCGAGGGTATTGATCGCGGCTGTGACATTGCGCTTGCCAATAAGGAAACGCTCGTGGCGGCCGGTTCGCTGGTCATGCCTGCTGTCGAGGCTGCTGGCGTGTCGCTGATTCCCGTTGACAGCGAGCACAGTGCCATCTTTCAATGTTTGCATGGACTTGGTCGCGGGGCTGTGGAGATCAAGCGAATTGTGCTCACCGCATCTGGGGGCGCGTTTCGCGGGCGAAGTCGAAGCGATATTGTTGACGCGACCGTTGATGAGGCGCTCGCGCATCCAACATGGTCCATGGGTCGCAAGATTACAATTGACTCGGCGACGCTTGCCAACAAGGCATTGGAAGTCATCGAGGCCCACTGGCTGTTTGGCCTTGAAGCAGACCGGATCGACGCCATCGTGCATCCCCAGTCGATGGTGCACGGCTTTGTTGAATTCCAAGATGGGTCCGTGCTTGCACAAGCCGGCCCGCCTGACATGAAGACACCAATTCAGTATGCCCTGACATGGCCGGATCGTGTGGAGGGCTGTGCTCAGACATTGGATTGGTCGACGCTTCGTGAGATGACCTTTGACGCGATCGACCACCACGCATTCCCGATGATCTCATTGGGTTGGGACGTTATCCGTCGTGGTGGAACGGCCGGGGCCACTTTCAATGCGGCCAATGAAGCGGCGGTGGAATTGTTCTTGTGTGGTGACATTCGCTTTGGTGGCATTTCGGATTTGGTCACAGCCGCGTGCGCTGAACTGCCGGTATCTAATGTGCGGGATCTGAATGATGTCCGAGTCGCCGACAAGGCTGCCCGATCGTGGGTTCACTCGCATGTCTCGACAGTGGCGGAGGCCTGAGGGCGGATCATGGACACATTTGCATCGCTGATCAATGTGCTGATCATGATCCTTGGCTTTGGATTGCTGATCTTTATTCATGAGCTAGGCCATTTTCTTGCGGCTAAGTGGGCCAACATCCGTGTGGAATCCTTCGCGGTTGGCTTTGGGCCTCCGGTTCTAAGTTGGCGGCAAGGCATTGGGCTTCGGTGGGGCTCTACGGATCCGGTTGTTCGACGGCGTGCAGGGCGATCAGCCATGCAGATGCGTGACTGGGAACTTCGCGAAGAGAACGTGGGTGAAACCGAGTACTCGCTTCGCTGGCTTCCGCTTGGTGGCTTTGTTCGAATGCTTGGGCAAGATGATCTGGATCCGACGAGTCAATCTGCAGATCCTCGCAGTTTCAACAGTGCGACGATTGGTCGGCGGATGCTGGTGATTGCCGCTGGGGTCATCATGAATGTCCTTCTGGCCATTGTGTGCTTTGTCATTGCATTTTCCATCGGTGTTCAGTTTGAGGCTCCAGTTGTGGGGCAGGTCCTTCCAGATTCGCCAGCGTCCTTGGCGGTGCCCACCCAACAAGACGTCGGCTTGGGCCTGCGAAGCGGTGATCGAATTCTTCGTATCGATGGAGATGAGACGCCTACATTTGCGGACTTGCAGGTCATCGGCGCTATGTCGGTGGAAGGCCAATTGCTGCACTTGGATGTGGAGCGTCCCGGCGCAGATCATGTGCTTTCGTTCACACTGACACCTGAGCACGATCCATTGACTGGAACGCGTTCGCTTGGGGTGTACCCCGCGTCATCGACCTCACTGAGTAGCGATGGGGCTGCCAAGCGGTACGTCCAGGCCTCGCTGGATCGCACAGGCCTGAGCGCATCGGGTGTACAGGCCGGATCTACACTTGAGACGATCGACGGCACAACGGTGACCATGTTCAGCCAAGTGGATGCAGTCATCGAGCGTGTGGGAGGCACTGCGGTGGCCACATCGTGGAGACAGGCCGATGGCAGCGTGGTGGAATCGTCATTTGAGCCTGCGCCACAGTGGGAACAACTTCGATACCCCGATGCCACATCTGAAGATCTCGTCGGGTGGGAACAGGGCGTCGCTGGGCTGGTGCCCTTGGTTCGTATTGCAGATGTGCCGCCAGGAAGCATCAACGAGGGTCTCCTTCAAACTGGAGACGTCGTGCTGTCCTGTGGTGGAGTGATGGCACCTCGCATGCGTGGTTTTCGCCGGGCCGTGTGGCAAGCAACGTCGACGCTTCCAATGCTGGTCCTTCGTGATGGCCAGCGGATCGAAGTCGAAGCCAAGGTGGTCATGGATGGAGTGCTTGACCCAAAGCCGATGCTGCAAATTCTTCCGGCCTACGCATTCGATACGCCGTTGATCGCCTCGCCCATGCGGGAGATCGAATTGGCCGATGGGACGGTGGTCCGGTCCGCTGCTGGTGACGTGCCCGATGGACTGATTGGGACCAGTGTCATACGGTCAATTGCGGGCACGGATGTGAAGAACTGGAGGGATATTTGGGAGGGACTGCACGGTGCGGCCACCAAAGGTATCGACCAAGTGGAGTTGGTCATTGGCCTACCCTCAACAACCGGCTCTGAGCGTGTGGTGCAATTGCAACTGGCTGGTGGTGCTGGGACGAGGCTGGCGGATCTGCGCTGGCAGTCGCCCATTCCAGAGTTGCTCTTTGAGCCGCTGTACGTTGAGCGTTCCAGTCACGGCAATCCCATTACCGCCATTTCTATGGGTGCATCCGAAACGAGCAACTTTGTTGTCCTGACCTATTTGACCATTGACCGGCTGTTCCGCGGGACCCTTGGTGTTGACCAACTGCGAGGTCCCGTGGGGATCGTGCATCTGGGAACTCGGGTGGTGGATCGAGGATTCACCTACCTGCTTTTCTTCTTGGCCATCATCAGTGTGAACCTAGCGGTACTGAACTTCTTGCCCCTTCCCATCGTCGATGGCGGGCAGTTCTTATACCTGCTGTACGAAAAGTGCACCGGGCGAGCGCCATCGCTGGCCTTCCAGACCGGGGGCATGATGATCGGGCTACTACTCATCGGCGTGCTCTTCGTGGTGACGTTCTACAACGACGTCGTACGCCTGATTGGCTGAGGCCTATACCGCCTGTGACGGCTGTTGACGGCTTCAAATGGATTTCCTGCCCCTTCAAGGGTGGATCACACCTCATTTATGGGCCAACCTGATCGATAGACCCGTGTACGGCGAAAAAAGGCTGCGGGGCCTTTTTCGTCAGCGATCAGACCCGTAGGAGGCCTGTACCACCGTGAGTCCAGTAAACGAACTGCCCGATGGGGGCTTGCCGCGCGTGCTGATTGTCGAGAGCGACCCTGAGGTTGCTCGGTTGCTCGTGTGTGCCTTGGCCACTGCCCGAGCAGGAGCCCCGCGCGAGGGTGTGAATGAGGTTCCTGCAAATGCATTGGACGTGGCGGATTGCCACGTCGTGCAATCGCTTTCGTGCCTTCACCGCGTGGATCTGCGGTCGTACGGGGTCGCGCTGGTGGCTTCGGTATTCAGCGAAGGGTGCGGCTTGGATGCTGTTGCCTATCTTCGGGGTCTGGCACCGCATCTTCCGGTCATCATGATCGGCGACGTGGCCGATGCAGCGATGGCACCCGAGGCGATTCGCGCGGGCGCCAGTGAATTCGTTCTGCTCACTGGCCACGAGGCGGTCACGGTGCCGCTGGCTGTCAAGAAGGCCATTGTGCATCGACAACTCAAGATTGACAACGATCAGTTGCAGCAATCGCTGACACGATCGATGGCTCAGCAAGCCGAAGTGAATCGTCGCCTCGAGCAGACGGTTTCTCAACTTGAGGATCTTGCCCGCACGGACGATCTCACTGGGCTGACGAATCGACGCTGGCTTAATCTGATGCTGGAAGGCCGGTGGGCTGAAGCAGAGCGTCATGGCATCGGCTTGGGATTCCTGCTGATCGATCTGGACGGCTTCAAGGGTCTTAATGATTCCTTGGGCCATCATCGTGGAGACGATGTGCTCAAGCGGGTTGGCGTGCTGATGAAGGACATCTGCCGAGACATTGACATTGCTGCTCGCTATGGCGGAGATGAATTCTGCATTCTGCTTCCACATGCCGATCTTGAAGCGACGCTTCGCGTTGGTCGGAGGTTGGTTGATTGTTTTGAAGCCGCTGTGGACACATGGGATTTGGGCGACACGCGGCTTGGTATTTCTGTGGGGGCTTCACATCGTTCCCTGTGCAGTGCGACGGACTCTGATGAGTTGGTGCAGTTTGCAGATGAAGCCATGTACGCAGCGAAGCGAAAGGGCGTTGGCCTGATGCTTCATGCCGGGATCACGACCACACCTCGTATGCAAGTAGCCTAGGGCGTCGCTTCTTAGGCAAGCAGATGTTTATTCCTTGTCAGCTCGCATTTGGCGTTTGTCATCCTTGGCTCGCAGTGACTGACGCTTGTCGAACTTGCGTTTGCCTTTGCCAAGACCGATGACCAGTTTGGCGTGTCCGTTTCGCCAGGTGATTTCAAGTGGCACGATGGCGGCGCCTTTGGCGCTGGAGAGTCGTGCGAGTTTTTTGATTTCACGTTTGTGGGCTAGCAGCATTCGGGGGCGGATCGGGTCGTGCTGGGCGGATGGCGCTGCGTTGGGGTACTCGGCAATGTGTACGCTGTACAGCGTGAGCGTCGGGGGATCGGATTCGGCTCGGATGAAGCCCTCTTGCAGGCTGATTTGGCCCATGCGAACCGACTTGATTTCGGTGCCGGTGAGTTTCAGGCCGCACTCGAGGGTATCGGTGATTTCAAAGTCGTACCGCGCACGTCGATTGCGAACCTGTGGTTGGTTGTCGTGTGCGGTCTTCTTGGACGACTTTGCCATGAGGTGGACCGTCCGAGCCCCAGTGATGGTTCCAGGGTCTTTGGTTCAATGCGCGAAAGAGGACTCGAACCTCCACGGGATTTTACTCCCACCAGCACCTCAAGCTGGCGCGTCTGCCAATTCCGCCACTCGCGCTCAAAGGGGGACAGATGGGCAGGATAACAGCCAAACCGGGAATTGTGGGCCAACGGTATGCGGGGAAGGGGCGTGGTTAGCCGGCCAGCCAGTCGCTCGCTTGGGCTTGGTGATCGGCCAGCACGATCCACTCTACTTCTGCCGGAACGTACTTCTGGGCGAGATGGGCGATCAGCGTGCCTGGAAGCAAGCCTGAGCCGGCCTTGCAGGGAATGGGTGTTGTGGTGTCGATGGCGAGGTCTTCCAAGAGCAACACGCTTGTTCCCGCACCGCACATTTGAAAGATGCGTTCAAGGTGTACCGGGGCATCGGGAAGCATGTCAGCAGTCAACATGGAAGCAGGAGAGAGCGCCAGTTGCACACCGTGTTCTTCCCATGCGTGGCGGCACGAGGGGGCATCGCTCAGGACGTGTGCCCAGTGTGGGCGAAGCGTGATTGGGTGGCCTGTGACCGGGGCGTCTGTGAGCATCGACGTAAATTGCTGCCACCCTCCAGAGAGCCATGCATCGGGATGGGCGTCAAAGGGAGTTTGGCCAAGCCCACCTGCCCACACCGCGGTGGGCACATCGACCAGTGGCGGCCAGCCCTGTTTGGTGAGGTGATGGTCGATGATCGACCATGACCCATGGCTTCCTGTGATCCACCGGCCTGGGGGCATTGGAGCGATATGGATGCTGGCATGACTCATACGCCGCGAGTCTCAGGTGACCAGATGAACTTGTGTAGTTGAAGTTGTAACCGTGCTGGTATGGCATCGGCGAGCATCCATGTGGCAAGGTCTGCTGCGGGCAGACCAGGGTGCCCAGCAATGTCCTTGCTTGCGGGTTGAGCGTGTGCTGGTGAGAGCAGTACGGCTGCCACACGAGTGTGCAGTGTGTGTTGAAGGATAAAGTCCCGTGCCCATTCGTAGTCGGCGAGATCGCAGACAACGAACTTGACTTCATCGGTGGATCGCAGTCGTTCGATGTTGTGCAGGTCATTGCGGTCGCATTCGCCGCTTGCGGGCGTTTTGAAATCGACGATCCGAATGACCCGTTCATCGCATGCTGAAATGTCACAGGCGCCCGATGTCTCGATGAGTACGGTGCGACCAGCGTCGCACAATTGGGTCATGAGGCTATGGACTGGTTCTTGCAACAAGGGTTCGCCACCGGTGACTTCGACCAGGGGAGCGTTGTATTCGAGCACTTCCTTCAGGATGTCATCAATGGTGCGACGGGCGCCTTGCGCAAAGGCGTACTCGGTGTCGCAGTAGGTGCATCGAAGGTGGCAGCCACGCAGTCGCACGAAGATGCATGGACATCCTGCGTGTGTGGATTCACCTTGAATCGATTCGAAGATTTCGTTGATAAGGAGGGAGTCGGCCATTGATGGCGTCGCGGCGTTCAGACCGAGGTGCGATCCATCGGTTCATAGTTCTCACGCTCTCCGCGTCCTCGTAGCGGATAGTCCTTGCGAAGGGGGTGACCTGGGTAGTCTCGCCACATCAGGATGCGCCGCATGTCGGGATGCCCGTGGAATCGGATGCCAAACATGTCAAACACCTCTCGTTCGGGCCACTCGGCGCCAGACCAGATATCGGTGACGCTATCGACCATGAGTCCGGGGTCTTCTTCGATGCCAGTGGTATCCAGTTCCGGTTCAAGCCAGACTCGGACCATCAGCATGCGGCCATTGGCGTAACTTCGCAGTACCCAGGTGACGCCAAATCGCGCCGTTTGGGGAACGGGGTAGTCCAGATAGTCCGTTGCGTTGACATGCGAACACAGGTTGTAGTCGCAGGCAGGATCTTCACGCAGAAAGCGCATGATTTGATGGAGATCTTCCTTGTCGACGATGAGCGTGGTGCAGCCTCGAAATGTGGTGGCCAAAAGCGTTTGGTCTGGGAAGGCATCGCGGACACGTTGCAAATCAGGATGTATGTCAGTCTCACACATGGCGTTGATCAGGCATGGTACTGCCCCGGGTATCCCACCGGGGGTGTGGATCTGGGCGTAGGCAGACTCACGGTACGCCCGATCCTCGCGGGCGTTCCAGTGTGATGGTGTCGATGTCCGGGTCCATATTCCACACCATGTGTGTTGCTTGGACGGGCATCGGGGAGCCTTCGGTGATGAGCGATACGGTTCGACCGGGTCGGGCGGCCAGTTCGGCGATTCGGGTACGGGTGTTGTAGTCGAGTTCATGACAATCGGCCCGTCGTGTGGGGGTTGCCAGATACACGCGTTCGATGGCGCGGAGTCGGTCGACTTCCATGTCTGAACCTAATTCAAGTGGGGCCGAACTGTCGGCGTCGATCGATTTTTCGCCTCGGCGGGTGAGTACTTGCACGTTTTGGGCCGTGATGGTGGCGATGTCACGTCGATCGATGGCACTCTTCCACTGTCCTTGCACGTCACCGGTCATGGTGATTTGGAATCGGTCATCGGCTTCTTGCACCAGATCAAGCCGCTGCGACCACGTGAATCGGCTTGTGCCTGGGCCGGAGAAGGGCCCGTCGCTGGCACGCTTTCCACCTTCCCAGTCTGATTCGCGAATGATCAAGTCACCATTGCCGACGACTTGGGCTTCGGTTTTGAGGTCGTTCCATGTGATGTGTTTCGCTCCGACGTAGAAGACTCGGGGCAACGCAGCGCGTTGGGGTGTTGGCCACGTTCGTGACTCCAAACGTGCGTTGCCTTTGGCGATGAGCCGCTCGAGGACGCGATCACCCGAAGCGAATGGGTTGATCGCGGTGTCTTCTGGTGTTGGGGGTAGCGGCTCCGAGGCGGCGTCTTGAGTTGTGTGGTTGAGGGGTACGATTCGTGAGAATTCCAGTCGCAAGGTGTCACCCTTGAGGCTGCTGCGTTCGAGATCGGATCGGTCAACAACCGAGTCGACCGCGCCCACGATGTCGATGGCCCCGGCTCCGTCTGCAAATGTGCTGTCGTAGTGCATCGATGTAGACCACGTCGTACGCATGGTGACCTGTGGGTCGGTGGCATTGCCCACGATGCGTGGTGGGGGCATTCTGGCGTCCATGGTCAGATCGATCGGGGTAGCGAGCATGCGGGATCGTCCTGCCCCAGTCCAATGTGCGCTGCCTGCGTGTCGATCGAGTTGGAGGTCGTGCCCGCGGTCGATGATGACATCGCTGCGTGCGATCAGCACATCGTCGCCGGTGAGTTGGGCGGTTTCTTGCAGGGCGTCTCCTTGGAGTCGGTCTGCAAAAGCACGCGCGCCATCGGCCATGAGGACTTGCACGTCGCCCGTTGCGTCAAAGTCGCGTACGACTACGTTGCCAGTGTCAAAACCGCTGGTGGTCTCCGTTGCAGGCTCGACCTGATCGGGGTTCTGGGCTGATGGCTCGGCTGGTTCGAGCGTCGCGACTAGGTGATCGGCCCAAAGCGATTGCTGGTCGTTGCGTGCGAGCACCCGCGTGGTGCAGATCAATCGGTCTGGCTGCGCCTTTCCGTTTTCATCTGGCGCAAATTCCATGGTGAGTTCGTTTGCGCGAATAGAACCATCGGGCGCGGCGACTTGGACGTTGTCCGTGAAGGCAATCGATCGCATCAAAACGTCATCAGAATCGCTTGCAGGATCAAAGTCGATGTGCACGCCTCCGGTCCAATCGATTTGTGTGTCCTGCGGTCCAGGATCTGGCGGAAGCGGTGGTCGGGCAATCGGTTCGGACATGGATACGTCGATGGGTGTGCCCAGCATGAGGGCCCGCCCACCGCCATTCCAGTCGGCGATGCCGTCGAGCCGTTGCACGCGGAGGTGGTGGCCTTGTCCGATGACGACTTCACTTCGGGCGATGGTGACATTGTCGCCTGTCAGGTCGATGATTTCCTGCTGCGCGTCACCCTCCATGCGGTCGGCCCAAATACGACCGCCATCGGCCATGAGGACTTGGACACCGCCGGTGGCATTGAATTGCCTGACATCCAATTGCGTATCTGTCGTGTCCGAATCGTCGCTCGCTTCGATGGCCTCGATGGTGGCATTGAGTTGCTGGGCCCAAAGCACTTGCTGGTCGTTGGCTGCTCGAACGCCGTTGATGGCGGTGAGTTGTCGCGGCTGGGCTTGGCCGTCGGGGCCAGGCTCAAATTGCATGGTTAGGTCGTCGGTGGTCATGGTGCCGCCTTCGTCCACGACATCCACATCCTTTACAAATCGGATTGATCGAAGGCCTTGGTCAGCATCATCCGATGCCGGATCAAAGGCAATGTCGACTTCCTGTTGCCACGTGATTGTGGTGACAGTGTTGGGCGAGGTGGTCTTTGAGGCGAGGGTGGCGGTGCCATTGGCGTCGATTCCTGCAAGGCCTGCCTCTGGTCGTGCCCAGACCGAATCGCTTTCGAGGCGAAGATCATCGGTGGTGATGATGACATGGCGTTGCGAGGCACTGGCAAGATCGACCCGCTCAGTCTCACTTCTCCACGTCAGCAGGCCGCAGGTGATGGTGATGTCCTGTTCTAAGTCGCGGACATTGACTGGTTTTCCGATCAGTTCCAAACGAATGTCTTTGCTGGCTGGTGGCCGTAGCGATGCGTCTTCAAGTGGCACCATTTCCAAGGGACCATTGCACGTGATGACGACTTCATCCGGGTCGGGCGTCGGGGGCACCAGTCCAATGGCCATGGCTGCGAGAAGTTGCGGTCCCCCTAAGGCGGCCGTCGGCGGTGACTGGTCGGTGGTGAAGGCCGATGATTTGAATGAGAAGAAGACTTTGAGTGTGTCGGCCGTGGCCACGCGACCCTGGCGTGGATCTGGAGCATCTTCTCCAGGCGCCTGCACGATCCGCACGTCGTCGGTCATCGTCAGGATGTAGAAGGGGTCTTGATCGGGGGCGTATGTCACGGGCGTCACGTTGCGCCCCTGTTGTTTCTGTAGCGCCAGTACCTGCGGGTGGACGCGGGGTCGGATGCGGGCGGTCGCTGGCGTATGGCCCACGTCTCGCAGCAGCAAGTAGTCCACGCGGTCCATTCGCAAGAACTCGATGCGATCATCGCGGTCGTTGAGCAGAATCTGCAGGTCTTGCCCACGCATTTCTTCGGTGGGGGTGACTGCAAGGACGTCGCCATCGCAGGTGATACGTCCAGAGAGGTTGTCAAAGGACGCGGTCGTTGTGTTGACCGTCATGGCCGCTGGAGCAGTCTTTGGGTCGGGCCACTGGCCGTTGACGGACTCGAACATCTGAATCACGACATGGCCAATGAGGCGTCCTTCTTCCAGAGCGCGTCTGGGGGCGTAGGCGACTGCTTGATCACCGGCCAGTGTGATGAGTCGGCCGCCGTTCATGAACATTTCAACCACCGGCTCTTGCAGGGCGATCCAGTTATCGGGAAGGTTTGGTGGGTCGGGCTCAAGGTGAGTGAACCGATATTGCTGGGCGAGTTGCCCGTCGTCGCCGGCAACTTGCAGCCACCCACCCTCGGGCAGCGAGACGGACATGTCCGGGTCCATCATGCTCTTGCCAATGCCACTGTCATCTTGAAGGGGCGATGGTCCGATGAGTTCGACGACATCTTCGGGGGCGTCTGTGGTTGTTTTGGGTGGACTGTCCAGCAGAAGCAGGATGACCAGCACCACAGCAGAGCACGCAAGGCCAATGGCGCCCCAACGCAAAGCAGGTGAGTGGCTCATTGGTGTTGGCATTCGATTTGAATGATGTCGATGTCACCACCGCAGTGGGCGTCCATGTCAATGGCTGCTTGGCACGCGTGCGTGACCAGCACGGCATCCTCATCGACGCGATCACGCAACGCGTGCATAGCGCCCATGGCATACTCGGCACCTGAACCAACGGCGTACCAACGCGTGAATTCAGTCACGCCAAGATCGCTTGAGACTTTGAAGAGTCCACCAGGTGATGCCACGAGAAAGGAAGCATCCAGATCGCCAAAGGGTGTGTCTTTGCTCGCAGCTTGGTCGTTGACCAGCGTGTACTTCTCTCGTAGCACCGACCAGAGATCCAAAAAGAAGGCGTAGATATCTCGGCGGTTGTTCAGCGAGGGCGGTGGTTTGCCCGCGAGATGGTGGTCGATGATGTCGTCATAGACCGCCCAGCCCGTGCCTCCCAAAACGGCATCGCCGATGCGCATCAGTTTGCACACGCGGGCGTTGTCGGTTGGCACGATGAGCCCCTCTCCGAAGACAGCGAGCGAGTCTGCTGCGATGGTGACGGCGTCTGTGCTTCGAGCGGCGGCGATGATGGACATGGTTGGTTCAGTCCACCGCCACACGCGGTGCCAGTAGGTCCTGAATATCGATGAGTCCTACAGGGCGGTGATCTGCATCGACCACCGGTAGTTCATCGACTCGGTGGGCGGCCACTGTTTGGCGAGCCTCACCAACGGTGGCATCACATCCAAGGGTGAGCGGGTCGGCGGTCATCACCTCAGCGATGGGCTGGTTCAGTCCATTGGAATCTTCAAGGACAAGTCTTCGCAAGTCACCATCAGTGAACAGCCCGGTCAGGCGTCCGTCGCTGCTGACGACGAGCAAGGCGCCCGCGTGACGAATGGGGCCATCTTGGCCAGCGGCACATTGTGCCAACGCTTCGCTGACGGTCGTATCGGGCGTAACGGTCGTGAGATTTTCGCCGACTCGGAACCGCATGAGAGCCGCAACGGGTCGAAGCATGGCGCCAAGCGAGCCGCCGGGATGTCGCTGGCGAAAGTCCGAGGCCGAGAAGTCGCGTTGGTGTGCGACGGCCAAGGCCAGTGCATCGCCACAGGCCAGCGTGGCGGTGGTTGATGTGGTGGGGGCCAAACTCAACGGTCCTGCTTCGTCCAAGTCGCCAAGGGCCAAGTGTGCCTCGCAGATCTTTCCCAGGGGCGAGTCGTGTGATCTGGAGATGCCAAGTCGCTGCACGCCGTCGACGCCCAGCACGGTGGCCAGATCGATGAGTTCAGCGGTACTTCCAGAGAAGCTCAGCAGCATGACAACGTCGGCGCGTCGGATGGCGCCCAGGTCACCGTGCATCGCATCGGCGGGATGCATAAAGTGCGAGGGGATGCCCAAGGATGAGAACGTGGCGGAAATCTTCGCGCCCACAAGCCCGGATTTTCCCATGCCCGAGACAACCACGTGCCCTGTGCAGCGTGCGATCAGTTCCACGGCGCAGGCCCAGTGGGCCGCCTCGGCAGGGTCCTGAGCCAGGCGGGTGGCCAAGTTGCTCAGTGCGTCAGCTTCGTGCCGCAGGACATCATGCAGCAGGGCATGGATCTGCCCAGCCATATCGGGGTGGTGACAGCCGCACTGACTTGAGCAGTCGGCCGATGATTGGTGAGTCGGGGCGGTCATGCCGTGTACGATGCCTTTCCCTTCAGGCCCGCGGACGTCGCAGGGCAGGGACGCAGTGTATCGTCCACCGTGGAGCCTTTCCCGCATCATGTCCACCCCATTAGGCAGCCAGCAGGACTATCGGGTCTCCTTGGATGCATTCGAGGGGCCCCTTGACTTGCTGCTCTTTCTGGTGCGGCGGGCCGAGGTCGATCTGCACGACATTCCTATTGCTCAGGTCACCGACCAATATCTCGGGGTATTGCGTCAGACTGCCCGGGTAGATATCGAGCAGGCGGGCGAATTTCTGGTGATGGCCGCCACGCTCGTGGAGATCAAGTCCCGAACCATTACCCCAGTGTCGGCTGAGCAGGCCGAAGATGGCGACGATTCGGGTGGCGACCTGGACCCTCGCAATGAACTTATTCGCCAGTTGCTGGCCTACCAACGCATTCGTGACGCGGGAATGCAACTGGATGCTCGTCGTGGCGACTTTCATCGCATGGCCATCTGTCGAGCGGGGCATCAACAAGGGTCGCTTCCGCGCCTTGAAGAAGGCATGGAACTCGAGGACGTCCACGTCATGGACTTGGCCGATGCTTACGAACGCATTGCCAGTGCCATCGACTTTGCGAGATTGGGCGATCACGTAGTCGAGTTGGATGACACGCCCATTGCGCTGTACGAACAGGACCTTGTGGATCGCCTCATGCGTCGCGGTCAGTCACTGACCTTGCAAGAGGCCTTTGCCGGGCAGCGTCCGGTGCAGCGGGTGGGAATGTTCCTCGCGGTGCTTGAACTGGTACGACGCTTTCGCGTGCAGTTTGATCAGGCTGATGATGGGCCCATCACACTTTCCCTGCGTGATGAAGCAGACGAGGTCAGCGACGATCAGGTGTGATCAGCGTCGGTTTCGGTTTCGAGCATCGGGCTTGGGGGATTTCTTTGAGGCACTGGGGCCCGCTGGTCGGCGTCGTTTTTTTGGTGGAGTTGTCTTTGCAGACTCGCGGAGGTGTCGCACTTCTGCCTCGGTGAGATCACGCCACTGCCCAGGTCGCAGGCCTGAGATGGTGAGTGACCCCATTGCAGTACGACGGAGCCGCCGGACAGGGAACCCCATGGCCTTGAACATGCGTCGGACTTGTCGGTTGCGCCCTTCGGACAGGATGACTTCAAGTCGCGTTCGGTCGCGATGTGCCTCTAGCACGCGGATTGACTGAAATTTGGCTGGTCGTGGTCGGCCCGTTCGGTCATCTGGAATATTGATCCCTCGAGCAAGTCGATCGATGACGCGTTCTGGGACTTCGCCGTCTACGGTGACGTCGTACACACGCTTGACATGATGCGATGGATGCGTGAGCAAGTTGCTCAGGTCGCCGTCATTGGTCAGTACGATCAGTCCGGAGGAATCGATATCAAGACGACCAACGGTAAAGAGTCGCACGCGTGATGGGTGGTCGACGAGGTCAATGGCGCGGAGGCGGCCTTGCGGATCGTCGGATGTACAGACGATGCCCCGTGGTTTGAACAGAACGACGCAGACGGCAGGCGCCCCAGTTTTGACGACTTGCCCGTGCACGGTGATACGGTCATTGATGGGATCGACCCAGACCGGAAGCGATTCGATGAGTCGGCCGTTGACTCGAATGGCGCCTTCTTCGATGAGTCCTTCACAAGCTCGTCGCGAGGCGACGCCCGATGACGCGAGCACTTTCTGGATACGGATGCCATGCGAGGCGTCCTTGAGGGGATCTGCCTTTGGGTCACGTTGGTGTGTGTCCCCTGATGGCGGTGGCGTGTCTGAGAGGGAATCCGCGGTTCCTTGGGGGGGCGACTCCGGGGGCGACTCCGGGGGCGACTCTGGGGGTGACTCCGGGGGTGGTTCCGGGGCGGACCAACTTGCGGGGATATCGGGTTGTTTGCCTGGGCGTGCCATGAGTTGAAGACCGCGCAGGGTATCGCACATGGCGGGCTGGGGACGTGTAGCCTGTTTCTAGATGGGACTCAAGCAGTGGCGACAGTCGTGGCGTGACATTCGCACTCGGGTGCGAGAGGTTGCATGGGGGGAATTGTCCAGTGGGGACCGTGCGGTTCGATTTACGCTTGAGATCACCCGCTTGGCGATGTTGCGGCTACGGCGTCACCGGGCTGGCATGATGGCTGCGGCCTTGTCCTATCGCGTGCTGTTCTCATTGCTTCCGCTGCTGGCCTTGGCGGCCTCGATTGCGAGGCTCTCGGTCTCGAAGGAGGAATTCCTCAAGGCGGTGCACGAGTTGGTCAATCAGCTTGGGCTGCAGACGGTGGAGATCAAGGCTGGTCAGCATGCAGGTTCGCAGTTGGATCTTGGCCGCTGGATTGATGGGCTCGCTACCCAGGCGGCCGATGTGAATGTTGCTGGGTTGACTTGGATTGGCAGCATTGTGTTGGTCTGGGCCGCGTATCGACTATTCGATGAAATCGAAGCAAGTTTGAGTGTGATTGTTGCAGGCAACAGGCGTCGCGCGACTTGGGCTCGGGTGCTTGTGTCGCTCGTGGTGCTGGTGGTGACACCGGCACTGGCCGTTTGGGGCCTTAGTGTGCTGGCCGAACTGACCTCGCAAATCGATGCCATTGGGTACCAGATGGCGGCGACGGTTGGGAATTGGGTGTTGACGCTGGTGATGATCTGGGGGATTGTGCTGCTGGCGTATCGGTTTATTCCCGCGGGACGAAAGGGGTGGGCTGCTTCGGCCATTGGTGCGTTTGTCGCTGCCGTGGCGCTGCTATTGGGCCAGTGGTTAATTCGTCGGTTTGCAATTAGCGCGGTGACAGCCAGTCCACTTGGTGGCAGTTTGGGCATGGTGCCCTTGTTGATGTTGTGGGTCTACGTCATGTGCATCTGCGTGCTCTATGGCGCAGAACTCGCAGCGATTCTTGATCATGCTCGATGGCGGTGGCGGGCGGTACAAAAAAAGCTGCCCGGTAATGATCGTTGATCAGCGGCGTTCGTCTCGGAGCCAGCGTCGTTCCAGCGCGTCGACGGGACCAAAGACTTCGATGAACAGCTCGGTGGTGGTGGGGGTTTGCCCCTGAGCATTGGGTACGCCAAGTTTTTGGAGGAAGGTTGATAGTTCTCGCCGTCTCCGTGTGTGGAGCCAGGAGAGGAATGCTCCTGACTGGCTATAGATCACGCTGGTGCGTTCGGTATCGGTGTGATCGAGTTGTTCCACTTCCAGCAGTTGGGTAAGTGGGAGGAGTCGATCTGTTTCGAGGTGAGTTTCGAAGGTGTCGCGGCGGCGTGTGTCGGTTCGGTCCGGTCCGAACGGTCGTCTGCGATTGTCGGTTTCAAATGAGACGGCAACTGCTTCGTGCAGCCAAACGGGCCAGTGGTATCGTCCTGGGAAGCCGTCACCTGCGTGGACGAGTTGGTGCACGGCCTCGTGAATGGCCACGGCGGTTCGCCTGGCCAGTTCAGCGCTGGTGATGTCGGCGGCGGCTTCATCGAGTTGTCGTGTTGCATCGGCAATTGCATCGGGATCAGCGCCTCGGTCCTTGGCATCCTGAATGTCTTGGCGTGCTTGGGCAAGTTGCTCGTCTGCCTTGGCAATGTCATGAGCGTCGGCAGGGTCGAAGAGGACGACCCATTGGTTGCGTGGGCTGAAGTAGCCTTCGAGGTGTTCGGCTGACGCAGTGTTGTCTTGGGTACTTCTGGCGAAGGCAGAAAACGCATTTCGGTCATGGAAGACGATGCACAGCATCCGTTGATCGGGTCGTGGCGGTGGGATTTTGAGTCCGCGGCACCATCGGTCGAACTGTCGCCGGGTTTCTTCCAACGTGTGTTCGACTTCAGAGATGAGCGTGCGGTTGGAGTCTGAGAGAATGATGTATCGGCTACTGGCGTGTCGCCGCAGCGATGGTGCGATGTCTTGTACGAGTTCGACTCGCTCCGCGGTGGTGGCGGTGTGGTCCAGTTGAGTTGGTGCGGGCTGGGCGTGACTGGGGTTTTCCGGGGGAACCGGGGGTGCCGGAGGCATTGGGGGTACTGGGGGGGAGGCGTGGTTTGCCGTGGCGATGATCAGCAGCGTCAACAGTGGGGCGATGAACATGCCTCGGAGTATCGACGTTTGGAGGCTGCGGGTCCAGTCCACCACTGGTATCCTGCCGGGTTCATGGTCCTCAGTACCTTCTGAAGGGCGATCAATGGAGCGAATCGCAGGGAATCATGGGACTCGAAGAAGCCATTCCAGTTGACGGTTTTCTGGCCACGAGTTTGAGCCACGTGGTCAATTGGGCCCGCCGGAGCGCCTTGTGGCCGATGCCCTTTGCTACGGCGTGCTGTGGCATTGAGTTGATGGCGACGGCCTCGAGTCGGTTTGATCTAGCACGGTTCGGGGCCGAGGTCTTTCGGTTTAGTCCCCGCCAGGCGGATCTGCTGATTGTTGCTGGACGGGTACCGGTGAAGATTTTGCCGGTCTTGCAGCGGATTTATGTGCAGATGTGCGAACCCAAGTGGGTGATTTCGATGGGGGCATGTGCGTCTACCGGGGGCGTATTCGACACGTATGCGGTTGTACAGGGCGTGGACCAATACCTGCCCGTTGATGTGTATGTGCCAGGGTGCCCACCGCGTCCGGAGATGCTCATGGAGGGCATCATGGCCATTCAGCGGATCATCGACGAGGAGCAAATTCCTCACGATGGAGATGGCAAGCGGGTGCCGCTGAAGCTCGATCTTGAACCGACGTGGCAGCCCAGTCAGCAGCCCATCGATGTGAGCATTGGCGCGACCTGACGGTCACACACGTGTTGGATCTTCAGTGACGGAAGTGCCGAACACCTGTCGTCAGGCAGGTCACGCCGCGGTCGTTGCACAGGGCGAAGGTCTCATCGTCCCGTTTGGAACCTCCGGGGTGCACGATGCAGTTGACACCGGCATCGATGAGTAGTTCGGGCCCATCTGGAAACGGGAAGAAGGCATCGGAGGCCGCGACGGTGGCGGCCTCTTGGTTGATGGCATCGCCCGATTTCTCAACGGCAATGCGTGAAGCGGTGAGGCGGTCCACCTGACCGGCGCCAACGCCGATCAGTTGCGTGCCTGCTGCGATGGTGACGGCATTTGACCCTGCATGCTTGACGCAGTTCCATGCGATGGTGCCAGTGGCCAGCATGTGCGGCGTGGGCGGTGGGCCAGCGGCGTGCGTCCAGGTAGCGGGCATCGCGTACTTGTCGTCGGTGAGTTGAGCCAGAAGCCCACCAGGAATTGATCGAACTTCGGTGACTGCGGCGGCGGGGTCGTGGAAGTCCGGGACCGATACGAGTCGGATGTTTTTCCATCGCGTGACCAGAATGTCGACGGCGGCCTTTGTAATGGTTTGTGCCAGTGCGACCTCGATGAATCGCTGGCCTTGGGCCATGGTTGTAGCCATCGCTTCGTCGAGCGTTCCCGACACGGCGACGACGCCGCCGAATGCCGCAAGTGGATCGCCGGACCAAGCCTGCTCGAATGCGTCGATGAGCGAGTCGGAAATGGCTGCTCCACATGGTGTGGCGTGTTTGACGATGACCGCGGCGACGGAATCGGGGTTCGATCGAACGAGGTCGCGGCAGCACTTGAAACCGCCTGCGGCATCGTTGAGGTTGTTGTAACTGAGGGGTTTGCCATCCACGGTATGGGCGTGTGCCAGGCCAGCCGTGCCAGATCCTGGCAAGGTGTAGAGGGCAGCCCGTTGGTGTGGGTTTTCGCCGTACCGCAGTACGCGAGACCGAGTGCCCGTCAATTGCAGATGTGGGGGGAGTGGGTCGCCAGCAGACTGTGCCAGCCAGTTGGAAATGGCCGCGTCGTATCCGGCTGTTCTAGCGAAGGTGGCCGCGGCAAGAGATCGTCGCAATTCCATGGTGGTGCAGCCATCGTGGGCGCTGAGTTCAGAGATCACCGAGTCATATTGTTCAGAGGACGTCACTGCGGCGACGAATTCGTGGTTTTTTGCAGCGCTTCGCAGCATGGCTGGCCCACCGATATCGATCTGTTCGATCGCTTCGGCTGCAGCGACATTCTGCGAGGCAATGGTCTGCTCGAAGGGATACAAGTTGATGCAGACCAGATCGATGGCGAGGATGCCATGTTCTTCCATTGCATGCACATGTTCGGGTTTGTTGCGTCGAGCAAGCAAGCCCCCATGCACTCGTGGGTGCAAGGTTTTGATGCGACCATCCATCATCTCTGGAAAGCCGGTGATTTCTTCGACTGGTGTGGTGTCAATGCCGGCATCACGGAGTGCGCGGGCGGTTCCACCAGTGGAGAGGAGTTCGATCCCCATTGATGAGAGCGCACGTGCGAAGGCGATCAGATCAGATTTGTCACTGACCGAGAGCAAGGCGCGTTTGATTGGGATGAGATCCGCCACGCCTGTTAGTTGCTCGATCGAAATTGCAGTGACTGGAGCTGCGAAGTGCGACCACGAATGTAGATGGAGTCCCCTTTGGCGATCACGGCGGTTGCTTCGGGGATGTGAGCTGTGAATTCAATGGCGCCCGTTGCTGCGGACACACTTTGCATGCGGCGCTGGGCGGGATCCCAAGTGATCAGCATGCCGCCGTCGCTTGCGATGACATTGCCGGCGACGTCCGTTGCGGTCCAGACTTCTTTTCCTTCGGGCGCATGTCGCGGTCTGGCTTCCATGCACACCAGGCCTCGCTGGGGAACTTGCTGATAGATCTTGTCGCCCACTGCAAAGGGACCGTGGTTAAGGGGGGCTTCCAGCAATCGGGCCCACTCAATAATTCCAGTCTTTGTGTTGATCGCCCGCAGGTGTTGGTCGTCGCTTGCGACGTATAGGAGTTTGTCCAGCAGTGCCACTGGGCCTACGGGCTTGCCCAGCAGGGGGGTCATCCAACGGGTGCGGCGGGTGTTGGCATCAAGTCCGTACACGTCACCAGAGCGGGATGTTGCAATGACCAGATCGTCTACCAGCACAGGAGTTGTTTCGATGCGTCGACCGATGCGGTGGGCGGCCTCGGTGAACCCGTGTGTGTAGCCCTGCCAACTCAGTTCCCCGCCCAAACCTCCGTAGATGAGGGATGGTCCATTGACAACGCCAGGTGTGGCAGCAAGCCATTCCAGTGGTTGTCGACTGCCGCGTGCTTCACCAATGCTTGCGGGGTCACCTGTGGACTTGGCCACTGTAAGAATGGACGTCGATCGAAGTACGAGAATGCGATCTAAGTCATTCAGTGCAATGACGTCAATGATCTGATCAGCGTGGGTTCCCCCGTGGGTGTGCCATCGCAGGGTGCCCTTCTGGCCGTCGACTCTGCTGAGTTCGTTGTGATGGTTGATGAGGTAGACCGAGTCGTCTGCAGGAAAGACGTGCACGATCGGGTATGGGGCTTCAAACTGCCACTGGATTTTCATGCCGAGTTTCTGAGCACGATGGGGTCCCAAAGGCATGCGTTGTTCGAGTTGGTCGATTTGCTTCTGATGGGCCGCGCGGGCTTCATCCATCGCGTCTTGTGCCAAGGCCATCGAGGACAGGGCGGTCGTGGCGGCTACCACGGCCACCATGTGGTCCAAGCGGGTGCATTTGAGTAGAGCGTCCAGGCAAGTCATGGTGAGCAGCTCCAGAGGGTTCCGTGGTCCCCGATAGTTTGGTGGCGGCACAAGAGTACGAGAATAGGGCAGTATCCCCCGGCGGGGGGGCGGGCGTCAAGATTCATGCCCTGTTGAGGTACCCTTCAGACATGTTTACAGGTCTCATCGCACAAATGGGCACGGTTGCGGCGACTGGGGGGGGCAAGGCGGCCATTGCTTTGCGGATTGACCCTGAGGGCTGGGGGCACGTGCCTGAACTTGGGTCGTCCATATCGGTCAACGGGTGCTGTCTCACTGTGGTGAATCTCGAAGATGGCCAACTGCTCTTTGATGTCGTCGAGCAGACGTGCGATCGCACGAGCATCGGGTCCTTACAGGTGGGCGATCGCGTGAATCTCGAGCATGCGGCGACTCCCACGAGCCTGCTTGGAGGGCACATTGTCCAAGGGCATGTCGACTGCGTGGGTGTGGTGGAAGCCAACGGCGATCAGGGCGAGCGGGGCTGGCGCTTGCAGGTTCGGTATCCCTCCTCATTTCGAGCAATGGTGGTTGATCAGGGGTCGATCACGGTGCAGGGCGTGTCGCTGACTGTTGCCAGTGATCGCCACGACGTGGTCGAACTGGCGCTGATCCCGGAAACCCTGCAACGCACCACCCTTGGTGGGATGACTGCAGGGGATTCCGTGAATGTGGAGTTCGACCTGTTTGCCAAACTCGTGCAGCGGCAGTTGTCGGTTCGCTGAATGTTGGATGATCAGGGTCGGGCCATCGATCGAAGTCTGGCGATATCTAGCGGAACAATCTGGCCCGCTTTGAGACCAAGTCGCTCGATCGAACCGGTTGGAAGTTCAATGGCGAACTGCACTGGAATCATGCTGCTGTAGTGGGGCATGCGTTGCTGGTACGCAAATTCTGTTTCATCGTTGGCGCGAGGGGGCTCGGCTAGCATTTGATGCAAGGCCACGATGCGGCCGGTGCCATCCAGAAAGATCAGGTCGATGTTGATCAGGCAATTGGCCATCCAGAACGAGTGCACGGATGGGCGTTCGAAGACGAACAACATGCCGGTGCCGTCTGGGATGACAGATCGATTCATCAGCCCTTGGCGAATAGATGCGTCATCGGTTGCCAGTTCGAGATCCCACGTGCGGGCGCCCACTTGCACGTGTTCAACCCCAGAGCCACTCTGGTTGCACCCATGCCCCAGCAGCATGGTCACTGACAGGAGGGCAGCTAGTACCAGTCGAGTTGCCGTCAATCCAGCCATCGCACATCCTCATCGGTCAGGGTGACATCCTCGCGGGGGAGGCATGAGAGATCCATCGCATCACAGAACTCATCGGCGGACAGTGTTTGTCGCGTACTGGTGAGTCCGCACCAGTATGCCATCAGTCCGATGATCTGGTGGGGGGCGCATCCTCGCTGTCGATACATTTCCACTCGCGTGTCGCCGTGTCGCTTGGCCAGACGACGTCCGTCCGGGCCACGAACAAGGGGGACATGCCACCATGTGGGGGCGCTCAGTCCCAGAGTTCGATACAGCACTTGCTGCCTAGCGGCGCTATCAAGCAGGTCGTTCCCGCGGAGTACGTCCGTGACGCCTTGGCGTGCGTCGTCCACGACGACTGCCATCTGATACGTCGGACCACCTGTCCCGCCCGTTCGTCGTGGTGCCGTCCAGACTGGGAAGTCGCCTGGCGATCGGCTGAGATTGAAGGTGTGTGTGCCGGCAATGACATCGTTGACGACTTCGTCGCCATCCTCAACAAGGAGTCGCCAACTGCAGGAAGGGTCTGGATTCGCGACGATCTTGCCCGCATCTGCTGGCCGCATCGCTGCGGGGTAGACCACGCTGGCATCACCTTCCTGGGGCGCGGAGCACTCGATTTCACGTCGCGTCTTATTACACGCAAAGATCTTTCCAGCCTTGCCAAGCGTTACCAACGCTTGGCGGCATGGGTCGAGATCCGTTGTTTGCACTGGCACTTCTTCATCCCAGTCAATGCCCAACCAAGACAGGTCGCGTCTCGCTTGGTCGATGGTCTCGGGCTTGACTCGAGGATGATCGAGATCCTCAATACGCAGGATGAGCGACCAGTCGTGTTGCCTTGCCAACGCCCAGTTGATCAAGAATGTGCGGGCATTGCCAAGATGCAAGGCGCCCGTTGGCGAGGGGGCTAGCCGCGATCGGCGTTGACTCACGACGCGGGTCGATTCATCCGGTCGATTCGACCAGCGAGTTGAAAGTCTCGTTGTGTCAGGCCGCCCGCGTCATGGGTTGTCGTGGTGAGGGTGACCTTCTTGTGCCTGATGAGAATGTCCGGATGGTGGCAGACTTCTTGGGCCAGGCTCGCGACTCGCTGAACAAATTCGATGGCCTCTGGAAAGGTTGCAGCGTTGAAGGTGCGTTGCAGGGCGTCGACTGTGAGCGTCCAGTCTGGCACGGAGGCGAGCATGGCCTGCGCATCTTCAGGGGTCAGGGGTCTTGTGGGGTCGGCGTCGGTCACTCGAGCATCTCCCGAACAACGTCGGCCCGGACAGTGAGAGCTTCGCGCGGCGTCAATGCATCGCCAGTTCGTTCGTGCAAGTGGCCCGACTGAATGAGAACAAAGAGCGAGTTGATGTGTCTGAGTTCCACATCGTCGATGATGCCCATGCACACGCCAAGTCGCACCGTGCTCAGGCGGCGCATGCATTCGTCGGCCTTGAGCAGGCGTGCTGCGCGAAGAACCGCAATGTCGCGGCGGACGCGGTCTTCGATGCCCACTCGGTCATTTCGAATCAGCGCTCGGCGGGCAGACCGTTCGTACTGAATGATGCCCGGAACAATCACCTGTTGGAACTGTTCAAGCAGTTCTTCTTCGCTGCAACCTAGCGTGATTTGGTTGCTGATCTGATAGAAGTTGCCCGATGACTCCGAGCCCTCACCGTAGTAGCCCCGGACGGCGAGTTTGAGGTCTTTGGCTGCATTTTGCACCTTGTCCAAATCGCCGGTGAGTCCTACGGCGGGCAGGTGGAGCATGGCAGAGAAGCGAACGCCCGTTCCGGCATTGCTTGGGCAGGCTGAGAGGTATCCATATCGCTCGTGAAAGGCCCAGCCCAGCTGTGGCTCCAATGCGATGTCGATTTTGCCAACGCGTTCGAAGCAGTGATTGGTTTGCAGGCCAGGTGCAATGGTGTGCATACGCACATGATCTTCTTCGTTGATCATGATGCTCGTCGTCTCGTCGTCGTCAACGATGACGCCGCGTGGCAATTGGCTCTCGGCGTGCTGCCGGCTGATGATGTGCCGCTCGTACAGCACTCTGCGGTGTTGACTTGCAGCTTCGGTCAGGTCAATCCAGACGGGCGAACCGGACATGCCAATGGCCTCAACGGCGGTTCGTACGTCGGCGATGATTGTTTTGCACTGGGTCGGGTCGGCGCGGTGGACGAATGGTCGGTGCGAAACATTGCGGGCAATGCGGGCCCTGCTGGAGAGCACCACGTCGGCATCGAGGTCGAAGATTGCCTCGTCGGGAGTAGGAATGCCCTTGCCCATCATGCTTGCTCGTGGCCCGCATGCTCATCTGTTGAGGGCGGCGCGTGTTCAAGAACAGAGAGTTGGTGCTTGAGTTCTGCCGCCCGCTCGTATTGCTCGGACTGAACGGCCTGGTCGAGTTCCTGGAGTAGCCGTTGGCGTTCGTGTTGGCGTGCCCGATCGTCGGGTCCTTCGCCGGGGTGCCGTCCCGTGTGATGGCTGGCGCCGTGCTGAGCGCGTTCGATCATGACTCGAGCCAATTGTTCAAAGACGTCATAGCACTGCGGGCAGCCCATGAGGGCCGATTGGCGGATCTTCGATAAAGTCGCGCCACACTGTGGACAGGACACCGACGTGGCTTGCAGTGGTGTGGCGATGGTCCCAACTTTCTCAAGCATCTTGTTGATCGGCTGTTTGCCAGGGTTGGGAATCCCTGCCTCGTTCGCGTGGGCTTCACACAGGTGCACCTCGCGGTGCTTCCCGTCTGAGATGATGATCTGATGCACAATGGCCGGTCGATTGCAGCGGTCACACTTCATAGAGTCGTCGCTCCGAGCGTCATCGCCGCTAGGGCTCGCTTGATGGCCACGGACTCACGGATGATTGTTTCGGCTGCGTCGAGCGATTGCACCGTCGCGGCATCAGAGGCCGCATGAGCTGGGTCAGGGTGCAATTCGAGGAAGATGGCATCAGCGCCTGCTGCCGCTGCGGCGCGAGCGAGAAGTCCGGCGCGTTCTGGTCGCCCAGCACTTTGGCCGCTTCCGCCGCCTGGTAGTTGGGTCGAGTGCGTGACGTCGAAACAAATTGGCCAGCCCAGTTCGGCCATATCACCGAGCCCGACAAAATCATTGACAAGTCGGTGGTAGCCAAAGAACGTGCCTCGCTCGGTGAGCATGAGTCCCCCGGCGCCCGCTTGCATTGCTTTGTCTGCGGCGAACTGCATTTCGGCTGGGGAGAGGAACTGGCCCTTCTTGATGTTGACCGGTCGTCCCGTGTCACCGCATGCTGCAAGCAGATCGGTTTGTCTGCACAGAAAGGCGGGCACTTGCAGAAGGTCCACGACCTTGGCAACGGCTTGGGCCTGGGTGGGCTCATGGACATCGGTGGTAATGGGGACGTCGTATCGATATCGAATGGTGCTGAGTCGATCAAGGCCAGCCTCCATGCCTGGGCCTCGTGGGCTAGTCAGACTGGTGCGATTGGCTTTGTCAAAGCTTCCCTTGAAAATCCATGGCACCTTGAGTTCTCCACAGACTGCCTGAAGACGGTCGCAAATTGCCGTCTGGACGGCATCCTCTTCCAAGACGCATGGTCCGGCAATGACGACCAATTCATGGTCTGTGCCGATGGTGATGGGGCCAACGGTGCAGTGAGATGTGGGGTGTGCTGGGGTCATGGGTACAGATTATCGACTCTAGGGCGTGCGGGAAGGGTGATCATGTTGTTTCGCAGGCCCAAACAGGGGGTAGTTTGGACTGATTTCGGCGGAATCCAGTGGCATGACCAGCAGAACTGAAGTCGAGTAGGAGAACAGCCGAAGAACAGTTCAGGTGCCGATGTTCTTCAAATGGAGGCAAGATCAGTATGTCAAGCATGCCACGCGAGCCGGAAGCATTTGCTGAGCAAGTGCTTCAGATGATTCAGCAGGAGTTGCCTAGCGAAACTGTTGAACTGGCCGGTCCCATGGACGTCTTGGTCTCAGGGCGTCACCTCGACCTCAACAACCTCTTTCGCATGGTCCGATGCGAGCCCACCCGAGGCACCCAAATCGTCCGGGAGTTTCTCAGCCGCATCACCGATGGCGAAGCAATGGCTGGCGCGGCCATGCCACTGTCACTGGTGCAGTCTCGCATCATGCCCCGCATTCAACCTGACTCACTCTTTGAACACCTCGACCGTCAGCAGGTAGCGCATACACCGTGGGTGAATGGCACGTCGATCGTCTACGTGATTGACATGCCCCATGTCACGGTGAGCATCACGCTTGAACAGCTTAGTCGGTGGGGGTTGGATATTGAAGAGATTGAAGTGTGCGCTCGCCGGAACTTGGCGAGGTACGCACCGTCACTGGAAGTCAAGATCATCGAGTCAAGCGAAGGCGGCCGGGTGGCGCTACTCTCGGCGCAGGACGGCTACGACGCTGCACGCCTACTCATGAATACGCTGCACTCGCGGCTTGCGCCAAAACTCTATGGGGATTTCTACGTCGCGGCCCCGGCAAGAGATATTTTCCTGGCCGTATCGGCTGGTCCAGACACGTTCATTGACCGGGTGAAGCATCGCGTCGATCGCGATTTTGAGCGACTCCCGTATCCGATTACGCCGGACCTCTTCGTCGTGACGCAGGATGGTGTGGCCGGCACCCAGCGAGCCGCCTGACCCTAGATTCACGCTACCCTTCCACGCGTGCTGGTACTCATCGATAATTATGATTCCTTTACGTGGAATCTGGTGCACTGCATCGGCGTGCTGTCGCCGTCGACTCAGGTGCGTGTGATTCGAAACGATGAGTTGTCCGTTGGCGACATTCTCTCGCTTGACCCGAGTCATATTGTGATTTCGCCCGGACCGTGTACGCCGGTGGAGACGGGCGTGTGTCGAGATCTTGTTCGGGAGGCGTCCGGTCAGGTGCCCATTCTGGGTGTGTGCCTTGGGCATCAGGTCATTGGCGATGTGCATGGCATGACCGTCCAGCAGCACGATCGCCCTATGCACGGAAAGATATCCAAGGTTGAACACGATGGTCGGGGCGTCTTTGCAGGCGTGGAAAGTCCCATCGAGGTCATGCGATATCACTCGTTAATCGTCCGACGCGAGACGGTGACCCCAGACTTTGAGATTTCTGCGTGGACACAGGATGATGAAGTCATGGCGTTGCGATGGAAGGGCGGATCGCCCGATGGCCCAGGCCGTCCGATGGTCGGCCTGCAATTTCATCCCGAGAGTTTTATGAGTCCGGCCGGACCCTCGCTGGTGGCGAACTTTCTGCAGTCATGATGTTTGGGGGGTCCCAAGGGAGCAACCCGTTACACTTGGCGGTCATGGAGTGCGATACCACCATCAGCGGTACGGTCAAGGTGCGGGAAGTCAATGGCGATGTCATCATCGTGGAGATTCCTGGATCGACCTACCGCATCGAACTGGCCGGGCAGGCTCAGTCTGGCCAGCGACTTCATGGGTGGATCGATGCCACGGCACTCAAAGTACATATCGCTTCTGGCGGTGGCCGCTTCATTGAGCCCACAAGGGGGGCGCCTCGCATTGTGGCAGGGCATGTGATGTCGATCGATGCGGACCAAGGCACCGCGATGATTCGCAGCGTTCTTCCGGTACACATTCGACTTGAGCAAGTGGACCGAGCCGATCAGATCAGCGTTGGTGATCTGGTGAACTTCTACGTGCGATCGGGCGCGTCGTGGGTCAATTCGCCTTGACGGCGTGCAGTCCATCGACCAAGGCCATGTAGGCGTCCCGGTTCTGGGCGATCGTCTCGGTCGGGCCAAGGAGTTTGATGAAGACCGATCCAACAGGGGCCTCTACCATGGCTACAAGCATGGTGTAGTTCTCTTTGTGCCATCCGCCGCCCATGCCGAGGTATTCGCCTTGCAGTTCGACCAGTGTCACTGGCATTGTTGCAACGGTCAGGTCGGTTACATCGGCCTGCGTGGGAAGATCGCCCGAATAGAACTGGCGTGACCAGCGATCGATGTTGGCGTCGCGGGTATTGCCCGCAGCTTCCGGAAATTGCATGATGACCAGTTCGGCGGGTTCTTCGCCCTCAACGCCGGGCACTTTCCAATTGAGGACCCTCATGGCGTTCTTGGGTGGCTCCCATCGCCACGTTGGATCGGTCGGTCCGCGGAGCCCGACAAAGTCAGCCACGCGTGCATCTGCTGGTGGGGAGGTGAGTGGGGCGTAGGTCGTGCCGGTTGCAGCTGCTTTTTGGCTGTCGCTGAGTGCTCCCAGTCCGCCAGTGGGCCGCGTAGGGGTGGTTGCGGCTGGCTGTGTCGCTCCGGGTGGCGGCGGTGGTGGCGTCGACTGGTTACATGATGTCAACGCAGCGGGTCCCAATACAACGGTGATCGTTGTGGCAATGCCAATTCCCAGTGAGGTATTCATGCCGTCACGATAGCATCTGCAGAGTACGAGGGACCTGCATGACCACGATAGATCTCTTTAATGCGCGAGTCTGGACCGGTGAGGGAGCTAGGGCCGTTCCGTCGGTGGTTCGTATCACGGACGGTCGTGTGCAGGCCATCGATCCGTCCAATGCCTCGCTCCGTGATGGTGTGCGTGCACTGGATGTTGAGGGGCGAGTCCTGACACCGGGGTTGGTTGATGCGCACTTGCACTTGACCCTTGGTGGGCAGACGCTGCTTCACGTGGATCTCTCAGCGGTGGACAGTCGCGAAGCATTTGAGGGGGCTATCGAAGCAGCCCATGCCAACTTGCCGCCATCGCAGTGGCTCATTGCCAGTGGGTGGAATGAATTCAACTGGCCTGGGCAGGCTCGGCCTGATCGCAGTTGGCTTGCATCAGCGGGCGATCGCCCGGTGGTGTGCTGGCGCTGCGACTGGCATGCCGCAGTGGTCAACAGCGCGGTGCTCAAGAAACTGTCGCTTCCAAGCGATGAGGTGGTGGCGGCCGCTGGCGGTCATGTGGGCCGGGACCGCGATGGTTGTCTTGACGGCTGGCTGGCCGAGGCGGCGGCTTGGAAGTGGATGCAGCCAGTGGTGCCCGAATTGGATGATGCTCAGCGAGGCGAAGCTCTGCGGCGTGGAGCCGACCATTTGGTGCAGCGTGGAATCACCTCGGTGCGTGCGATGGAATACCAGTGCGACATCGAACGAGACATCCTGCCGCTTGCAGATTTGCTGCCACTTCGAATGTCGCTGGTGCAACTCGATCGAGTATGCCCGCTTCGCTTTGATTGGCACGAGGGCGTTGGCAATACCGACCGCTTGCGATTGACTGGGTGCAAATCATTCTTTGATGGAACGCTCGGGTCACGAACAGCGAGGTTGCGCACGGACTACCACGATACGCCTGGTGTGCGGGGTGATTGGTTAGAGCATGCGTTGCACGATCAGGACCAAGAGTGGTGTCAGCAGGTTGTTGAGCATGGTCTCTCGCCGGTGATTCACGCCATTGGAGACGCCGCTGTGGGACGCGCTGCATCGCTACTTGCCGCGGTGCCCGATGCATTGCATGGCACGCTGGAACACTGCCAGGTCGTGTCGCCCGAGGACTTGGAACTGCTTGGGGGCATCCGCGTGAGTATTCAGCCGACCCATCGGGCGGTGGATGCCGACATGACTCAGTTGAGGCTTGGTCAGACGCGTTCTTCGTGGGTGCTTCCGATGGCGGACATGGTTCGGGCTGGGGCGAGGCTGTCTCTAGGCACGGATTGGCCCATCGTGTCGGCGGATCCGCTGCTGACTTTGCGGGCGGCCATCACGGGCGAAGATCAACACGGCAAACCCTTTCACGCCTCGCAGAGTTTGTCGCCTGATGTCGCCCTGCGGGCTGCTACGATCGATGCGTCTGAGGCCATTGGGCTTCCTGCAGCGATGCAAGTGGGCGGGCAGGGGGATTTTGTCATCTGGCACGGCGACCCCCTTGGGGATATCACAACTGCGAGCATTCACTCGACTTGGGTAGACGCGGCGCAGGTTGCCGGAGAAGATCTATCTACGACCTGTAACGCAGCGGAGGCTTCTGAGGCATGACACACGAACTCACTCATATCGATTCCACTGGCCGGGCGACCATGGTGGATGTTTCTTCTAAGTCTGTGGTCCCACGTCGGGCGGTAGCCGAGGGCTTCTTCGTTGCCGCTCCTGACACGCTCGATCGGCTGATGCGTGGCGACTTGCCCAAGGGTGAGGCACTGGCGGTGGCCCGACTTGCTGGCATTCAGGCGGCCAAGTCAACGGATCGCCTCATTCCGCTGTGCCACACGATTCCACTGGATCACGTGGACGTTCAGTTTGAACGATCAGCCGATGACCGGCTTCGAGTCGAAGCGTCGGCCACGGTGACTTCCCGTACCGGAGTGGAGATGGAGGCTCTCACCGCCGTGTCGGTAGCGGCGCTGACCTTGTGGGATATGACCAAGGCGATCGACGCCACGCTTCACATCGAGGGCATCACATTGGTGCTCAAGGAAAAGGGTTCAGTGGCTCAGCCTGATGCCGCATCCTGATCGCGGACGGCTTTGCAAAAGGCGTGGATCAATTCTTCGTCCTTGACGCCCCGGCTTGATTCCACGCCGCTGCTGACATCCACGCCCCAAGGGCTGAGCAATTCGATGACCTTGCCAACAGTGTCAGGCGTCAGTCCGCCAGCGACGACCAAGGGCGTGCGGATTTGGGGACGAACGGGTGTCAGTGCTGCATGATCGAAGGGTTCGCCACCGCCACCGTGTGCGCCATCAACGAGCAGACGATCGACCGCTTCGCATCGGTCCCAGTCTAAAAGTCTTTGGGCATCGGTCCAGGCGACGGCTTTGATGGTGGGCGTGGTGCGATGGAACGACTCGGCCAGTTCGACCGATTCTGCCCCATGCAATTGCACCCATTGACTGGCAACTTGGCACACATCAGTTGGATTGACCAGAAGCGTCACGGTGGCGATGTGCCCGGCGGCCACTTGGGAAAGTCGCATCGCCGTATCGGGGGTGATCTGTCGAGGTGATCGGTCGGCCAGGACCAGTCCAATGGCATGAGCACCCGCCTCGATGGCGGCGTGCACATGTGACTCCTCGGTGAGGCCGCAGATCTTGATGCGGGTGGGGCCCGGTGCAGGGTCGTTCCAAGCGAGGGGTGGCCTCATGCGGTGGTGGCCTCGGTCAAGAGTGTTTGAGCAAGGGCGGCACGGCGCTGGTCGAGCGAGCCTTTCATGGCGGCCTGTAGCAGGGGAATCGCCTCGGCCCCTCGTCCGAGAAATCGAACCAGCAGTACGCACAGCAGGAGGCGTACTTCGCCGACTTCCGGAGCGCGGGCGTGTTCTGTTAGGAACCGTTGGTAGGCTTCCGCGGCGGCCATTCGGTCGCCTGATGCTTGCAAGTAATTGGCCAGTTGCAATTGTTGGCGTCGGCCCAGTACGGCTGTCGTGTCCTTGGCGGCCAGTGTGGCCCATGCCCCTGCCGCAGCTTCGAGATCGTCCGCTGCAAGCAAGGATCGGATGTGTGCGATGGCCTCGCTTCCTGGGCTCGGCTTGGTTGTGGTCGTCTTGGCTGCAGGCTTGCGTGTGGCGTGTTGCTGGGCATGCACGACCTGTTTGAATATGTGTCGTCGTCGCCACTGCTTGAACTGTCTGAGTAAATCGTCATCGTACGGCATGACGATGCGAGCCAGAAGCAGGAGCACCATCGTGGCAGCGCCCCAGAGATAACCCGCCAAGTGCGCGACGTGGGCGACGGGGCTGCTGCTCAAGCCAGCCCATCCAATCAGATCCATCATGATCCAAAACGCAAGGATCCACAGGGCGGGCACCATCCAGATTCGGATCAGAATAAAGATGATCAGCGTGCGGATTTTGCATCGTGGTCGAAGCACGATGAACCCACCGGCGAGCGCCCCGACCATGCCGCTGGCTCCGATGACCGGGGCGGGGGAGGACCATGCGTGCGCGAGCCCGGCCACGATGCCGCCAAGGAGTGCAAAGACCACAAAGGCTCCGCGGCCGATGCGGTCTTCCACAGTGCTGCCAAAGACCCAGAGTCCCATGAGGTTGAACCCGAGATGCAGCAACCGCCAGAGCGGGTGTTCGTCGCCGCCCAGTAACGGGTTGTCGTGGGCGAAGAGATAGGTGACCGGTTGCCACCACTGGAAGTCGCGTTGTGCCAGAGCCATGCCATCGAGCATTTGGCGGGCCATGTCCTCATTAGACACGCCGATGACCAGCACGGCCAAATAGGCCGCGAGCATCAGAATGATCAGCGCCTCGGTGACGAGGGGGCGCCGCCGCAGCGGCGTGTCCGTTCCAAGCAGAATGAACATCGTTCGGGCAGTGTAGAGCCCAGGCCTCGCGAGAGAGGCTCTGCAGAGGTTCTGCTTGGTGTAGAATGATCGGCTCGCGTTCAGGGGTGGACGCGGTGAGCATTTATCCCTTGGGAGACCGCAGAAAATGGCTGACGCAACGGCAACGATGACCATGGACAAGGGACTGGATCACACCATCATTGGTGAGTCGACCAAGTCCTATATCGATGGCCTCAAGGGTGTTTTGGAGTATGTCGGGATCGACATCGACACGCTGGCACGACACTCGACCTTTGAGGAGACCTGCTATCTGTTGTGGTACGACCGCCTGCCCACCGCTGAAGAGTTGGCCTCATTCACCGCTGAAATTCGCAGCTGCTACGACCTGTCAGAGGGTCTTTGGAAGATGCTTGCGGAGGTTCCCATTGAGGCGCCCCCGATGCACATGCTGCAGTCGATGATGGCGGCCTTGGCCTTTGACGACCCTGATTGCGACCTGACGACGCCCGAAGCAGAGGTCAAGAAGGCAATTCGCATTCTGGCCGCTACCCCGGCCATCATCGCCAACTTTGATCGTCGCCGACGAGGGCTGGACTTCATTGCCCCCGATGCCTCAGAAAATATCGCCACCAGTTTCCTGCACATGCTCAATGGTGAAGTTCCAGGAGCGACCAGCGCCCACGCGCTTGATGTGTGCCTTGTGCTTCATGCCGACCACGGCATCAACGCTTCGACCTTTGCCACAATGGTGGTTGTTGGTACAGAGAGTGATATGTACTCAGCCCTGTCTGCGGCCGTAGGAACGCTTCGCGGGCCGCTTCATGGCGGGGCCAATGAGCGAGTCATGCGGATGCTTCAGAAGCTTGGCACGCTCGACGCGGTCGAGCCATTTGTCATGGAGTGCCTAGCCAACAAGGACAAGGTGCCCGGCTTTGGACACCGCGTGTACAAGGCCGTGGATCCTCGGGCGACCTATCTTCGGACATTCTCAGAGTCATTGGCATCGGAAACCGGGAACCAACAGCTCTTTGAGATGAGCAATCGAATTGAACAGATCATGGAAGCGCAGGTTGGCGCCAAGGGCATTCATCCCAATGTTGACTTCTACTCGGCGACGACCTACTTCTCGCTGGGTCTGGCCATCGATCTGTTCACCCCAATCTTCGCCATGAGTCGCAATGCTGGGTGGTCGGCTCACGCCTTGGAACGTGCTGCAGACAATCGACTCATTCGACCCCGATGTCAGTACACCGGTCCCCATGGTGCCGGTTGGGTTGACATCGCTGATCGGTGAGTCGGTCGCTGTCTCGGGATTGAGGGCACTTTGCGCCAAGTCATTCTGACTCGGTGCACTACTGCGGATAAATCAAAATTCGATCATGGCAGAGCAGCACCACATCGTGTGACCCGTCGCCGGTGACATCGGCGATGCTGATTTGTCGTGGTTGGTACTCCCGCGTGTCGCCGCCCGAGAACAACCGAGACTCATACACTGGAAATCCCATTGCGTGGAGCATGGTGCCACTGTGATCGAATGTCAGGATTTCCATCATCTGTTCGCCCGCATCCAGGGCGACCATGTCGCCGTACCCGTCGCTGTTGATGTCACCAACGGCCAGTTCGTGGGGCACATGTTGGTCGATGCTGCTTCGCCACGACTGCGCCTCGTGCAGTGCCCGGCGACTGCCGCCAAGTGGGATGAGTGCAAAGCCATCTTCGCCGACGGTGAGAATGCCCGGGACGTCTTCTTGAAACTGTCCTGTGGCCAGTGACCCCGGGGTGAATCCTCGAATGCGAAGCGTTTCACTCTGCGACCAGCCGCCGGTGTCGGCGTCGTGGCGAAAGATCAGGAGCCGGTCGGCAGAGCGGTCTGCGGCAACCAGTCCACCGCTCAGGGGTGTCACTGAAACAAGTTGGCTGTCGGGGTCATCGGTATTGAATTGCTTGACTACCCGCCATCCGGCTGCGCCATCCTGACCAGTTTGATCGAAACGTACGGCTCGAATCCAATTGTCATCGGCGATCAGCAACTCCTTAATGCCATCGCCATCGACATCGAAGGTGGTGATGTTCTCGCCAGTGGCCGCATCAACCAATCCGTACTGGCCCATGTCGTCTTTTTCAAGACGTGTGAATCCATCCTCGGCCTCATCATCTGCCAGTAAGGCGATCATGGGCCGTTCGGGTGTCAGGACAACAAGGTCTTCATGGCCGTCCTGATTGATGTCCACTGACTCGATGTGATCGGGCTTACGACTGATCGATCCGAGATCAAGCGACATGCTTTTATCAGTCACGAGATTGACAAGATCAAGTTTGTAGTCACGTTTTTGATTGACGACCACTGCGGCGTGATCCGTTCCATCGATTCCAACGACATTCATTGCCACAGGTTCGTAACCGGCGGTCACCGCGATTGGGGTAGGGAATTCCAGTTCATTGGTGCCCAGCGGCAAGCGACCCACCACGCCTTCCTTGGTTGAGAGCACGACCAGTTCGCCTGATCCTTCGGTGGCGTTGGCAACGGCAATGGCGTTGATTTCCGACAGGCTCGGCGAGGACTTGGCTGCGAGCAGATCGCCGTCCTTGTCTTGTCGAAAGACTGCCAGTGCATTGGCTCGTGAGTCGGCCGACACGACATCGGTTCGCCCATCTCCGTCGATGTCGACCACTGCCCAAGCACGATCCCGCCTTCCCGGATCGGGGAATCCGTACACGGTAAAGGCCGCTTCACGATCGCCGCTAGTGGTGACGGATTCATCCTGCAGGTCGTATACGACGATACGGCGGGCTTTCCGCTCGATCACCGCGATGCGTGGTGGCACGCCTGGGGCAGGTTCAATTGCCTCGAATTCCACGATGGGGGGCATTTCGAAGATGGTCTGCGGTCCAGGTTCTACACCAGTGCTCCCGCGACGCCCAAACCAGATGCGAACAGGCGCCGGATCATCGGGACTGATGCCCGCGAGATCCATGAGTCCATCGCCGTCGTAGTCAGCGGGAACGACGCCCAGAATCGGAGCGCCCGCCGGGTATCGCCGGATCGGTCCGAGTGTAAAGCCGTCAAGTGGCCACATGGCCGGTTCACCCGCAACCACGGAGACTAATTCGGGTGACCCATCTCCGGTCATGTCGGTGATGGTCCAAGCTGAGGCCGAGGCGCCCAACTTGGGGACATCCCGCTGTTGCACCTTTTTGAACTTGCTTGTGTCGGTCTGTCGCAAGAAGACCACCCGACCGGGAGGCCCGCCGGTGATCAGATCGAGTTTGCCATCCTGATCGAGGTCGGCCGTGGCGATGGCCGTCACGGAGTTGGCAGTGGGAATGAGTTGACGATCAAAACGCCAGTGATCGGGAAACTCGTTGATGTCGCGAGGCGGTGTGATGTGTCGTTGGGCGGTGGCGCCGGGAATTTGATGCAGCACTTCAAGGCGGCTGCGATGGTTGTTGGCCACGATGATGTCGTCGTATCCATCACCATCGAGATCCACCACGATCATGGGTCCGGGGTCATCGCCGATGGGGATGACATCCAGACCGGCAAAGCCGAAGTGGTCGCCCAGTTGGCTGTCATTCTGAGCGACGCACACGCATGTGCAGAGCAGGGTCAGGGCGATGGGGGCATGTCGCATATCGGCGGGTCTCCAAGGGTGGTCTTCCCGGAATCAATTTCCGGGAAAACGCATGGTAGCCCCGGCTCGGTACCATTGGTGGCTCAGGAGGAATCTGATCATGCGATGCGTCGTACTGCTGCTGGCGATTCTGGGTCTTGCTTATGGAGTTGGTGCCGATGTTGTTTCCCTTCGAAAGGGGGGCGAACTGCACGGTCGGGTAATCAAGCAGGACGAGCGTGCGTTGTGGGTGGACATTGGGTCTGATGTCATCGAGGTCGACAACAATGACATCGCCGACATTCGCATCACCGATGCCGCCGAGACGCCTCGCTCGACGCATGATGGCATCTTTCATACGATCGATCAGCCACGTGAATTGAGTATTCGTCAGCAAGCAGCGCGCGTGAAGTCGGCCGTGGTGCTGGTCAAGACGCCATCGGGAACCGGTTCGGGTGTCATTGTTAACGAGAATGGCTACGTCGTGACCAATGCCCACGTGGTACAAGGCGAGAAGGATCTTCGCGTGGTGATCTGGGAACCAAGAGGGGACGGTACGTTGGCGCGGCGCACGCTCGAAGATATCAAGATCGAAGCAGTGAACAACCATCTCGATCTGGCCTTACTTAAACTCCCCGTGGAATCAGACACCGAATTTGAGTTCGCGCCTCTTGAATTGTGGGAGTCGATCGAAGTTGGTCAGCCTGTGTTTGCCATCGGCAACCCGATGGGTCTCGAACAGACGACCAGTCAGGGTGTGATTTCTACGACACAACGGAGCTTTGACGGGTTGTCGTACATCCAAACCGATGCCGCGATTAATCCGGGCAACTCCGGTGGTCCGCTGTTCAATACGGGCGGCGAAGTCGTAGGTATTACCAACATGGGTATTCGTGGGGGTGAAGCCTTGGGCTTTGCCATTCCAACTCGGTACGTGAAAGACTTCCTGCGGAATCGGGAGGCCTTTTCCTACGATCCGTCCAACCCAAATACCGGGCACAAATATCACACACCACCTATTCGCAAACGGCCTGGCACTGCTGCAGAATTGGAGAAGAATTGATGACTACTCGCATGTTGATTGCTTCGCTGCTGATCGCGGCCCCGGCCGTTGGCGGTTCGCTGACCATCGAAACAGTGGCTCCTGCAGACTCGGCGGCCGTGTTGTCGATCACGGGCCTTGATCGCGTACTCGAACGAATTCAGTCGTCGGGTGTACTCGACGCGATGGGGATGGAGACGTTCGATGAAGAACTCAAGGCTCAGATCGAAGATCTGCCTTCGCCCCTGTCTGATGGATTGGGAGCCATGTTTAAGAGTAGTGAGCCAACCGAGGTGCTTGGCTCCATGTCGATTGGCGCAGCGATGTGGATGGACGAAGCTGACGAGGCGATGCCCGAGATGATCTTTGCTGGCTGGCTCAACATGGGTGCGCAGGCCGAAACAATTGGACCGTTGTATGACCAGCAGTGGGAAGACGTTCGCGCCTCGACTCAGGTTGAGAGCGAGTCTGTGCTTGGGCGGTCGATCGATGTGGTGGCGTTCGGTGACGAGGTCGATGAGTCCTCGCCGCGAATCTGGCACGTCCGTGAAGATCAGTGGGTTCTGTTGGCAAGCGATCAAGCAGGCATGGAACGATTGCTTGATGTGTTGGATGGCCGCCAGAATGGCGAGTCGCTTGGTGAGTCCGAAGCTTGGGTGAGCATGCGAGACATGCTTGGCAGTGGAGGCGCCGTGCGTTTGGGAATCTTCGTGGACGGTTGTGCACGGGCGATGCAGTCAACCGACTCGGGCATGATGGTTGAAATGATTCGACCCAGTGTCGATGCCGCACTTGGCAAGATTGCCGCTACTGGCCTTCAGTTGGATGTGGGGCAGGGCGATCAGTTGCTCACTTGGAGCGGTGCAGTGTGGATGCCCGAGGGTCTCGGCGGTTTGCTCGAACTGTTCAGTCGCAACACGCCTGCAGGCGACGCTTCCCAGTGGGCGGGCCCTGGATCTGTTGGACTCATGCGATTCAACATGGACTTCGCTGGGATTCCTAGTTGGCTGCGGGACGTGGTGGCATCCAGCCCGATGCTCATGGGCGCCGGTCAGATGCTTGACCAGATGGAGCCTGAACTCAAGAAACTGCTGGACCCACTTGGTGATCAGATTGTGTTGACCGAGACGGTGACACATCCGATTACGGCCGAGAGTTTGACTTCCCTGGCGGTCGTTGAGTGCGCCAACCCGACGGCGCTCAGCGATGCGTTGTCATCTATGGCGCCCGAAGCGGCCATGGAGCCCCGGGAGTTCCAAGGCAATCAGATCTGGTCGGTGGATATCAGTTCAGCCATGCCATTTCCCATGTCCGGAATGGGTTCGGATGAAATGGCGATCTCGGTTGCAGGCCAATCATTGCTCGTTGGCAGCGATCGATCGGTGGAGGCAGCGATGCGAAGCCTCGGGGGCAACCGTGGCGAACCCACTCCGTGGGTGCAGCGGGTAGTCAATTGGATTGGGCAGCGCCAGGTGGCAGCGTGGGGCGGCAGTGATCTGTCCGAGACACTGACGACGGTGGCAAAGATTCAAGGCATGCAGATGGACCAGTGGGAATCGGACTTGGCGCAGAGCGACCCTGAACTGTGGGAAGAGATCAAAGGCGAACTCGAAGCGGAAACCAACTCGGAGCAGTACGACCGACTGGCCAAACTAGCCAAGCGACTGGGGCCTGCCGGCTGGTATGCAACGTCGAGTGACTTAGGCTTCGAGATTCACGGGGTTGTGTTGAAAGCAGCTGAATAAGGGCGTGGTAACGGTGTGGGGGTGCGCGTTTGGCAGCAATTTCTATCTCGCGCACCTGTGCTCTCAGCGACTATGTCCATCCAAGCCGTAGGAATACGGCGGTGAACATCAGGTCGACCAAGATGATTGAAACGATGCCTTGGACGACGGTATCGGTTGTGGCTTTGCCCACGCCCGCGGCGCCGCCGCTGACCCTGAGCCCGTTGAAGCAGGCGATGGCGCCGAGCATTAGCCCGAACGTTATGGCTTTGCCCATTCCGGTGAGAAAGTCAGACATGTTCAACTGCGACAATGTGTTGTCGATGTAGACCGTCGAACTGACATCAAAGAAGAGCACGCACACCAACCCGGAACAAGTCACGGCAATCACATCGGCCAGGATGGTCAGGAGCACCAAGCTGATGGCCGTGGCCGTCAGTCTTGGCAGCACGAGGAATCGCACAGGATCTAATGCGTGCGCCTCTAGGGCTTCGATTTCTTCGCCGACCACCATCGTGCCAAGTTCCGCGGCGATCGAGGCGCCTGCGAACCCGGTCAATACGACGGCCGAAATGATTGGCCCCAATTCCCGGAAGACGGCGATGGACACAATGTTGGCAATGCCGCTCTCCTGCCCAAGCGCCGACAGGGCTGGGTACATGGCCATGGCCAAGATGAGCCCAATGCTCCCGCTGACAATGAGCACAATGCCGATGGAACGAACGCCTACGCGTACAAGTTGAGCGAGGATGGCCGGGCGGCCAAGTCGCACGCCGCCCGAGGTCGAGGATCGGTAGTACCAACGGCCCACCGAGGACGTCAAGCGTGAGGTGCCACCAAGTAAGGTGAGCAGTTCCGTGGCGCCATGGCCGAGTCGATTCAGGGCCCGAGGGATTATTCCCGATAGTGGTGGTCGGTCAGGCGACATCTTTAGTCGCCTCCGGCCTCATCGCTGGTAACGATGACAAAGATCGTGTCCAACTTGGCGATCTGGAAAATGGAATTCACCCGGTCGGTGGGGGCGACCAATCGCAGGTCACGGTCCTGACGGCGGCACTGTTGCAGGGCTTCGACGAGCGTGGCGACACCTGATGAGTCCATATAGGGCACATCGCTGAGCATGATGTCCACGCGTTCATCGCCCTCGGACAGTGCGGCGTGGAGCGTTTGGCGAAGCGTCGGCGAACTGGCCAGATTGATATCTCCATGTGGGCGAATGCGCAGGTACTCTGCAGTGCGGTCGATATCGATAGCAATGGGCTCACCGTCTGGTTTCATGGCACTGCATCCTTGATCGGCCGCGATATTGCCGGTGCGACCGTGGGCGATGATACAGGGGGTCCGTTCCTGCGGTCTCGGCGGCCTCCGGTTAGAATCTGACTTTCTTCAGGAGACCCGCCACATGGCTGCAACCGCCATTGGATCAACCCGCCCCCCGGGTGTTGACACCATTCCAATTGTTGACTTTGGTAGTCAGTATGCGCAACTGATCGCTCGGCGGGTTCGAGAGGCGGGCGCGTTCAGCGTGCTCGTGTCACCTGATGTGGACATCGAAGAACTTCGGGCACTTTCGCCACGAGGCATCATTCTGTCAGGTGGTCCTGCGAGCATTGATGACCATGACGCGCCATGCTGCGACAAGGGCATTCTGGACTTGGGTGTTCCGGTTCTGGGCATTTGCTACGGCATGCAACTTGGGTGTTCCATGTTGGGCGCTGGTGTGGAACGCGCCGATCGTCGGGAGTACGGCCGTGCGCGGCTTCATGTATCCAAGCAAGACGGTCTCTTCTCGAGTCTGCCTAGCGATATGACCGTGTGGATGAGTCACGGTGATCAAGTCCGAGACCTCTCCAACGATTTTGAAGTCATCGCGTCGACCAATACGTGTCCAGCGGCGGCTGTTCGCCATCACAGCGGCATGTTCTACGGTCTGCAGTTTCACCCCGAGGTGACGCACACGCCTCACGGCGTCGACTTGCTACGCAATTTCCTCTACGAGGTGTGCTCGTGCAAGGGTACTTGGCGGATGGCTGACTTTATGGAATCGCAGTGCAAACTGCTGCCCGATTTGGTCGGCGATCGGCGAGTCATCTGCGGACTGAGCGGCGGGGTCGATTCATCCGTCGTGGCGGCACTGTTGGCCCGCGCCATAGGCGATCGATTGACGTGCATCTTTGTTGACAACGGCCTGCTTCGAAAGAAGGAACGCGATCTGGTCGAGTCAACCTTCAAGGGGCACTTTGATATTGATCTTCGCGTGGTAGACGCATCTGAGGCATTCTTGTCAGACCTTGCAGGCGTGGATGATCCGCAGGAAAAGCGGCGACTCATCGGGCATCGATTCATCGACGTCTTCCAGAAAGCCGCTGCGGACGTGGCTTCCGACGGCGGTCCGCCCGTGCACTTCTTGGCGCAGGGGACGCTGTATCCCGACGTGATCGAGTCTGGGCAGGGGCATGCCGGAATGGCGGCCAATATCAAGTTGCATCACAACGTTGGTGGGCTTCCAGAACAACTTGGATTCGAACTCATTGAACCACTGCGGGACTTGTTCAAAGACGAGGTCCGTAGACTCGGCGAAGTGCTTGGACTGCCGCCGCACATCGTGTGGCGTCATCCATTTCCAGGGCCAGGCTTGGCTGTTCGGATCATCGGCACGATTGAGCAAGACAAATTGGACCTGCTTCGGGAGTGCGATGAAATCGTGCTCGACGAAATCGTCGCTGCCAATCTGTATCGCAGCACCGATCAGGTCTTTGCGGTGCTGCTTCCGGTGCAGAGCGTGGGCGTGATGGGTGATGGTCGAACCTATGACTCGGTCGTCGCCGTTCGCGCAGTTGAGACGCAGGACTTCATGACCGCTGATTGGGCCCGCATTCCATACGACGTGCTTGCGACCATCAGCAACCGGATCATTAACGAGGTGGAGGGCGTGAATCGTGTGGTCTATGACATTTCGAGCAAACCGCCGGCCACGATTGAATGGGAATGACTCCCAATTCCTCGATTGAAGAGATAAAGGGTTCGCCGCGTCGTGTTGTCGTGAGCGTGTTGCCCCTAGCGTGATCAGTCGGCCTTGGGGCCGGGGCCACGGTGTCGATGCTGGCCAGAAGTAGCGGCGTCACGCAGGGAGTGACTGTCCGCTGAGGGCTCGTTGTGGTCAAGCCGGGCAAAGACGATGCGCCCAGCGCTGGTTTGCACCGAGTTGGTAATGGCGACAGTGAGCGACTGGCCAATGGCCGACGCACCCGCGTCAATGACGACCATGGTGCCATCGGGCAGGAAGCCTACGCCTTGACCTGGCCCATCGCCTGCTCGAATGATCTCTAGAGTGATCCTCTCGCCCGGTACTGCAGGTGCCGCGGTGACGGCCCCAAGTTCGTGCAGGTTGAGCGACTGTACGCCACGGATTTCGGCAACGCGGCTCAGGTTGGTATCCGTGGTCACAATTCGGAGGTTTTTTTCGCCAGCAAGTTCAATCAGCGATGTGTCTACATCGGTGCCCGAGAGGACCTCGATTGGTTCGATCTGCACGGGCGAACTGGATTGCTCTTGGAGCAGTCGGAGGTTGGCAAGCCCGCGTCGTCCACGTTCGCGTTTGAGTTTGTCAGACGAGTCTGAGAGCTGGTGTGCCTCGTCAACGACGAATTGCGGAATGATAATGGGAGCATCGAGAAAGCCTGTCTGTGACAGCGCGTTGAGCCGCCCGTCGATCAGCGAGGATGTGTCCAAGAGCAGCGGTCGGATGCCGCGAACCTGTCGGTTGAATTCCACATACGGGATGAGCATGCGGATGCTGTCGCGGGTCGACAATACCACCGAGACTGCGACGTAACACAACGTCAGGCCCACGGCCAGTTTGAGCAGTGTGAGGTACTTAAGCGCTGAGTCTTCGGTTGTGAGCTCCCACGCTTCGGCGATGAGGTCGATCAGCACGCCAACGGCCAGCGCCGCAAATAGCCCCGAGACGATGGCCAGATAGACACCCACGACATTGGAGATGCGTTTATTGGGCGTACGAATGTCCAGCAAGACAACAATGACGGCCACCATCAGCGTGGTGGAGACCGGCACGACAAAGTCGATGAGGTCGCTGCCACCAGGCCCTGCTCCGATGATCGGGATCGAAGCGGCGGCGATCATGAGCCCGAGATAAAGAATTCGGATGGCCGTCAGCAGGAAGGCCGAGCTGGTCTGATCAACAGCCATTGGCGGAGTTGGCCCTTGGTGTGAGGACGACTGTATACCGGCGGAGTCCATTCCCATGTCCGCGAGTGTACCAGTGGGGGGGCATGCGGCTACCATGCCCCCTGCGAGGGGCTGCGGTGGGCGGTCGGGTCCACCCGATGGGTAACCCGTGAACCTGGTCAGGGCTTGATCGCAGCAGCCATAAGCGTCGTCGTCCATGCTGGTGACCGCCTGGCCGTCCGCCGCTGCCCTTCGCAGGTATTCTTGGCCTCTTCATCCCACATCTGCCACGGACTGCTCACCAGCATGACCTACACCGTATTGGCTCGACGCTACCGCAGCCGCGACTTCGGCGAAGTCGTCGGGCAGGAGTCCATTGCTCAGACATTGCAGCGGGCCGTTAAAGGCGGCCGCGCGGCCCACGCGTATCTCTTCTGCGGAACGCGGGGGGTTGGCAAGACCACCATGGCGAGGATTCTCGCTCGGGCCCTGAATGTCGATGGCTCGCTTACCGACGCCGATGGTATTGCCGAAGCCATCATGCGAGGTGATGACCTTGATGTCATTGAGATCGACGGCGCCTCCAATCGCGGCGTACAGGAAGCTCGCGACCTTATTGCCTCGGCGGGATTGTCGCCGGCACGATGTCGGTACCGCATTTACATCATCGATGAAGTGCATATGCTCACGACCGAGTCCTTCAACACCCTCCTTAAGACTATGGAGGAGCCGCCCGAACACGTGAAGTTCATTCTCTGTACGACCGAACCTCACAAAGTGCTCGCGACGATTCAAAGTCGCTGCCAACGATTCGACTTCCGCCCCATCCCTGTTGGGATGATCGCCACCCATCTCCAGTTCGTTCTGAAACAAGAGGGCGTCACTGCTGACGCGCAGGTGCTGCATCGAGTGGCCTCATTGGGCAATGGGTCCATGCGTGATGCGTTGAGCATTATGGATCGATTGCTCGCCGGAGGCGACACGGACTTGACGATTGAACTCGTTGAGGAAATGCTCGGTTTGCCCGAGACGTCGCTGATTAGTGAGGTGGCCGACGCAGTGGTGCAATCCGATCCAGGCGGCGCACTTCAAGCCATCGATGCATTGATGGGTCGCGGAACCAGTATCGATCAGGCATTGGAAGCCCTTATCGAGTGTTTTCGCAACATGATGCTTCTGCTGACCTGTGGCGAAGAAACGCCACTTGTTGAGGTCACCGACGACATGCGTGCAGACCTCGTCGCCCGAGCAAGATGTACGGATGCGCCCGCGATGGTGCACGCAGTTGCCGCGTGCGAGGCGGCGAGTAGGCAAGCCCGGTTGGGTGCGTCGGCTCGCGCAATTCTCGATTCAACCGTTGCTAGATTAGCGCTCGCGGCGTCTTTGGCCGACCCAACGGATCTTCCAGATCCAGCCGTAGCTGGCGCCACGCAATCGCCTAAGCCCAAGCGACAGCCGGCCGCGGCCAAGCCGCCACCGGCGACCAAGAAGAAGGCGTCTGCCAAGAAAACTGGCACCAAGACATCGGCGTCATCGAAGGCCGCTGCCTCGCATACAGAAGATCTGGAAGGCAAAGGCTTGGATACGCTCTGGGCACAATTGCTTGAGTCGGCAACTTCCAAGTCGGCGCAGGCTGCCCTTGAGGACATCGAACCCGTCTCGATGTTGGGTTCAGACATTGTCGTGCAGAGCACCAACGGCGGCAAGGTGCCCTCGATGGTGCTTGATCGGTTGGCCGATCGACTTGGATCTCTGGCCGGCGGCACCGTGGTGGTGCATGACGCCCGTGCCACCAAGCAGCCTGAGGAGATGCCTGCCAAACCGGCAAGCGGCTTAGGCGACTTGGATGATCCACACATTCAACTGGTCACTGAGCTCTTCGATGCTGAGGTGGTCAATGTGCGTCGCAGCGACGACGCGAAGGAGGCGTAATGCTTGGTGGACTGAAGAACATGGCGGGACTGGCTTCGATGATGAAGGATCTTCCGCGGATGCAGGCGCGGATGGAAGAAGTCAAAGCATCACTGGCAACACTTCGGCTTGAAGCGTCGTCTGCCAATGGAACCGTCTCAGTAACTGTATCTGGCGATCTTCGCGTGGTGTCGGTTCGCATCGATTCCGCTACTCAGGTTGATGATCTCGGCGCATTGCTACAGGTCACGGTCAACGAGGCCTTGGACATGGCTCGAGCCGAAGCTCAGCGTCGGCTCGCCGAGGCGGCCGAAGAACTCGGATTGCCGATCCCCCCTGGGGGCGCCCTGCCTGGGCCGTTCTGAATCGCTGATGAAGGGCTACCCGGAACCGGTCGAACGATTGATTGAATCGCTGCAGCGAATGCCCGGCATTGGTCGCCGTAGTGCTACGCGACTTGCATTCCATCTGCTCAAGGCTGATGAACAGGAAGCCCAAGCGTTGGCGAAGGCGGTACTGGATGTCAAACAGGAAGTAGTGTGTTGCCCAATCTGTTGGCATCTGGCCGAGGAGCAGCCATGCTGTATTTGTGCCGACCCTGCGCGTGATGCCAGCTGCGTACTAGTCGTGGAGCAACCCCGCGATTTGATTGGACTTGAGGCGACCGGGCTGCATCGCGGTGTGTATCACGTGATGACCGGACGGCTCGACCCACTTGGCGGTGTTGGTCCAGAAGATTTGACCATCGCCTCGCTGCTGGATCGAGTGGATACGCCGGTGAACAATGCTCGGGGTGAACGGATTGAAGAAGTCATTCTTGGACTTAGTCCAACACTTGAAGGTGACACCACCGCGCATTACCTTGCCGAATTGCTTGAGGGAAGAACGGTGCGCGTGACCCGTTTGGCCAGAGGACTTCCAAGTGGTTCCAGTCTGGAGTTTGCCACGCCTGCGATGTTGGCCGATGCCCTGCTTGGGCGACGGAGTGTTGCCCGGGGGTCTTGATGCAGCCGATCTTGGAAGTTTGCCACCAGTGCCCGCTATAAGTCATTTGGCGTGTACCCTGCACGTATGGACATGCGGATGGATATGCGTCAGCAGGCTGGCCTGTCGCAGCAACAGAAACTCAGCCCACGACTGATTCAGTCTATGGAGATCCTGCAGCTTCCAGTGCAGGCGCTTCAGGAGCGGATCGACCACGAGCTTGAGAACAACATCGCCTTAGAAGTCGACGAGCATCTCGCCAGTGATGCGCCCATCGATGCTCAGGATCGTGCCTCGGAAGAGATCCACGTGCAGGATGGCCGCGGCGAGGGAACCGAAGATTTCAAGCGACTTGCTGCGATGGAACGCAGTTATGGCGAAGCCATTGACAATGAATACTCATCTTCGAGTTGGTCTGCCTCCCGTATGCGAGGCGAACGCGATCGCAAACTCGATGCGATGGCCAATATCAGTGCACGCGGCGATAGCCTCATTGATCAGGTGCTGCACCAGTGGTCCTTTGCGGAAGTGACTGACGAAGTCGAGCGTGCTGGGCAACTGCTCATTGGGCATCTCAATTCAAACGGCCTGCTTGATCTCTCGATCGCTGAGATCGCACAGCGTCAGGATGAGACCAGCCCAATCCCTCCCGCGGTTTTGATTGAGGCGCATGCGGCCCTGGTGGAGTTGGTGGACCCTGCGGGAATTGGTGCTGAGACAATTCAAGAGTGCCTGCTGCTGCAGATTGCAGCGTGGAAGCAGCGTGAACCGGATGAGTCGCCGACTTGGGATCGGGTGGCAATGGTCATCGAATCACATCTCGATGATCTGGTGCAAAACCGGCTTCCTGTCATCGCCAAGCAAACAGGGCTTGGCCTTGAAGAACTCAAGACGGCCATGGAATTCATGCATCGACTGACCTTGTCGCCCGGCCGCGAATTGGTAGATGAGAGTATCCCTCCGGTTATCCCTGATGTCATTGTCGACTACGACCAGGAACGCGATGAGTACATCGCAGCCATGTGCGATGGGCTTATCCCACCACTGCGAGTATCGCCGCGTTATGCCGATATGTCCAAAGACAAGGACCTCGATGGCGATACGCGGACATTTCTTTCGAAGAATGTCAACAACGCCCGCTGGCTTATTGAGTCGATCAATCAGCGACGGACATCGATCATTCGTGTTGTGGAAGTGGTTCTTGATCGTCAGCGGGATTGGTTTGACATTGGACCTCGGGGGCTCAAGCCGCTTCCAATGACTGAAGTGGCAGACTTGCTTGGGGTTCATGTCGCTACGGTGAGCAGGGCCGTTTCGGAAAAGTGGATGCAAACTCCGCGTGGCATTGTGCCGCTGCGCCGATTTTTCTCAGGTGGGACCGAGACAGCCGGTGGGCAGCAATTGTCATGGGAAGCCGTGCGACAGTTGATGGTTGACATTATTGATGGCGAGGATCTTGCAAAGCCGCTGGGCGACGAGGCCATTGCTGCAGCCTTACGCGAGCAAGGCGTTGACATCGCGCGTCGTACTGTTGTGAAATACCGACAGCGGCTGGGCATTCCACCGGCCCGCCTGCGGCGGTCCTATTGACCGATCAGAGGGCTTCGATTTCAGCGGTCTTGGCCTCGCAGAGGTCGTCGACATTTTTGATCTGCGACTTGGTGAGGTCATCGACGTCGCTCTTGAAGCCCTTGCCTTGATCTTCGGACAATGAATCCGACTTGTCCTTGATTCGCTTGTCGATCGTCTTGATGGCATCTCGCCGGTCATTGCGAATGGAGACGCGAGTTTCTTCGGCCATCTTCTTGACCTGAGCGGCAAGCTGTTTGCGCCGGTCGGCCGATGGGGGGGGGAGTTGGATGCGAATGGACTCACCCTCGATCTGTGGATTGAGTCCCAAGTTCGCCGTTTCGATGCATTTGGCAATGCCGTTCTTGAGCGTCGGGTCAAAGGGCTTGACGAGCAGTTGTGTTGACTCGGGCACTGACACGGCCGCGACATCACGCAGATCACACTGGCTTCCGTAGGCATCGACCTTGAGGTATTCAAGCAGTGCGGTGCTGGCCCGACCCGTTCGAATGCCTCGCAATTCCTTTTGGAGGTATTCAATACTGCGGGACATCCCCGCTTTGGCTTCTTTGATGATCTCGGTGCTCATGGGAGTCTCCGACGATGAGTCAGTGCGCGTCCGCAGCAGCGGTCGTTGAGTTGGTGACAATGGTTCCGATGGTTTCTCCGCCGACGACTCGGCGGATATTGCCGGGCTCTTTGAAGTCAAACACAACGATGGGCAGATTGTGTTCCATGCACATCGACAGGGCTGTGAGGTCCATGACTCCGAGCCGATCTTCTACTGCTTGGGAGAACGATATTTGGTCGTAGCGGACAGCGTCGGCGTTCTTGGTTGGGTCGGATGAATAGACCCCGTCAACTTTGGTGGCCTTGAGGAGACGGGTGCAATTCAGTTCGATGGCGCGAAGCGAAGCGCACGTGTCGGTCGTGAAGAAGGGGTTCCCGGTGCCTGCAACCAGAATGATGACGCGCCCTTTTTCGAGGTGCCGCGTGGCACGCTTTCGAATGAATGGCTCGGAGATGGCTGGCATGTTGATGGCCGACATCACGCGGGCCGGTTGGCCCAAGCGTTCAAGGGCTTCCTTGAGCGCCATGCCGTTCATGACGGTGGCGAGCATGCCCATGTAGTCGGCGGTCGACTGATCAATCTGTAAGCGACGTGAGAGGTCGGCGCCGCGGAGAATGTTTCCACCACCGACTACAACGGCGAGTTCGACATTTTGGGTTGCGGCATTTGCGATCTCTCGGGCGATGGTGTCCAGCTCGGTGGCATCGATGCCGCTGGACCCTTGGCCGGAGAATCCTTCTCCGCTGATCTTGAGCAAAATTCGTTCAGGTTGGGATGTCTCTGCCATGTGGTCCTCGTTGGGGGGTATTGGAAACGGCTTGGGCTGCTAGGTCAACCCCTCTGACGGTAGGCTGCAGTATCTGGAGTCATCACGGAGCCATCAGGTGTCAGCGATCATCAATCTATTGAGAGAGCCCAAGGTAACGATGGGGAGGTTCAAACGCCTGCTCATCATCGGCTTGGCACTGTCTCTGCTGGTTCATCTGGCCATTATGTGGTGGCTGTCTGGGCTGTGGATGGGTGGGCCGCGGGGGTCAGAAACAGTGATCAGGATCGAATTGGGGCCCGCTCCATTGGCCCAAACGTCGATCGATCAGGATCCTACGCCTGAACCAATGGGGGCTTCGGGGGGTGCGGCGGTGACCGCCCCGATTGACATGCCCACCCCTGGAAGGCTTGCGTCATCCCTTCCGACTACACCAGCGGCTGGAGCTGGGCTGGTCAATGCAGCGGGTTCTGGGCCAGCAGGAACTGGTTGGGGGGCACTGGAAATAGCGACCACCATCGATGAACCAGAGGCCGGATTCTTTGGGGCCAAGGCCGAGGGAAGGCGGATCGCCTTTGTCGTGGATATGTCCGGAAGTATGCAGGGCGAACGCATCGAGCGAACACTCGGGGAGTTGTGCGACAGTTTGACCTCATTGCCCGATTTTGCCAGCGTGCGAATCGTCTTTTACAGCGATGAGTTGTATCAGCCATTCGGTCAGAACTGGGTCGATCTCAAAGAGGGTGTCGCGGCATCCATGTGCCGCCGGATGTGGGATGAAATTCCTTCAATTGTCGCCGGTGGCACCGTGCCAGGCCCGGGATTCCTTGCAGTCTTGGAAGGCCTGAATCGTCCAGATGCGGTCTTCTTTCTGACCGATGGCGAGGTTGGTCCGGGTTCACTGATGTTGGATCGCATCGAAAGAGCCAATCGGCGGCGTGGTCTTGAGTCAGTCATCCACGCGGTCATTCTGACCAATGACACCCAGGCCGCGTTGAATCAGGCCGAGCCTGATTCGCTGCTGGACCGCCTTATCGCGCCCACTGGGGGCTCCATCACGATTGTCCCTGTAGGAGGGATGGCGCCATGAGGCTACGGCTCACGGTGTCATTGGGTGTGCTTGTGTTAGGTGGTTCTGTGTCAGCAGACACCCTCAACGTGATCGGATCGTCTGTCCCCATCTCTGGTGAGATTGTTGCAGTCAGTCGCGATGGCGTTGGCATATCGCGGGACGCCGTATTGGAAACCATTCCCTGGGATCGCATCAACGCGGTTGATCTCGGGGAAGCGGGGGCACCTGAGGGTTGGGAAACATGGAGTCCCCGAGGCGAACTTCTTAATCTGATTCGCCGACGCATCGAACGCGATGATTTTGTGGCGGCCGAACGATTGCTCCGAACACTTCCCACGGAACATGTAGCGACCATGGACGCGTCGGATCTCTTTGTGGCCGATGCGAATCTCCGCTGCTTGCTTGACCGCGGGGCCCTGCCTCAAGCCGTGGTGCCTTTACTTGAAGTGACCAAGGGGCTGCGAGCAGGACTGACGACCGATTGGGAACCCATTGTCGATGCCGATACAGGTTGGTGTGCATGGCTTCCTCCGGTGCTGCCAGCGTCCGCGGCACTGGCCAAATTGAAGCATCAATTGAATGATCGCGATGCTTCGCAGGATGACGTTCAGCAGGCGTTGGTGGCCAACTGGACAGCGGCGGCGAATCGCCAGGCTGACGGCGTAGTTGGTGACAGCCTGCTGGCCCAGTCCATCCGGGCGATGTATGGGCAGGGGGAGACACGCAAGGCCGCCCGCGTCGCATTGAAAGCGGACCTGGAAGGCGCGGACCTGCTCGAATCTCACTGGTGTCGTTTTGCATTGGGGTGGTCCCTGCTTGGCGAGCGAGGTCGAGGTCGGCAGCGGGAGGGCGTTGCGCGGCTGGCATCGATTCCAGCGACCGGTTCATCGGACATTCCCATCTTGACAGGCTATGCGCTTGCTGCGATGTCAGCCCATGCCAGGAATACCGGGCGGCCTGACGCCGCTGCACACATCATTGACGAACTCAATACCTATATGCCGTCGCATCCGGCGGCCATGAACGCATCATCGGTGGAAGGCGTGTTGCCAGAACCGACTGAATTGGAGGACGCAAATCCATGAACCTTCTTCTTGCAACGGCGCAGATCGTGGACTCTGGCCGCACGTGGTGGAGCATCGTCCAAGATGGCGGTGTGATCGGCTGGATCATCATTGCGCTGAGTGTGATTGCAGTTGCGCTGGTCATCGTGCACCTTCTGCAAATACGGCGTGGGGCGATGATGCCCGATGAACTCCTTGAGACGCTGCGATCGCAACTGGCCGCGGGCGATTTGGCATCGGCCACTGCGACTACGCGTGACCAGGGCAACGACTCCATGCTCGCTCGAGTGGTTGGAGCAGGTCTTGAACGGCAGGTTGGTTCGCCCATGGGTGTGTTTGAAATCCGCACTGCGATGGAGGATGCTGGTAGCGAAGAAGTGGCGAAGTACTTGCGATCGCTAGAGGGCTTGTCTCTGGTTGCTGCGGTGGCACCGCTGCTGGGACTTCTCGGAACGGTGCTGGGCATGGTAGGGGCCTTCGATACGATTTCCGATGGCGGTTCATCGGAGTATGCACAACTTGCTGGCAACATCAGCATGGCGCTGGTCACGACACTCTTGGGGTTGTCGCTGGCGATTCCATGTGTGGCGGCTCACACGTGGTTCCGAAGCCGTGTCGAAGCAATTGCGTCAGAAGTAGCCGCCATTGCAGACAGCATGGCCGGCCAGATCGAACGCACCGGCGGGGCATAGATGCGATTTGGCAGCGTGACATCTCGATCAAATCCAATATCCGCTGTCGACCTGACTGCGATGATCGATGTCGTGTTTCTGCTGGTGGTTTTCTTCATGGTGACCGCTACCTTCGCTCATCGTTGGCCAGAAGCGGTGCTGCTACCTGATGAGGTTGGAACACCGCGGGAAGTGGAAGTCCATGATCTTGTTCTCCACCTTGACGATCATGGCGTGCTTCGCGTTGGTGAACACACGCGTCCGTTCGAGACCTCGGCGATTGTGAGTTTGCTCGGGAGTACGCCTGAATTGGGCCGTGTGCTGATTCGGGTCGATCGCCGGTGCCAAGCCGCGCTGCTTGACCCTGTACTGGACACGCTTCGCGATGCTGGCGTCGCTCATGTCGACATGGCTGTTTCCTCGGAGCGGTCACGATGAAATTTACACCGCGACAGAAGGGTCGACCCATGCGTGCCATGCTCAATCTGGCGGGCATGATTGATGTCATCTTCCTGTTATTGATCTTTTTTATGGTGGCCACGGTCATCAAGCCCGAAGAAGCCAGACTGTCGACCATGCTCACGAGCCGCGGCTCAGAGGCGTCGACCCTGCAGCCGCAGATTGTTGACGTCTCCATGTCCCAGTCCTCCCCCGTGTGGCATGTTGGCGGTCATCGGATCACGGATCGCCAGTCGCTGGAGCGGGTGCTTGCAACACTTCCAGTGTCACCGGGCTTGTCTGTGTCGCTGGCTGCTGACGTGCCAGTTGGCGCTGGTGTCGCTGTAGTCGAGGCGGCGCGTCTCGCTGGGTTTACGTCTGTGCGTTGGGATGATATTGATGATCGTTGAAGCCTTGGTCATTGTGGCGGCGATTGGGAGCGATGGACAGGCTGTGTCCCAATGGCTGACGTCACATGGTTTGGGTGACAGTGTTGTAGAAGCATGGTCTCAGTCCCGTGATGAACCGGGTCGAGCCAGCGCGATGGCGATGGCCATCGCCCACGATCTTCGCCGGGAAGATGACGATCTTCTTGTGGAGTCCCGCCGGGAACAGGCTGATCAGTTGCTTGATTCGCTTGAGTTACTCGAAGCGGCGCAGTTGGAATTGGAAATCATTTCCTCGTCGATTCGCAGCCGTCATCGAGCGCAGTGGAATCGAAAGCTTGGTCGGTCAACACGCGTGATTCCTGCGGCATCGCGTTCGAGTTGGTCGCGGGCAAACGAACTGATTGCCAAGTTGAAACGGCGTCGCGGTCGTCTGTTTGATACGCCTGGGTCTGGAGACGCTGCAGTAGCCACCGCTCGCCGCACAGAATTGGTGGCAATCGATCGAATTATTCGGCGAGCGTGGGCACTTGATGGATGGGCCAGATTGTTGGAAGGCCGTGCGCATGGTGATGCCGCATCGTTGCGGTGAGCCATGAAGTCCTTTGCTCGTGTGCTTGAAGTGCCTGTGTTGCAATTGAACCCAGAGGCGGCATCTCGGGACCTGCGTCGCGATGCAACCGTGGCGAGAAGTACGGTTGGTTTGGCATTGGCCCTTGCGGCCACTGGCCGCGATGAAGAGGCCTTGGAGTGGATGGAACTGTCAGCATCTCCAGAAGTGCGATCAAGCGTTCGCCTCGATGCGGCTCGCTGGCATGTGCTGTTGGCTGCTGAAGCCGGGCGATTCGATGTCGTGCGAGATGTATTGGAACGTGCGGGCGATGATGACCCAGACCTTGGTGTACTGGCCGCCATTGAGTCGTGTCACCATCAAGACAATGCGGCTAGGTCGGTGGTCAATCAGGTGGTCAACTCCTTGGCTGAGCAGTCCGATACAGGGCGGCTGCGTTTGATCGGTCGGGTTTGTGAACTGCCAACGGGTGTATCGATTGTGTCGCTGGCCGCTGCCATGTCAGCGTGGGATGTGGCGACTGCGTCATCTGTTTCGCCAGACCAGTGGGCGGCGTTGGGCGATCAACTTGTGCAGGCCGCGTTGGCTGCTGGGCAGGATGGCGTGGAGGTCCCTGCGACCGTGGACTATCTCGTGGGATGGGCCTATCGCCGCGGGAACCATCCTGAGGAAGCAGCGGCCGCCTTTCTTGGATCTGCGGATGCTGGAGTGATGACCGAAGAGTCGCTGGCCATGGCTGCCGATGCGTTGTCTTCGATCAATTCCAATGCCACACGCGACACGTTGGTGCGGGCACTCAATCAATTTCCAGATGGGCGATGGTGGAGACGGCACGCGTTGCAACTGGCGCGTCTTGACGGGAGGTTGGACTCCCGGTGGCGCGATCGGCTTGGGGTCATCCCTTCGACGGATCCAGACCGTGGCGCGATTGATGCTGTGTTGGAGGCGTTGGCGTGGAATCAGTATTCAAATACGCCGCGTGATCATGAAGTCGCGGTGGAGTACTTGCATGTTGTGATGCCCATGCTTCTTGATTCTAGAAATGCCAAGGACGTTGCCGCTTGGACACCACGTGCGGTAGCTGCGGCCCTGTCGCTGGGCATAGCTGGTCGCTCAGATGCCGACGCGGCACTGAGTTACGCTCAGGAGTTTGGCGTGGTGGAATCTTCCCCGGGGCTGCTGTCGCAGCGTGCACATTTGCGTGTTCTGCACGGCGACATCGTGGCGGCGGAACTGGATGCTGCAAGCGCTTGCGGGCTGGCGCCGGACAGTGATGCGTGTGAAGCAGCGGATCTCTTGGTGCTTCAGGCAGTTCAGGGCGACACATCTTTGGCGGACTTGCAGGCAGCGCTCCGGTCTGGCAGGCGATTGATCACGGAGGACAACCGGCGGTCGGTGTTGCTTCGGGTTGGGCAAGTAGCAGCGGCCTTGGCGGCGCACAGTCCGCCCGATGTCAGTGCAGTAAAGACACTTGACGACGTGTTGGCCTTGGGCATGGCGACTGGCCCACTCCTCAGCGCGCGTGCGCAGGCGGCCACGAATCAGAAACAATGGTCAGCAGCACTCCAGTGGTGGCAGCGAGCCGGCGAGCAGTGGAATCGGGATCAGCCCGAGTGGTTTGAAACTCGCTTGGAGTACCTCACGGCATTGTCCCATGTGGATTCAGCCGCGGCGATAACCGCCGTGTCGCAGCATCTCTCGCTTTACCCAGGCGGTGGCCCCGCCCCGTGGGGTGATCGGTTTGAGTCGCTCAAGGTGTTGTTGCAGTCGGGTACGGATCCATGATTCGTGTGGATCGTCCAACCCGCATGCTCTCACTGCCTCCGCAAGTTTCGGATCTTCTGGGAGTTCCATCGCATGCCAAGCCGCAGGTGTTGCTTGGGTTCAATGAGCGTGAATACTCCCGCGAGCAGGTTGAATCGGCATGGTGGACAGCCAGCCAACGAGTAAGACAAAGCGATTTAGCAGATTCCTTGCGTCAATCCGCGCAAGTCGTATTGGCCGAGGCCAGATCGCTGCTGCTGGCGAGTTTGGGTGTCGCTTACGAACGACCTCGCGCCAATGGTGTGCCATTGACGCCATTTGATCGGAGGCTGCTTGCCATTCTTCGAACCGGCTGGACACCTCGAACACGACGACGTGTCATGGGTCTGGCACATCGGCACGGACTTCCATCCGATCGCATTGGCTTGGTTGTTCGTGGCATGGCGGGATGGTTGCAGCAACAGCGTGGTGGAGATGTGACCGGCCTGACGCCGCCAGTTTTGCCGCCTTCGTCCGAGGGCTCAGGGAAAAGCGGATGGATTGTGCCACTGGCCGCGATTGCGATTGTGTTGTTGGTGGTTGTCATCGTCGTCATGCTTGACTCCACAGCGGAGGAGTCGACACGGACTGAGCAAGCCGCCACAGCCCAGATCGCCACGCCCACTGTGGTGGCCCCATTGGTTGCGATTGCGCCCTCTGCAGACTCCGGGCAGTTGGACTCGCCCCGGCAGCCGATTGAATCAGCCCCAACTGCCCGGCGCTTGCCAACCGAGCGAGTTCGGGCCGTCGTAGCGGCCATGATCGCCGATGATGCATCGGCGGACGCGCAGTTAATTGATGCGTTGGACGACTTGAGTATGGCGTGGAGTGATTTGGGTTTGGCTCGCCGTGAAGGCTTGGCTCACAGTTTGGGCGAAGCGCTTGAGTTGGCTGCGGAGTCTCCGCAGCGAGTCGCAGCAGTACTGGGGGCGTTGAATGGTTCCCCCGCCACTGATGAGATGCTTTTGCTCATTGCTCGTAGCACCAGTGATCCAATCATCCAGATGGAACTGCAGGGGCGAGGTCTTCTCATTGAGCCTCGCCTCGAAAGTCCGGACGGCGCTGGTTCACCCCCAGAAGGCATCGGTCGAGGCGATCAGGTCTGGGCCAGTACGTGGGGAGATGCCGCCGCATCGATTACGGCGATGCGTGCGACGACCCTGATTGGAACGGTCGATTTGCTCCGTCGGCAGCGATTGGTGAACGAAGCGGCGTTGGCCATCGCGATGGACGCGCCTTCACGCGCCTCGCTGGTGGGTGCTGTACAACTGCTTACATCGGAACCACTTGCGAAGGGAGCCACTTCGCAGATGTTCGACGCTCCGGGCATGGCCGGCCCGCCACCGCGTGCTATTGGGGCCAAGAGCGCGGCGCTGAGTCGCATCGCCAATGGTTTTGGCCCATTGAATGCGGATGATGCGGCCATTGCGGCGAGGGAGGCGATACGGGGAAATTTGCAAGCTCGGCGAGCGATGCAGTCACTGTTGCTTGAGAAGCATGCGGATGAACTCATGGTGGTTCGAGCGGTGCTTGATCTACCCCCCCCAGAGAACTCGTCATCAGATATGCGATCGTTCGTTGCAAATTTGGCTGGCGATGATGCATTGGCCGGGCCCAGCGATACGTGGCAATTGGCTGCAGAGCGGTCACTTGTACGAAGGGCGATCGAACTGCGTTCGGCCCAGTCTCCAGTTGAGGAATTCCTGCACGCGTGGCGGCAATCTCTGCAACAGGAGGGGGCCATGCTTGGCGTGGAATCCTCGCAAGGCGTGCTTGCCGCGACGCTGGCATGGTCTGAAAAACAGGATGACGGGTCAATAGACTCTCTTCGCCTGGCCGATATCGTGCGACTTCGAGCGAAGGCGGCGGGTGATATTGGAAATCGATTGCATGGCACGTTTTCAAGTGGCGGTGATGGCCAAGCAGGTAATGCCATTGAGCAACTGCTTCAGATTGAGCGGGAGATCACCAGTCAGTGGCGGAAGTGGTTGTTGCCAAAGGATCCGAACTCATGATGCGAATCGTGATCATCGCAGGTGCAGGATTGGTTCAATCGACCTCCCCATCGGTGCGTGAGGCGGAGGACTTCTTGCGACATGCCGAAGCTTTGCAGGGTGAGCGAGCCCCCGTGGTATTGATTCGCGCCGCGGCGCTTGATGCGGCGCAGGCGTCTCCGTCCACGCACCGGCGTTCGGCCTTGCTGCTGGTTGCGCAAACTAGTGCAACGTCCACGCAGCAGGCATGGATTGCGAATTACGTTGGGGACGCTCCAATCGGCGGACTTCTTCCAAAGTCGGGACGCCCCAGTCTTCTTGCAACAGCGAGTGCCCATGCCGTCGCGGCTCGCGCTCTTGGCGATCTTGCGGCGGGTCGCCGAGGTGCGGCTCGGCGAAAGTTGTCACAGCCTGGTGTTGAAGCGGCGCTGCGAGCAGTGGACTCTCTTCTGCCTGGGGGCGTGAAGGCCGTTCATGCGGATGCTGCAATGGGCGAGCGTCAACCGCGAGCCCAAGATCCGTGGCTTGCCGCGAGGGGAGCGCTCCTTGGGTGGGGCGACCAGTGGGAGTCGGAGCAGACACTGTCGCTCCGTGTCGAAGTTGATTGGGTTCCCGTCGTGGGTCCGCCCCGTGGATTTGAGGTCAACGACTAGGCTGGTTAGGAATTGGCGAAGTCAGGTTCCGCGAAGCCAGTTGAGCCGGTGCCGGATGATTGCGTACAAGTCATCGAGCATGTTGCGAGCGTTGAGCGGCCAGATGGCCCACTCGGTCGAATAGGGCTCGCGTGCCAAATCAAGGCCATCACGAATTGCTCGCTTCATTCGTCGCGTGTTTAATTCTTCGAGGCATTGGCCATCAAAGGGCATGGCGACTTGCAAGTCTTCCGGTGCGGGAATGAGCAGTAACACGGGCAAGTCTTCCTCGGTGGCTTCATCCTCCAGATAGAACCCCAGCGTCCAGAACCAGCAGTCGCCATACCACTTCTTGCGCTCGACGATGTTGTCGTGCGACATGATCGCGGTTCTGATCTCATCGAACAGTTCTACGGAGGGAAGGGGGAGATCAGTCCGCAGATCGTCGATGGTCGGCGTCTCGAACTGATTTTGCCAAGGTGGTCGCTTGTCGTGTGTGGGGGCCATGCGGGTCTCCATCGCGAGCCCCCCATTGTAGTTGATCAGGCATCATGGCGTTTGGTTGGGCGGGTAGGGGTGCTGGAGGCGATGGGGTCGATTGGCAAGGGCGTGGTAGGGGCCAAGCCATCACCTTCAGGACGCGTGGGGAGCCAGACCCGCAGCAGTGGTAGAATCTGGGCATGTCTGCCGCTTCAGAATCCGCATCGCCGAGCCTTGCCCAGGCTTCTGTTCTTATTGTTGATGACAATCAGCAGAACCTTGAACTCATGCAGGCCTATCTCGACGATTTGGGTTGCACGATTCGCACCGCCATTGATGGGGTTGCGGCAATCGAGGAGATCGATCGGGATCCTCCCGATTTGGTGCTGTTGGACGTCATGATGCCTCGCATGTCCGGGTTCGAGGTGTGCCAGAAGATCAAGGCGCAGCCTGCGACACGCGATGTGATCGTGATCATGGTCACGGCGCTCAACGGAGTGGGTGATTTTGAACGGGCCTGTGATTGCGGGACCAACGATTTCATTGCCAAGCCGGTCAACAAGCTGGAATTGGTCACGCGGGTGCGATCATTCTTGGAACTGCGGATTGGTCAACAGCAGAGTGACCGCTTGGGGCCAGAGTGGCAGCCGCGTGCTTCGGATGTAGTCGGGCTGACCGATGAGGGCGATCAGATTGAGCCACCTCCCGCTGAGGACGTTGATGTGATGTCAGAGTCACAGGAGTAATTTTCTCAGCGCGCGACAACACCGGTGTCCCACCAAATGGCCTTGCGGGCCTTGCACCGGCGTCATCGATTGTCGTTGTGTTGGAAGGGGGCAGGTCAGGCCGCAGCGCGACTGGTGATCGCTGGCGTATCGCCAGGGCGGATCCAGTGGGAGCCTCGTGGCTCAAGCGCGGAGAGTAGGTGGTCTAGATAACTGCGAAGCGAGTCGTTCGTGAACGTCTCAAGCCAAGATCGGTCGGCCGTCGGGTTGTGGGTCTGAATGGCGTCGATCAGATTGGTCTTGTAGTCCATGGTGGCTGCACACTCCTTCTGTGCCCCTGTTGTCGACCGGTCGTTCACCATCACCGGAACTGATAAACAGCGGCTCTAGCCTCAATAGGGTGGTTACAACGTGGGCGCACACGATGGTGGGCGTCTGGAGCATTGCCCACCCACTACATGTTGTGGCTAAAATTTCTTCCCTGCCAACGTCCGAGTTCCGGCGAGCGGGGTTCATTGACCAATGAGCCCTGCTCAATGTAGGCAGACCAGCCAAAGGCACTCTATATACAATGATGACAGCAGGTTAGTGATCTAGAAAGCAGGTCCAGATTGCCCTTCTGATACGCCCGGACGCTCACGAGCTGGGGCCATTTTTGCCTCCCCAGACATTTTATAACCTGTTGCAAAATATCGCGTTAGCACGGTTAGATAACGGGGATTGGTGTCAGTAACGTGCAGTCGGATTCATTGTTGAGAATGTGTCTGACTCCTATGGGCAGTGAATTGGCCCGATGGGGTAGGGCCATGTTTTTGGATGGTGCCGTCGGGGCGGATGATGGTCAGGGTGTCTACGCCGGTTCGGTCGCCTAGCCCGATGTGGACGGTGGACTCGTTGGAGGCCATGTAGGACCCCGCTCGCTGTACCGGGCGGGTCACGATGCGGTCGCCGAGGCGGACCTGTACGAGGCTGCCGATGTCTGGCCGCCCCTGAGCGTCGAGGACATCGACGCGGAGGGCGTGTTGGTCGGTAGATGTGACGTTGGCAAGCACCGTGGCTGGGGCATCGCGGTTGGAAATGACGATGTCCAGGCGGCCATCTCCATTGAGATCGCCAAAGGCGGCGGCTCGGCTGGTCGCGGGGGCTTGTTCAGCCGCGGCGATTCCATTTTGGACCATTGCAAATCGGCCAGTAGGGCTGCCAGCGAGCAAGTGATTCGGCTGGGCGTATGGGTCCTGCCCATCCTGGACGGCCTCACGCATCACGCCCCCATTGGCTTCGAAGAGATCGAGCCATCCGTCATTGTTGAGGTCGGCCCATCCAAGGCCGAAGCGTGTCGCGTGCCGAGTTGCTTTGCGAACACCAGTTCGGGCCGTGATGTCGACGAAGTAATCGCCGTCGTTTCGAAACATAGAATCCGATTCGCCAGTGAGATTGCACACGATGAGGTCAAGATCACCGTCATCATCAATATCATCCGTGTCGACGCCCATGCCTGCCTTGGCAATGCCCTCATCGTCGAGCGAACACCCCGCCGTCATCCCACGTTCCTCCCAGCGGCCATTGGGTTGTCCGACCCAAAGTAGGTCGCGCATGCCGTCGTTGGCTACGAAGATGTCGGGAAGGTCGTCGCCGTTCCAGTCCGCGACAATGACGCCAAGGCCCGTTCCTTGTGCCCCATCAAATCCGGCATCGCCAGTTGCATCCACAAACGTGCCGTTCCCTTCGTTTCGATAGAACACATCCATCGCGGGCGACATGTAATTGCGGGGTGAGCAATAGTCTTCGCCACCAAGTGGATTGAAGCACGTGAGTTCGGTTTCAGGTGTCCAGTCCAGATAGTTGGCGGCGTACAAATCAAGGTCGCCATCGAGGTCCGCATCGAAGAAGGCCGCGCTGGCCCCCCAGCCTGGATGCCCCGTCCCCGATGCCTCAGTGATATCGACAAAGACCCCATCGTCATTTCGCAGCAGGGTATTGCGGCCGACATTGGTGATGTACATGTCGGGGTCGCCATCTTGGTCGATGTCACCGACCGCTATGCCCATGCCGTAGCCCCCGTCACCGGCGCCAGTTGTTTCGGTGACATCGGTGAACCGAAAGTGTCCGTCGTTTCGAAAGAGGCGGTTGGTGTACGGGTTGGTGGCGGGGTCCTTCCATGCCGCGGAGAGGTCACCGCCTTGAATCATGTAGACGTCGAGATCATCATCGCTGTCATAGTCGATCAGGGCGACGCCGCCCCCGATGATTTCGGGCATGGCGAAGTCGCCTTGGGCACCCGAGATCCATGTGAAGTCAAGGGCGTCTTTGGGCTCCAGCCAAGGCGATGCCGCGTGTGCCTCGGTGGCTTTGGGCGTTGGAGTGTTGGGGGTATCGCATCCGACAACGATCGTTGCAATCATGAACACCATGATGCACGGTCTGATCATGGGGTTGGCGAACTTCCGGGGGTTGGCGTGCTTCCGGGGGTTGCCCGCCGGTATCGATCGACGATGCGAACTAGGTTTGGCTGATTGGGAAACCGATTGAGTCCTTCTATCGCCGTGCGAAGCGCCGATGGGTGGTCAACCTTCGCGGCATAGACATCGCTCAAGATGGCCCAGGCGCGTGGATCTCCGCCGCCGGGACTCTGAGTGAGCCGCTGTAAGACACGCTGCGCATCATCGAGTCGATTTCCTCGAAGGAGTAGGTGCCCATACATGAGTTGCTCGCTCGGTGCGTCGACCCCCAGCGCAAAGGCGCGATCCAGTGGCATCAAAACTTGGTTGACGGCGGCTTGGTCACCATCGTGAGCACCCCGATCGAGTTTGTTGGTGATGACCAGAAGGCGTCCGATTTGCAGCCAGCCTTGGGTCAAGGAGGGGTTTGCTTTGACAGCGGCGTGGGCGTGATTCAATGCATCGTCAAGTTTTCCAGACTGTTGATAGGCAATCGAGAGGTTGTATTGCGTTGCGGCGTGTGATGGATCGAGTCGGCCGGCCTGTTTGAGTGTTCGGATCCAGGCCTTGGTATTGCCTTGGCGTCGATGCAGATCGCTTAGTCGGTTGAGGATGTTGACATCTTGAGGCCATAGATCTCTGGCCTGTGTGATGGCGGCGGCGGCCTCTTTGAGTCGGCCTGCTTCGAGGAGTTCGTCGATGCGTGCGATGCGACCGTCGGTTCCTCGCTGCGCAGCAGAGACTTCGTCCCACCAGGGATCTGGATAACTCGGGGGTTGAATATTGCCGTCGGTTTGGGCGATGGCAACGTCCTGTGTTCGACCGGCGCGGCGGCTCGCTTGCGCCAGAAGATAATCAACGTAGAAATGATCGAGTAGCGTGTTGAGTTCTTCCAGCGGGGCAATGGCCTCGGCGGGGCGATCGAGGTCCATCAGGGAACGCGCTTGACCAATGCGCCATGCAGCGCCGTCGGCTTGTGGGCCACCGGCGGCGGTTTCAAGTTGAGCGGCGCGTTGGAACAAGGCCAACGCTTCGTCGGGTCGTCCATCTTCCAGGAGCCAGAATCCCGGACGCCAGAGAAGGTGCCTGGCATCAGGAGCCACTCCCCGGGCGTGGCCCATCGCTGCCAAGGCTGCCTCAAGGTCCCCGGACATCTCATGAGCCGTAGCCAGGAGATACAGCGTTTGGGCTGATTGGTCGCCCAATTGCATGGCTTGTTCAAGGGCGATGGCCGCTTCCCGCGGGGCGCCATTGGCCAGATACAAGAGTCCCAGCGTGCGACGTGCATCGATGTCGCCCAAGTGCGATTGGACCGTAGCCAACTGGGCTTGGACTGCTTCGAGCACTTCGCCTGCCATGGCCTGGGGCTGTGCTGGCGTCGGTGGATCGGCCACTTCGGGAGGCGGTGGTGTACAGGCTGTCATGCCGCACATCAGTAGGAGGGGGATCCATCGCATGGCGTCGATTGTAGGGGCCACGCAGGCCCGCCGTGCTGCGATACCCGCAGCGTGCGAACCTTCGTGCTGTGGCCGTATCATCCACATCATGGCACTGCGGTATCACGCGGCGGCGATACAGACGGCATTCGACCCTCCCGCTCATCGCGACGAAATCGCCGCGCGCGTCGATCGAATGTGTGAGATGGCTGAGCAGACCATCACCGGATATGAACCATTCTGTGACGTTCGGCTGATTGTCTTTCCCGAATTTGCCCACGCAGTACCGATTCATGACACGGTGGCGAAGCTTCGTGAGGAGTTGGCCGTTGAACTTCCCAATGAGCACATCGATCGATACGAAGCGATTTGCCGTCAGTACGGGTGCTGGATTCAAACCGGCACGTTCCTCGAGCGTGTGCCTGAGCACGAGGATGTCGTCTTCAACACCTCGGTGCTCGTTGGTCCACGCGGTGTGGCCTCGACCTATCGAAAGGTGAATCCTTGGATTCCGTGGGAAGTGCACGCGTCGCCACATGATCTGGATCCACACGGAGATCACTTTCCGGTGGCCGACACCGAGATCGGCCACATTGGTTGCGCCATTTGCTACGACTGGCTGTTCCCTGAAGTCACGCGGCAATTGGCATTCAATGGTGCCGAGGTCCTGTGCCGTGTGTCGGCCTATATGGATCCGTGGGGTGCCACGCCACCAATGGACTGGTGGACACTTTTCAACCGGGCGAGGGCTGCTGAGAACACGTGCTACGTTGTCGCGGCCAATCAAGGCGCTCAGATGTCGCAGTACCCACCCTTCTCGTGGCCTGGCGGCAGCATGGTGGTGGACTTTGAAGGTCGCATTCTGGCGCAGGCTGATCCGGGTCCTGGCGAAAAAGTGGTCGTTGCGCCAATCGACATCGATGCGATTCGCACCGAGCGGTCTCGACGTGTCGGGCATGACATGCAAAGGCACCATCGGTCATCTGCCTATTCATACGGTCAGTCGCCGGCGTTGCGTCCAGAGACGAACCATCCCATCACCATTGATTCACTGCGATCTCGAATCGCCCAGTCCCCCGAGGAATAGCCGATGCGTGTGTGTGCGGTGTGTATTGCATTATGTGTGCTTGCGGGTTGCAATTCTGATGTCGACCCGGTTTCGCCAGCCAAGCCATTGATCGCCACGCCGCTCGATGCCACGGCCATTGCTGAGCACAACGATGCGGTTGCTGCGATGGGCGCATTCGACTATCAGACCGCCATCGATATCCTGACTGCCCTAGTACGTTCCGATCCGGGGCGGGACCGATACAAGGTTGACCTCGCTATTGCGATGCTCAATCGCCAGCGAGCGGGCGATGAGACCATCGCGCTTGCCTCGCTTGAGGATGTGCTGTCCCGCGAACCAAACAATGCGCGGGCTCGGTACTCCGCGGCGCTGCTACAACTCAATGCTGGCAATATTGAAGCCGCCAAGTCACACTTTGAAATAGTGGTGGCGTTGGACCCAGAGGACGCCTATGGGGCGTACTACCTCGGGCAGTCTCTGATGCAGTTGGGGCAGTTGGATGAGGCCCTTGTGCATTTCAAGCGGTCTATTGCATTGGATCCCTATCTTCGAAGTGCCTTGTATGCCGGGGCGCAGGCCGCTCGCCGTGTTGGCGATACGGAACTGGCTATTGCATGGCTTGACGACTTCCAACGCATGGAACACAATCCCCGGGCGCACCTAGCGGAACTCAAGTACACGCGGATGGGACCAAAAGCGGAACTCACTGCGATTGAGGTCCGCAGCCTTGAAGCGACACCACCACCGATGGGGCCACTCTTTTCTGCCAAGCGGATGGGCTTGATCGAGTGCAGCGACTGTCCGGAGGTCAGATCGCTGGGTGCTGGTTGGGAGGACGGGGGGCTGTACGTCATGTTTGCTGGCGATCAGTGCGAGATCTATCGATATACAGAGGCCCAAGGCTTCGGTGATCTTGCCAGTCCACAGGTCCGATCCAAAGTGCCGCTATCCAGCGGCGACATCAACGCGTCGTTGTGGGGCGATGTCGATGCAGATGGCCATGTGGATGTCGTGTTGTGTCGAAACGGTGCCAACCAATTGTGGCTGGGCCGGGGTGAGAGACGATTCGAACTCGATGATCGAATGCCGTCTTTGGACACCTCAACAATTGATGGGGCACTATTCGACGCCGATCACGATGGCGACCTTGATGTGCTTTGTGTCAATGATGGATCGCCTTGCGAGTTGATCAACAACAATGGTGACGGCACATGGCAAGTGCTCGCCAATGCGTCGTCGGGCTTTCCTGCGGCCATGAATCGAGGACGCGAAGTCGTCGTGGCAGATTTTGACGGCGATCTCGACACCGACGTGCTGCTGATTGCCAAGTCGCCTCCGCACATGGTGTGGCTGAATGACAGGCTGTGGAATTGGTCAACCCCCGACACGGGTTGGGGCGACTTGCTTGGCTCAGATATCGCCACGGCGGTTGCAGCGGATCTCAACGCTGATGGTGATATGGACATCGTTGCCAGTGATGGCACCTGCGCGGTGTCGGTGTGGTCACGGCAAGCCAATGGTTGGTCCAAGCGTGTGCTGGCCGAATCACTAGCTCAATCGCCACTGCCTGATACATCGCAGCGTGATCGCACATCACCGCCACGGCAACTGGCCGTTGCTGATCTGGACGGAGATGGGTTTCTTGATGTACTGGCTGAGACATCATGGAACTTCACTGGGCAGATTGGCCTGAGCCGCGTGCTCAGGGTGCTTGGGGGAGATGGCCGCGACGACGTGCTCAAGATGTCCGGCCAGCGATGGACAGTGCTTGATGCCGGCGGGCAGCGCGGTCCCCTGTTGCTGACTAGCGGGCCCGCGGGTATTGCGTGGTATCCACCGGGTGAAGGCCGCTTCGACTTTGTTAGCGTTCTTCCGCGGGGCGCCACCGATACCGGGCAATCGATGCGGAGTAATGCCAGCGGTGTCGGGACGAGCATTGCGGCGCGGGTAGGTAGTCGATGGACGATGACTGGCGCGGTCCGCAATACGGCTGGTCCGGGGCAGAATCTGCAGCCCATTTCCATTGGTTTGGGCGGGGCTCAGGACATCGACTTCATTGCAATCGACTGGACTGACGGCGTCTACCAGACCGAGTCGCATCTCAAGCCTGGGCAGATGCATGAGATCGTCGAAACTCAGCGGCAGTTGTCGTCATGTCCTGTGATCTTTGCGTGGGATGGCGAGTCGATGCAGTTCATGACCGACTGCCTGGGCGTGGGGGGGCTGGGCTTCTTTTTGTCGCCCAGCACCTATGCCTTGCCGCGTCCCTTTGAGCGGGTGCTCCTCGAGCGGGATGTGCTCAAGCCACGCAATGGCCTTATGGAAATCGTGCTGTCCGAGCCAATGCAAGAAACCTGTTATCTCGACTCGGTTGTGCTGGAGTCCATTGACTGTCCGCCGGGATGGGATGTCGTCGCCGATGAACGGATGGGGACGGCCTTGCCATCGCCTACGTCGGATCTGTTGTATTTCCAACAGCAGGCGAAACCCGCCAGAGCGCGTCTGGGGCGACAGGATGTGACCGATCGTGTCGCCATGGTCGACACGCTAGCAGCCGACCCGGGCCGGCTCGACGGTCGGTTCATCGGACGTCTGCTTGAGCCTCTGGTGATGGAGATTGAATTTGATCGCGTCTTGGATGCTCCCGGCCGTCCGGTACTGCTGCTCGATGCGTGGGTGGAGTATCCGTACTCCCAGACGATGTTCGCCGCGTGGCAGGCCAATCGGTCCTATGACTCAATCACGATTGAAGCGCAGGGTGCCGACGGCCAGTGGGTCATACTTCATGACAAGATCGGGTACCCCGCGGGCATGCCACGCCGATCGGTGTTTCCGCTGGAACACATCCCCGTAGGCTGCCGATCACTTCGATTGACAACAGATTTGGAGTTGTACATCGATGCGGCCTCAGTAGCTTTTGTTGAGCCGTGTCCCGACGCAGTGATCCACAACGCCAAGCCTGTCCAAGCGGTATTGGAATCCGCTGGGTTCCCAAATCGGGTCGATGGGCCGCATCGCCGGCCAGGCTATGACTGGAACGCACGCAAGCCAATCTGGGATACTAGGACCCAGCGTGGCTGGTATGACGCATTAGGTGACGTGATGAGTCAGATCGATACAACCGATGGACGAACGGCGATCTTTGGAACTGGAGATGCCATTCGGTGTCGATTTGAACCTTCGCCCGCACCGCCGCTGGGCTGGTCTCGGCGCCATGTGCTGGCAGTGGCCGGCTGGTGTAAGGACATGGACCTCATGACACGGCAGGGCGGCACAGTAGAGCCGGTGCCTGGCATTCAGGTCGATGATCGGTCACGATATCGCAGCGGGCGATAGGCGGAATCTATGGATCTAAAAAACAAAGTGTGCTGCGTGGGGATAGGGCCGATACTTTGACGGTTGCCATGCCTGAGCCCAATCCCTCCAAAGCCGTTCTTGAAGACCGTCGCCGCCGATGGCGGGCACCTGTTGGTGGGTTGGGTGGTGTGTTGTGGCTGAGTTTTGGCCTCTTTGCCCTGCTCAGCGTCAATTCGGTGTATCTCGTTGGCATCCGCATTCTGGGCTTGTCCACGGGCGATTCTTATGAGAGTTGGTTCTACTTGACCATGTTCTTGGCACACTTGGTGCTTGGGCTGGTGATCATCCTTCCAATCATCATCTTTGGCTTGCTGCACTTGCGGCGGATGGGCGACCACCCCAATCGACGTGCGGTGAAGGCTGGCTATGCCCTTTTTGTTCTGGCACTGGTGGTACTTGGAACTGGCGTCGTGTTGGTGCGAATCGAAGGCTTGATCGATGTGCGAGATCAGGCGGTGAGGGAAGCTGCTTGGTGGCTGCACGTCATTGTGCCGCTGCTGGTCATCTGGTTGTTCATACTGCATCGCCTTGCCGGGCGTCGGATCAGGTGGAGAATCGGGCTGACGTGGGGGGCTGTGGCGGCGGTCTTCGCAGTCGTCATGGTGGTCTTGCAATCGCAGGACCCGCGTCAATGGAATGTGGAAGGCAATCCTGCTGGCGACGCCTACTTCTTCCCATCCCTGGCGAGAACCGTCAGTGGCGACTTCATTCCTGCTCAAGTACTCGACAACGACGAGTACTGCCTTGAGTGCCACGCAGACATTCACGATACGTGGATGCACAGTGTGCATCGGTTCTCATCCTTCAACAATCCCGTGTACCTCGCCTCGGTCAGTGAGACCCGTGATGTCGCCATGAAACAAGACGGAGATGTTTCGGCTTCGCGGTTCTGTGCTGGTTGTCACGACCCGGTGCCTTTCTTCAGTGGCGCCTTCAACGATCCGCTGTACGACATGGAGAACGATCCAACGGCTCATGCTGGCGTCACCTGTACGGCGTGCCATGCCATAACACATGTCAATTCACCGCGGGGCAATGCCGATTACACGATCGACGAGCCGCCGCACTATCCGTTTACGTTCAGTGACGACCCCATGCTCAAGTGGGTAAATCGGCAACTCGTGAAAGCCAAGCCCGAATTCCACAAGAAGTCCTTCCTCAAGCCACTGCACCAATCGGATTTGTTCTGTGGAACCTGTCACAAAGTGCACTTGCCTGTGGAACTCAATAAGTACAAATGGCTTCGTGCACAAGACCACCAAGACACATTCAGACTCAGCGGCGTATCCGGGCACGGCATTACGAGTTTCTACTACCCGCCGGTAGCAGAAGTAAATTGCAATGTTTGCCATATGCCACTGATGGCATCAGACGACTTCGGCACGGCCATCCGAGATGACTCAGGTGTGCGCACAGTGCATGACCACATGTTCCCGTCGGCCAACACGGCTATGCCGGTGCTTGTGGACATGCCTCGGTCTGAGGAGGCAATTGAAAAGCATCGCGAATTCCTTCAGGGCGTCATGCGGCTAGATCTCTTCGCTCTGCATGAAGGCGGAACGATTACTGGCAAACTGCTCGCCCCCATCGGCCCCGAGGTGGCCCCAGAATTGGTTCCAGGCGAATCCTATCTCCTTGATGCCGTGATTCGAACGGTCAAGATGGGGCATACCTTTACTCAGGGGACGGCGGACTCCAACCAGGTTTGGGTGGACATCACGGTTCGCTGCGGCGATGACGTTATCGGAAAAAGCGGTGACATGAACGCGATGGGTGAAGTAGATCCATGGTCGCACTTTGTCAACTCATTCGTAATTGACCGCGATGGGAACCGAATCTCACGACGCAATGCGCAGGATATCTTCACGGCCTTGTATAACCATCAGATCCCACCGGGCGCCGCGGATGTCGTGCACTACCGATTCGCTGTGCCCGAACATTGTGAGCAGCCTATCACCATTACCGCGACGCTCAAGTATCGCAAGTTCGATACCACCCTAATGCGCTTTGTGCACGATGACGCAGCATGGGTTAATGATCTGCCGGTGATGGTGCTGGCGACCGATGAAATTACGCTGCCGGTTGTTGGTGGGAGTGGTGAGGTTGTGGGTCGACCCATTGACGTGCCTGAATGGATTCGGTGGAATGATTACGGCATTGGCCTCCTCCGAAAGGGTGGCGCAGGCGAACTGCGTGGGGCCGAGCATGCTTTCTCACAGGTGGAGCAGTTGGGCAGGCCCGACGGCCCGATTAATCTCGCCCGTGTGTATCTCAAAGAGGGCCGCGTCACCGAGGATGCGCCCGCAGCCTTGGCCCGCGCCGAGTCGATGACAGATTCGCCAGCGCGTCAGTGGCATTTGCTCTGGTTTGGCGGCCAGGTTGATCGACAGAATGGACGATTGGACGAGGCCATCGCCAAGTATCGTCAGGTCATTGAAGGAGGATTCTCGCAGGGAGCGGGTCGTGGATTCGATTTCTCTGAGGACTGGCGTGTACTCAATGAACTGGGCAGCACGCTGTATCAGCGATCACGTATGGAGCGAGGCGAAGCAAACCGCCCCAATCGTGAGGCGTATCTGCACGAAGCAGCGGACATGTTTGAAGCAAGTTTGGCACTTGATCCAGAGAGCATGCAGGCCCACTTTGGGCTCATGCAGGTACTCCGTGATCTGGGTGACCTTAAAGGCGCCGCCAAGCACGAGGCCTTACACGCCAAGTACAAGCCAGATGACAACGCCCGTGATCATGCAATTTCAGAAGCACGCCGCAAGTATCCAGCGGCCAATCTGGCCGCAGAGCCTGTGATGATGTACGAGTTGCAACCTAGCGCCGAGCGAGGAGCGTCGCAGCCATGACACGTGACCAAGGCCAGGATGTACAAGGTTCACCTGGCGACGAGGATGAGTTTGAAGTGCATGATGACGCCATCATCGGACGAGCATTTGGCTGGTCCATGTTGGTCTTTGCAGGGCTAGCCATTCTTGGTGGGGCATTCTGGTTGGTCGCGGCGATGCAGGGGGAACCAGAGGAAGTAATCATCGAAAAAGACGTGCGGCCACCTGCGGCCTTGGTGGCTGATCTGGGCGTGATTCCCAATGTGCAGTTTGCAAACATAGCCAGCCAATCAGGGTTGGGCCATGCGCATGTCTCAGGTGCCCAGGGTGAAAAACTCCTTCCGGAGACAATGGGCGGTGGCGTGGCGTTCATTGATCTCGATGATGATGGCGATCAAGATCTACTGCTTGCCAGCGGAACGTGGTGGCCGCATTCGACCCGAGGAGAAATACCCACGGCCACGACTGCCTGGATGAATGACGGCGGAGGTGTGTACACCTCCGCTGGCGATGGATGGGACATCGGGCATGGGCTGTATGCCACTGGTATTGCGTGTGGTGACTATGACGCTGATGGTCGCGTGGATGTATACCTTGCATCGCTCCAAGGCGATCGTCTGTATCGCAATACGCCCGCGGGGTTCGCGGATGTCACCGAGGCAGCAGGCATGGCCGCGATGACTCCGTTGTGGAGTACCAGTCCGGCTTTTGTGGATGTCGATGGCGACACGGATTTGGATCTCTTCGTGCCACACTATGTGGACTGGTCGCGGGAGAAGGACAGGTCCCTTGGGTTCACCATCAATGGAACCGATCGGGCCTATGGCCCCCCGAAACAATACGAAGGAACCCATCCCTCCCTTTGGCTCAATCAGGGTGATGGCACGTTTGTTGATGTGTCGGCGAACGCTGGCATGGAAGTTCGAAACGCGGCAACAGGCGCGGCGGCAGGCAAGTCGCTGGCTGTCGCACCAGTTGATATTGACCGTGATGGCGATATGGACTTGATCGTGGCCAACGATACCACTCGGAATTTCTTGTTTCGTAACAATGGGAATGGGACCTTTGCTGAAGACGGTGTCGCTAGCGGATTGGCCTACGACCCACGTGGCAATGCCACAGGCGCCATGGGTATTGATGTGGGGTACTACCGCAATGATGCAGCCCTTGGTGTTGGCATTGGCAACTTCTCAAACGAGATGACCAGTTTTTATGTGTCTGAGTCCCCCGACGGATGGTTTGCCGACGAGGCGGTTGTGGAAGGCATCGGCGCACCGACCAGACCGTTGTTGTCATTTGGGTTGATTATGTTCGACTACGACTTGGATGGCCGGCTCGATCTTTTTCAAACCAATGGTCATCTAGAAGAGGAGATCAATCAGGTCCAGTCGAGCCAGCACTATCGCCAGCCAGCCCAGTTGTTCTGGAATGGTGGTGGACTCACCGGTGGAAGTTTTCGCATTGTCCCCTCGGAAACCGCTGGTGATCTTGCCAACCCCATTGTCGGTCGTGGGGCCGCCTCGGCAGACATTGATGGTGACGGTGATATCGATGTCATTGTGTCGCAGCCGGGGGAACCGCCTGTGCTGCTCCGAAACGATCAACAACTCGGGCACCACTGGCTGAGAATTGACTTGCGAGATCCCACCTCCGCCAATACGCACGCGATCGGCGCGTGGGTGGAGGTGGCGAGTAATGGCGTGACGCAGCGGCGCCAGGTCATGCCCACTCGGTCCTATTTGTCACAGGTTGAATTGCCTGTGACCTTTGGTTTGGGGACAGCTGATGTAGTTGATTCAGTCACTGTGACATGGCCCGATGGGGAGATCGAACAGATCGGCATTGATGGGGTCGATCGGCAGTACCGGATTGAACGTCGCGATCGGTGAGCGTTCCTCTCGCTGCGTGTATATCCTTCTTCCATGCGAACCACACTCCTCTCTGTCTCCCTAGTCCTATCCATGGCTGCTTCGATGCAGGCGCAGCAATCAGATCCGTCTAAATTTCAACCACCAACCCCCGCTGAGATCTCCGAGCCTGATCCGGTGATCCAGGCAGCTGCTGAGGCCATGCTTCGTCAGGCGGCCACGGCCTACCAAGCGGCGCCAGCGATCATTGCCAAGACGATTGTTCGAACGCACACGGAACAGGCGGACAAGGCAATAACGGTGAATTCGGTGTTCGGGCCCGATGGGCTCGCGAAAATCGAAGCTCCAGACTCACTGGTGTATGTTCGGGATGGTGTGATGCGAGTTATTTTTTATGACATCTATGACCGATACTTGGAAGTGCCAGTTGGTGGCAGCATGGTCGACGGTGTCGAAGTCACGATGGGTGATCGCGCGATGGCTGGATTCGAGGCCATGCTTCGCGAGGGGCTCGAGCCACGTGAGTGGCTTGAAAGTTTATTGATGAGAACAATCGGCACGCCTCATGTCACCGGACTGGAGAGCGTGACCGCTGCCGATGGAATGGAGTTGAATCGCATCCTAGTCACCGGCGCGTATGGCACCGGGTGGATCGACTATGACCCCAAGGGCAAACGAATTGTGGCGGCGCACGCGAAAATGCGAATCGTACCGGACGAAGACCTTGAGCCCTTCGAATTGACGATGGACTTGACGACCGAAACGGAATTTCTTGAGGCGCTCCCTTCGGAGGTTACATTTGATCCTGGCATTCGAACGCCCGTGAGCACTCGTAACGAACTCGATCCCGTGCTACGCAATCGCAAGAGCATCGGCCAGATGGCTCCTGCGTTGAAGTTGTTGGGGATCGATGGAACCGAAGTGGATCTGACTTCCATGCGAGGCAAGTATGTGCTCTTGGGATTCTGGACCTCATGGGCCCAAGTGAGCCGACGCGGCATTAATCAACTTGAAGCATTGCATCGGCACTCGCTGGACCCAGCCAATGGTGTGCAGTTGGAGTGCTTTGCGGTAGATGTCATGGAACGAACGCCAGACTATGAGCCCCGACGCGCCCGGGCCGAACAAATGTGGAAACAAGTTGGACTGTCGGTGCCAAACTTGATTGAGCGAGGCACTGACACCTCTACGGCTTGGGGTATCACGACGGTGCCGTATTTGGTTTTGATTGGCCCCGATGGTGTGATCGTCGATCAGCAAATAGGCTTCAGTGAAGACTGGCCAAAGCGTGTGCTCAAGACGGTCAAGCCACAGAAAACCAAGGAAGCCGACGCGGCTTCGCCGTAAGAGTGGTGAACAGATGTTTGTTCACTCGGCGCTTGTCGCTTGACTTTCGACGTTCTCTTGGCGAAGCCATGCCACCCACTGTTCGACGCGTTCGAGCAGTGGCTCGCTTGATGGCTCGCCTTGGTCGCTGAAGTACTGTTCGTGGAGGTCCTTGATTTCGGTTTGCAATGCCGCCCGTCGCTGGGCGGGGAGCCGCTCGCCATATTCTCGGTCGATGCGTTCGAGCGCTGCGACGACCCCAAGGGGCGTTGAGCGTTCGGGGATGAGTCGGTCGAATTCGGTGTGCCCCGCTTGGTCGGGTTCGCGTCTTCGCGTGATGGCAACAATGCCTATTAGACCGATGATGACGATGATCCCCACGAGCAGCCACGTCCAGGTGCGGATGCCCTGCTGCAACGGAACGATCGCGGCCTCGACCGATACGAGATCCATATCCGAGTAGGTGCGATTGGTCAGTTCTGCGGCAAGATCGTCGTTGAGCGTGGGCAGTGTGAAGTCTCCGGTCACCGCAGCGGCGGTGGGGGTGTACGTCACCGTCCAACTGCGTTCGACAGTCTGGCGATGAATGCCGTCGTCATCCACCTCTGCGTATTCCTGTTCATCTTCATCGTCGAGCCACCAGTACTCAACCTCTCCGGCGGCATCGACCAAGCGAATCGGATGCGTTTCGATACCGTTCTCGGCAACGACGAACCCGGGCAGGGCGTCATGGACTCCATTGAGCACATGATCCAGTCCGCCCAGCACACCTCGGCCGGCGGCTTTGATGTCCAGCACAACACTCTCATCGGCGTTGCGGATATCCACGATCTGTTCAACGACGAGATTCTTGAGCGGACGGGCCTCGCTTGGTGAGGCGGCATCGATCAGCGGCGCGTTGGACTGGATCGGAAGAATGACAGGACCGGTCTGGTCCATGAAATCCAGATCCATGGCAATCGATGGAAGCCGCTCGATGCTCGGGTCGGTGGCCTTGAGCACGAGGTAGGCCAGCGGTTTCTCCTGCCAGCCGGTCTGCCCGCCTTCGATTACCTCTCGCGACGGATGTAAGGGGTCGAAGAAGCCAATGCCCTCCACGTCGAATCCATCGATCAAGGCATCCCGGATGGCGCGTTCTAGGCGGTCGCGATAGTCGAGCGTTCGGCCACGTCGACCGAAGTTGACCCAGAAGTCATTGGTGAGGTACTTCGAGAACCCATCCGTTTCACGGTCCACGGCATTGGTATATCGAAGGGTCAAGACCGCACCGAAAGGTTCGTCGTCGCCGACGCGGTCTGCACCGTCAATCGTGAGGCGAAGATGGATTTCGTCCTGCACGAGGTCCTCGTACAGCATGTTGATGCGACGAAGCGTGGCGCCGGAGGGGTGCTCGCCGATGACCCGCAGCGCGTGGCGGACGACCCTCGGCTTGATTTCGGGAGACAGGCTGTTGACAGCGGTTGTCAGGGCACCGGCAAGGAGATCCATATGTTCTTCGGCCATGGCCGGCGGCATCGAGGTGATCGTCTCGCGGATGTCCCCGATTTGGGTGTCTTTCTCTGAGCCCTCATGCAGCACGTTGTCCCGGGTGACTTGCGAGAGATCGGTGGCCCCGATGGCGGCGTTGAACCACGCTTGAAAGACACCGGCGGACGCCTCGACTTCACCACGGCCTGCCGAGTCGGCATAGGCGATTGCAGCGTCGCGAAAGGCATTGAAACTTTCATTACGCAATTGTTCATAGTCGGCCAGTTCTTCATCGGACTGCGAGCGACGGTGTTCCAATCGCTCCCAGGCCATCGATGCCTTCGCGATGGCGTGCTCCCATGAGTCCGGCTCAAGTTCGATGGCGCGATCGATCAGGAGCATGGCTGTTGCATACCCATCTTCGACGGCGTGGGCGATTTCGACAGCGTTGCGCCGCATGCCGAACTGTCGCTGGACTTCGCGGCTGCGCCAGTCGCCGCTGAGGCCGGACTGCATGGCGGCTGCGAGTTGGGCTGCAGTTTCTGCAGGCAACTGGTCAATGGGGCCGAGCACCCGGGCAATGTCCGCTTGCGAGTAGGACTCGGACTTGCTGTGACAGGCGCGAAAGGCGTCCACCACACCTGGAACGGCCCGCGCATCGACGCCGCTGGCATCGAGCATGTCCAGTACACGAACCAACCGGTCGAGGTTTCGTGCTTGACGCCCTCGGGTGAGGGGCGCCGCTGTCACCGAGCCATCGCCTCCGTACATCATGAACATCGCGAAGGCTGCTGCATCGCGGCCTCCGCCTTTGTCGGGTCGTAGTCGGCGCACCCACAGATCGAGGAAGTCCTCTCCCATGGCTGCGGCATCTTCCGGATGCTTTTCAACGCCGCGATGCAGAATTTCCAGTGCCACATCGACTTCGTCGGCGCGGGTCGCCACGCCCACGAAGGCCCGGTAGGCCCGCGCGGCGAGACTGGGCTCAATCGAGTCGAGCCAGGTCTCGTCCGGAGCTGCCCGCATGAGCATCGTGATTTGTCGATTTATACCGCCTCGGGTCTTTTTGTCGCGTGTTGCGGCTTCAGCCTCGGCCACGAGTCCTGTGGTCAACATGCGAAGCGGGACTTTGATGTTGTCTGAATCGACCTGGCCGGAGTCGAGCAGCGTTTGTACAGCCGACTTCATGACCAGGATGGAACGGGCACGCTTGGTGTCGGACAACTTGCTGTCGCCCAGTGCAATGGCGTCTAGCGCGATGATTTCAAGGGCGGCCGGCGCCAGTTGCCTGTCGGCAAAGACGGCAGTCAACCACTGCGTGGCCTGCGCTTCGGGGATGTTGGGCAACTCGGCAATGCCCAGGCCAAGAGCTTCCTGGCGAAGTTTGAAATCTTCGTCCTGAAGCAGGGCGACTTCACCCAGCAATTCCCATGACGGGATCGTCTCATCGCGATCGGCGTGGTACAGCCCGTGCACCAGCATGTCGCGGCCATTGCCCGAGGCTCGGGCCTCATCAAGCGAGGGAAGATACCGATGTGCTTCATCCGAGAGCCCCGCACGTGTCAACAGTGCTGCCGTGCGTGCCTGATTGGCAGGTTCATCGCCACCGAAGAGGCGTGTGCCGTCTCGTAATCGGGCGAGCATGGGTCCTGTTGACGATCGCGCAGAGGCACCCTTAAGCAGTTTGCCAAGCACATCGACCTGCCAGTTGGTTGGGCTTGGGTTCTCCTCATCGCCATCTGGCGCGGCATTGGCCAGCGCCAGTACTTCCTCGGGCAACAGCATTGGGTCGCCCTGATTGGTTGACTGAATGATGTGCGAGTACATGGCCTCGCGTTCATCACCGGCTCGCTCGGCCAAGAACCACTCAAGTTCCTCCCACTGGCCGGAGATGACCTGTAGGTGCAGCCAGGTTGCGATGTCGCCAGGCGATGCGTCCTCGGCGGGGCGGGGATCCTCCTCCAAAGCAAGTTTGGTTCGAGCGGCCAATACGGCTTTGGGTGTTCGCTTGAAGTCCTTTTGGCGGAGTTGGCCCATGACAGGTTGCCGCTTGTTGTTGCCTCTGACCTTGCCGACAAGTTCAAGCAGATCAATCTTCTGCGACTCGTAGAGAAGTTGCATCTGCTTCTGCTCGTCGGGGGGAAGGGCCTCGTACAGATTGACCAGCCGCAATTCCTCTGCAGCCTGAGCATCGGTTTGGTCGTCGGACGTCGCTTCGTCGGCGTCCGGATCGATCGGTTCGGCCGACGGAACCTTGACCGGCGGTTGCTTTGCAGGCGCTGGTTGCGAGACCGGCTGCGCAGGCTTGAGCGGCCTCAGGGGCTTGGCACGCTGGGCCAATGCCGACCCGGCCGTCAGCAGCAAGACAAGGGTGATGCACGTTGTAGTTCTGATGTTCTTCATTGGTTCGTCCTACCAGCCGCGGCCGATCGGCAATGGTCTGCCGGCTCCGCGGCCATCCTCTTCTCCGGGCCGTCGGCCTTGCCCTGGTCTCTTGGCGTTGCGTGAAATCGCGCCTCGTGCGATCCTCGGGCTTTGCCGTGGAAGCGGGCGACCCTCAAGTTCTGAATGGTCCATCTGTTCGAGATTGATGGCGCGTTCTACATTGTCTTCTAGATCTCGGACAACTCGGGCCGTCGCCCCGGTATCGGCGGCGGACTCGGCCAGGTAGCGGAAGTGTTGTCGTGCCTTGATGACCTCGGGCCGCCATTCCGACGCAGGCTTGCCCTGCAGGCGAAGGAGGCTCGCACCGTAGTAGTGCGCGACGGCCAATTCTTCCCGCGCTGCGCGGGCGAGATCGCGTTGTGGCGAAGTGTCCGAGGCATCCAACTTGAAGACCAGCGTCTCAAGCACTCGTGCGCCGTCCCAGACTGCGCCCGAACGCACCAGCGCCCTGGCGCGAGACCACTGGATGCTCGCTGTCGAATCGAGATTGAACTTGCCGAGGCTGGACTCGAGGTGTTCCCATGCATCGGCCGTGGCGGTCCATGCCGCTGCAGCTTTTTCGTAGGCGATGCGTTCGGCCTCGATGGCCTGCTCCAGTTGGGCTTTGGCAGCAGTGGGGGCGTCGGGGAGAAATGCCACGCGGCGTGCTTCGATGGCTGCGACATTGTGTTCGTATGCAATCTGCTGCAGGTTGGCTGCAGCCTGTTCCATGGCACGGGCGGTGTCGAGGTGGCCCGACGCTGTGTCCAGCGACAGCAGTGAGGCGCCAGACTCAAAGTGAAAGGCAAGCACGCCTACTGGAACGAGCGCCCAGATGGTCCAACCGATGCGTGATGCAAGCCTCATGCTGATCCTCCAGCCAGCACGCCGCGTCTGGCCCGCACCCACGATCGCCGATAGCCCAGGCCACCGAGCGCCACTGGAATAAGGCCAAGCGTTGCAGCACCGCCCACGGCGGTCAAGATGGCCAACTCCCGCAGGCCGCCCCGGTCTCCGAGGCGAGGCTGGATCATTGACAGCGCGTCCAATATCTCGGTCGGAATATGGTGCGTATTGCCCTGGTGATAGGTGCCACCGAGCCTGACAGCGAGTTGTTTGAGCGCCGTCATGTCCTGTCGCGATTGGTGCCCCCCGACGGGCGAGGCGTGATGCGGATCGCCCACGCCGATGACGATCGTGTCGGCGATAGAGGCCGGAAGCCGTGGCCGGACGCCCGCTGTGATGGTGTCGCCATCGCTGACCACGATCAGGGTGGCCGACCCGGGGAGCCACGGCTTGGCGACTTCAATCGCCTTGGCCACGCCCTCTGCAAGTTTGGTGGGGCCAGGGTGAAATGCTGCGTACAGCGGAAGGCCATCCATTGCGTTGCGAATCACTTCCTTGTCGAAGGACTCGCGGAAGATCGGGAAGGCGTCAGAATAAATCGCTACCAGAGAGGTCCGCGTGGTTGCCGGATCCAATCGATCGAGCACCCCCTGCACTAACTTTCCGCCCCAGATCGAGCGGGACAGTTTTGTGCTCTCCGGGCCGGCGTCCTGGAGGTGCATGGAAGGCGAGGCGTCAAAGGCAATCAGGAGATGCCGCGACGCTTCGCGAACGGCCTGGTCGGTCTTGATCTGCGGATCGAGCGTCGCCAGCATGAGCAGCCCCCAGACGGTGCATGCGGTTGCGAGCGTGCGAAGTGAGGGGACTACCCGGGTCCACCCTGCTGGTTGGTTGTCCGGTCCGAAGGCCAGCCGCGACACTCGCGCGATGCGGCGTGCATGCAGCCACTCTGCTGCGGCAACGAGTAGCGCCGCGGCAATCGCGATCAACAGGGCGGTGGTTGGTGTGATCACCATGGCGTGTATCGCATCCAGAGTAGGCCGACGAAGTGCACGGCCAGAGCCCCCAAGCCGATCATCGCAAACGGAAAGAAGAAGTCCATCGGTACGGTGCCGCCCCGGGCGAACCGGTCGGGCTTGAGGCGGTCGATGTGATCGAACACCTTGGCAAGGCTCCGCGAGTCGGTGGCTACAAAGGCCTCACCGCCGCTCTCGCGGGCAATGTCCTGCACGACTGCAGGCACGCTCGATGTGCCGACGTGTACGTGGTAGAGCGTGATGTCGGCCTCCTCAAGAACCTCAACAACGTCTAGGGCGTCGGTGTTGTCGCGAAGATCTGAACTGACGCCGTCCGAGACGAGAATGATCATGCGTTCTCCACCCGTCGCTTCCGCCGTCATGTTCGCGGTGCAAAATCGGAGCGCCTTGCCGATACTGGTGCCACCCATGTGCGATGGTTGGCGGCGGGGGTCTGCAAAGGGCAGGGCATTGCGGATGGCATCGAGGTCTTGTGTCAGCGGCACCCATCGAATGGGATAACTTCCAAAGATCGTCATGCCGAAGGCATCGCCTTCCCGGGCATCCACGAACTCGGTGATGGCGGTACTGGCCATTTCGTAGCGGCGGTTGACTCCCATGCTTCCCGAGACATCGACGCAGAACTGAATATTGGAGAGCACCCGTTCGTCCTGTGGCTGACGCAGTGCTTGTGGTCCGGCGAGAATGAAAACCGCCGCGAGCAGTACGACGGCGGGCGCCGTATCGAAGGCCGACAGCATCCATCCGAGCATCCGGCTCGATCGGGGCGCCCGATGATCGAAGGGCATCGCAAGGCCCGCGGAACGACGTTGCCAGGCCCAGACAATGAGGATGACCTGGACTGCCAGCAGCAGCAGGATGGCGGGGTGGGCGAAGCTCACGACGCGTGTCCGTAGGGTTTCAGTAGCAAAGCGATGTCATCGCGACTCGGCTGTGGGCTTGCAGGATCATGCAGCCACGACTCGACCGACCGCAACAGTCGTCCAGCGGATTCGTGATGGCGCAGTGTCGCGACGGCCTCGGGCCGCGACGGGCTCAGTTGCAGCCGGTCCTGCCAGTACCAGTACAGCAGCAACTCCAATCGACCGCGTTCGGGAACGCTCAGCGTACGCTCGGCCGCTGCATGCACAAGCGGTTCGAGTTGCTCAGCCAGCGTCGGTATGTGCGGCTCGATTAAGGTCTCCGCTGGCGGTCGCACGAAACGGCGTGCCGTGACGATGATGGGGACTGCGATCCAGACGACTCCAATGGCAATGAGCCAGTTGGTATAGCCACCGCGGATGCCAAGTTGTGGCGGATTGGTCAGGGCCAGATCGCTGGGCAAATCGCTGGCGAGGTTGGTGACGATTTCGATGAAAGTGGCAGGGAGTCCATCGATGCTCGATCCATCTTCGAACATCAGCACCTCGCGTAGATCAAAGACACCCGGGTCGGTGCCGAGGAATTGAAGGTCATACCACGTGCCGCCCGCTTTGTTGAGGCGTACATTGGCCACGCGGACCAACAGCGGTGAGTTCAGATCGAGATCCGCCCGCCCGCGCAACGACCCGGCTTGGACAAGTACCGTGACTTGTCCGGTGATGCCGCGGGTGGCGCTGGCAAGTACCGGCGACTCCATCGGCGCTTGCGAAAGGGCCGCCAGGATGAGTAGGAGGGCACTCATCCGCGACCTCCGCCTGCACGCGGCCGTCGCATCAGAAAGTGTCGAAGTGGCGAGAGCAGCGGTTGATCGGTGTGCAGCCGAAGCCAACTGGCGCCACATTGGGCCAGTGTGTTGCTCACATCGTCTTCGGTTTCAGGATTGAGACGAGTGCCTCCGCGTGCGAGAAAGTCACGGCCGGTTTCAGCTTCGCGTCCTCGGAAGAAGCCCGCAGCGAGTTGGCCGGACTCGGCGGGATCGCGCATTTCGATGACCATCACATCATGTCGTTGGGCGGCGTGGCGGATGGCGGGCATAGCGTCCGGGTCATGTAGATCACTCAGGACGACCATGATGCTCGAACGTGCAGCCTGGGCAGTGAGTTTTTCCAGTCGGTCACCAAGATTGGTCGACTCGGCGTGGTTGCGCATCCGCAGCGGTTCCAGCGCCTGCCAGAGATCCGTCCGCAGCAGGCTTGGTTGAAAGCGGGCGGTGCGCTCACCAGCGCCGATGACGGCGCACGGGCTCAGCCTGCGTTGCGCAATGAGTCCGATCGCTGCGGCGACCCACACGGCCAAATCGTGTTTGGAGATCGATGTGGAAGCCACGGCCATAGAGGCCGATGTGTCGACCAGCAGATAGACCGCCGTTCGCTTGAGGGCCTCGTATTCCTTGATCCAGGTGTCGGTGGATCGGGCGGTCAGTCGCCAGTCAATCTGCTTGATCGGATCACCTGGCTCGTAACGCCGGGACTGGGCGTACTCCAGTCCGCTGCCGGTGAAGAGTGATGTGTCGGTCCCGAAGGCCAGATCGTCGGCCAATCGCCTGACGACCATTTCAAAGTCGCCGTGCGCCAACTCATCGGGCGGCACGAGTTCTGGGTGCTGCAACTGCATCAGGCCAGCGCCGTAAGAAGATCCGCCAGAACGTCGTCACCACGCCGCCCTTCAGCCAACGCCTCGTAGGTCAATCGCATGCGGTGCAGGACGACGTCCTCGGCCAGCGCCAAGAAGTCTTCAGGGATGGCGTAGTCGCGGCCGTGAATAAAGGCACGCGCGCGTGAGGTCTGCACCAGCGCGATGGCGGCCCGTGGCGAGCAGCCCAGTTCGATGTCCGGGTGCGATCGCGTCATCGTCACCAACTCAACGCAGTCACGCAGAAATACGTCGCTGACATGCACGTTCAACACTGCTTCCATGGCGGAGGTCAAGTCGCGGATGTGGAAGGGGGCGGAGTCGTCGATGGCGTCGAAGGCAGTCATCGGAACAGCGCCGTCGCCCTGCCGTTTGAGTTTTAGATCTAGCCCACGCCGGACGACCTCGGTTTCCTGTTCGGTAGTCGGATATGTCAGTCGGTGCCGAAGCATGAATCGGTCGAGTTGTGCCTCTGGCAATTCGAATGTACCCGCCTGCTCGACCGGGTTCTGCGTGGCGATCACCAGAAACGGCGCCGGCAGTTCGTGCGTTGTGTCGCCGATCGAGGCCTTCCGTTCCTGCATCGCTTCGAGTAGCGCCGACTGCACCTTCGGGCTAGCACGGTTGATCTCGTCGGCCAGCAGGAGGTTGGTGAAGATTGGGCCACGGTGAATGCGAAAGGTGCCTGACTGGGCATCGAGAATTTCGGATCCGACGATGTCCGACGGCAACAGGTCGATCGTGAACTGAATGCGTTTGAACTGTAGGTCGATCGCGCGGCCGACGGCTTGCACCAGCAGGGTCTTGGCGATACCCGGCACTCCCTCTAACAGCAGGTGCCCGCCGGTCAGCAGGGCGATGAGAATCCGTTCAACGACAACTTCCTGACCGACGACCGTCTTGGCCACACTCTGCCGGACGGTGGCAGCGAAGGTTGTGCCCGTTGTGGCCTCGGGCAGATTGACAGTGCTGTCGTTCATGATGTTGGCGACCCTTCGGGTTTGGCGTTGATTGGTTCAACCATGAGGGTGTTGACGACCTCTTCGAGATGTGTTTCGTTGATTCCTGCGGCGCGGACACGCCCGGCGCGGTCGATGATGACGGTCGTAGGCCAAAGCCGTACGCCGTAGGCGGCGGCGGTCCGCCCCATCGGTAGTTGATCTTCGTCCGGGGCGCGGTCTCGTACGATGGGTATGGGCGAATGGGCTCCTTCTGCAAGGTCCTGCATGGCCTGCCAGTCGCAGAGGTGGTCGCACACGCCGATGAACTGCACACCGTGCGGGCCCAGCGACTTGGCCTGGGCCGACCACTTCGAAAGCGACTCCTTGGCGCCCCGAGCAGCCGGGGAGATGAAGTGCACGACGGTGATACGGTTCGTGTGATCAGCAGGTCTGTCTCCGATCCACTCTGGCTCGGCGGGCAGCAACAACTCGGGTGCTTTCTTGCCTTCGAGGCTGCGCATGGCTGCGGGCCGATGGTCGCCGCCAACGTACCAGTCGGCTGGGAACTCGCTGCCCTTGGTGCTGGCCGGGCCGCCCGCTTGGGCAAGCAGTACCTTGACGACCGGTTCGACCTTGTCGGGCGTCAATCCGGCGGCGCGGACAACGCCCTGGCGATCGATGACGACATAGGTGGGCCAAAAACTCAGGCCGTAGGCCTTGACGCTCTTGCCATCGGCATCTTTTGCGACCGGGTAATTGATCTTCTTGTCGGTGACGACACCTGCGGCCTTGTCCCACCCCCCGTTGGCGTCGTGAATGCCGATGAGCCGAAGGCCCTGATCGCCGAACTTTTCGATGAGCGCCACATTCTTGGGGATGGCCGCCATGCATGGTCCGCACCAGGTGGCCCAGAAGTCGACGATGACGACATTGCCTCGGAGTTCTTCGAGTGAGGTTTCGTCACCGATCCACTCGGCCAGTTCGATCTTTGGCGCTGGCTTTCCTTCTAGTGCTTTGAGCGCTGGCGAGCGATCAGCAGCGCCGAAGAAGTACTCGTCGGGAAATTCGCCGGCCTGAAGAGCGGTGCTCATCAAGAGTGCCAACGCGGGTGCGGCGCAGCGGAACATTCGTGCGTTCATACCTATCCTCCAAATTCTTTGCGATACCCATGAGCGGTACGCGCGATGAGGGAAAGTCTACTGCCCGAAGAATGTGCGGGGGACCTACTGGCAGGTTCCCCATTTTTCCAGCAGCACCAGAAGATCGGGAACGCCTACAGTACCGTTGTAGTCCAAGTCGCTCGGGCAGCCTTCGCACGGTCCCCACGCATTGAGCAGTACATCGAGGTCGCTCGCGTTGACCACGGGGCAATCACCACCATCACAATCGAAGCAGTCGAGCGTCAGGACTTCGCCGGGAGGGCACTCGGGGCACTGTCCTTCGGTGGGAGCGTACGTGCCGACGTCGCAGTAGCCATCTCCGACCCATGCATCAATGATGTAAATCGGGAAGCAGATTCCGGCGCAGTCTTCGCTCCAGTCGGCTGGGCAGCCAGCGCCGCCGCCGCAGGGCGTTGTGTCGCACGACACGTCGTGTCCGTGATAGGAACCACCGGCCGCGAAGCAATCGTCTGCGGTCAATTGCTGGCAGGATGTCCCAACGCAGCAGGCGCCCTCCGGACTGAGTTCACATGTAAAGTCGTCGCAATGTGTCGCGGAGCCTATCCAAACTCCGTCGCAGGAACTCTCCAGGGTCTCTACGCATGCGTCGCCGATGCAGCAGGCACCCACCGCCGGTCCGATGAGTTGCCCGTCATGCATGCACCAGTTGTCGGTCCACAACTGTGATCCTGTGTTCGAACCGTAGGTGCCTGCGCGGATTGCGAATAACGAAAGTGAGACCTGGTCTCCAAGCAGATCCGCGAACCCCCCTATCGCCCACGGGTCTGTGAACTTCGATGTATCGTCGATGTAGAGCACATCACCAACAGGGTCGTAGCCAATGTAATCTGTCGACTCGCCTGAGGAAGCGGGCTCATATTCTTCATAGATCTTTTCCCCGTTGGACCACACATCGAATCCCTCGACGAGTTCGCCCCAACCCCATCCGTGAAAGTACACAATAGCGGTGTCCAGGTCGCCGTTGAGTGGGTCGTCCAGTGTCGCTGTGAACATGGTCACCAAGCCACAGATTCCATCGTCACCAGGATTGGGAAGCGTGATTCCTCCCACGCCCGAGAGAAGAAATTGTTCGCTGAGATCGATCTGCCAGCCAGCCCCGACGTATCCAGCTATGCTCATGTCGTCACCTGTAGCGGCGCTTCCGGGGAACTCGAGTCGGCCGTTCTGTTCGGCGACCTGCTGGTTACCGAATTGGGCGACGCTCCATATGGCGTCGGTCACGCCGTCGTCGAAGTCCTCGCTCGCCAGGCATTGGGCTGATGCTGTAATTGGGGACACGAGCAGGGTCGCAGTGATCACTAGCCAGATGTTGTATTTCATGTGTGGTTCCTCTCCGAATCAGATCTCTGTACTTAAGTAAGATACTGTTGATCAAACCATGCGCGGCCACTCTGGGCAAAATAAGCATTTCCAGCGCAGGAGGGCAGAAAATACCTCTGCCTTCTGGTGTGGTTCGAGTGACTTCGGGCCCCCCAGGAGAGACAACAGATGAAGCGTAATACCCTGATCAGGCTCTCAGTGGCAATGCTGGTCATGCTGCAGGTCGGCACCGCGGCCGCCGCCCTGTTGCACGTGCCCTTCCTTCTGTTCGCCTGATTTCGCGGCGAGGTCGCTCGCATTCCGGCCTATAAGCCGATTGAATCCAAATCCCATGTAGACTGTTTTGGTCGGGAAATAGGAGTCATGCATGAGCAGCGACACCAAGCCAAGTGGTTTTGACGGGTCGGCGAGCATCGTCATCTCTATCGTCCTAGGCATCACCATCGGCGGCCTACTGGGTTTCCTGCTTGATCAGGCCCCCATTGGCATGGGCCTCGGTGGGGCATTTGGCATCGTCCTCGGTGTTGTGTTTTCTTCAAGAAACGATGGTGACGGAGGTGCCACATGAGGCGACTGATGCTGTTGAGCAAACGTGGTGGGGCGATTGCAGGGCTTCTGTTGCTAGCCAGTTGCGTGTCGCCGGCGAGCACATCGACCGATGCCGCTGCCGAACAGGTTGCAGTGTCAGAAAGCCTTGTCGTATTGAGTTTGGATCCAAAGCCAGTTCAGAAAGACGCTGTAGATACATCGCAGCCACTCATGTATGGGCACCCCATTCTCGCTCGCGTGGAGGTTTCCGATCAGAATGTCATTCGCGAAACGATGGCCCTGCTCAAGCAGGGCTTTGCAGCCCAAGGCGTCCAAGGCAGCCGCTGCTGGCTGCCTAGGCATGGCGTCATTCACACCACCGCCGAAGGGGTGACGGAGTATGTCATCTGCTTTCAGTGTCGCTGGTACTCAGCGTACGGGCTGAGTGCATCAGGTGGACGCTCCACCACTTCTGTGGTTGCCAAACGCATGCTGGATCGCCTGCTGCAGCGTGCTCGGGACCGTCAGTCGCGATAACCACTTGCATGGCAACGGGGTGCATTTTGTGATTTCTTAAGCGGGGATCCAAGATTTGGTTAAGGCGATCGGCGGTCAAGGGAAGCTTGGAGAAGTGTGCCCGCTTCGGGGTTGCCTGGGAAGCGGCTGGCAAAGGACTCAACAAGGTCTGTGGCATCCTCCATTCGATCAAGAGCGAGCAGAATTTGAAGCCGCAGCAGTGACCAATGCTTTGTGCCATTGTGTTGCCCGAGCATTCCCATTGCTGCCAGTGCGGCTTGTGCGTCGCCGCGTTGGAAATAATGGGTGGCCAGCATCACGCGATCGATTGGAATTGTTTCTCCAGATTGAATCGCTCGCTCAATGGCCTGGGCACCTTGATCATTCAATCCGGCGCGGATGCTCATTCGCCCGAGCGTCCCAAGAGCTGACGTAAGACGCACGGTCTCGATATCAATTGATTCCAACAATTCACGAGCGGTATCGGGGTCGTCATCAATGCACAACAAAGACGATGCAATTTTGGTGATGGGGAGATCTGGAAATGATTCTTCCAGTCCTGCAACGGCCGCCTTGAGGTCCTCGATCTGGTCAAGACGTTGGCACGCCAGTACCACCCACCAACGACTTGCCGAGTTGTCAGAGAGTTGCGTGAGCCAGCGTCCGAACTTGGCAAGTTCACTCCAGTTTCGCTGCCCAATGGCCTCGCGACCCAGTGTTCTGAATCGAACTGTGAGGATATGCATCATGCGTGTTCGCGTCTTAGCATCTGCTCCGTCTGGATCCATCGCGAGCACATGTGCAACGATCTGCTCCCAATCGCAGTCGTCTTCACGAGCTTGGACCGGAAGGGGGCGCGATGCGGGAATGCCGCCAGGTCCCCATTCGGGGACGGCTGCGCCCAGCGGCGGTGCCAGGCCCGCAATTTGTTGAATGAAACCCCCTACGAATGGCAGTCGAGTGCGAACAGGAAGTTGGAGATCATGATCTGAAAGCAGCGTCATGGTGTACAGCATGCCAGAGCCGGGTTCACTCGATTCAGCGGAATCTGTGAGGTGCACCAACACGACAGCAGCATCTGTGGGGACCGTACCCACCAGCGTCTCAATTCGGTCAGCCATTTGATGGGCATAGGCAGAACCCTTGCACCCCCCTTTGGGGGTGCGAATCGTGACGGCCAGTACATCAGGCATGTCTTGTATTGCGGAGGTTGCGTGGCTAAGCACCAAGTCGGTTCTTGCAGCAATTCTCTGGGCCGCAACGACCTGTTGGGGTGTCGCGTTCTCCGCAAGCATGCTTGTGAGCAAGTTCTGGTCGGGTGGTCCGCTCTCTTGCGTGGCATCAGTGATGGCGTTGGTGTCGAGGCTCCCGTCAAGATCAGGGTCGCCTTGGGTCGCAGGCCAATCGATGGCTATCGTCTTTCGTCCAGCATGCGCTCCAACTGTCCAAATCGCCGGGAATCGTCGATTGGCTGCTGTTACGATTTGGGGTTGCACGCTGTCGGGATCGATCATCATGGTTCCGACGATGCCATGCTTGAGTGGATCGACTGCGGTGGCCACGGTGGTGGCCATCGCAGGGAACGGCAGGGGTGGCGGTGCGATACGCACGTGCCTGGCACCGCGATTTGCCACGCGGTCCGGCGTTCCAATCAGCAGCGGTCCGTTCGAGACGATGACAAGAAGACTTTTCGTGGCAGGGGAATTGTCGGCAGTGATGCTAGCGGCTCCTGTGGTCAGCATATCGATTCTGTCGCAGCCGCTGCTACAGGCCAATCGCGCGAAAGGCATCCACGTCGATCAGTCCGCGATCAGTGATCTTGAGACGGGGGATTACGCTTAGGGGTAGGAAACTCAGCGGCATGAATGGGTTGTCATAGGACGATCCGATTGATGCGGCCGCGGCGTAGAGTTTGTCTTCGCCCGCAATGAGCGTAGCGGGATCCGTGGTTGTCATCAGGCCAGCAATGGGCAAACTCAAGCAGGCAATCACGCGGTCTCCATCGGCGACACACAGTCCGCCGCCGCATTGTGCCACAGCCTTGGCGGCTGTCACCATGGACTGATCATCGCAGCCCACGACCGCTAAGTTGTGCGCATCGTGGCCGACGGTCGAAGCGATGGCACCTCGTTGCAAGCCAAAGCCCTCAACGAATCCCAGGCCAATACCACCACTGTGGCCATGTCGTTCGATGACTGCTATTTTCAGGAGATCTCGAGCGGGGTCGCTGACGCGATACGCATCACGGGTCGCGGCGGCTCGTGAAAGATGTTCGGTGATGAGTTCGCCAGGCACTAGCCCAATCACGTGGATCGGTCCGTCGCCGCCTGGAATCGCAAGCGATTCGACACCGAAACTGTCTGAAAGATGCACCGTTCCGGTTGCGGCTTCCCAGTCAACACTTGATGCATCAATGCGGTGTTGGTCGCAGCCGCCTGCCCACACCCGGCCCAACGCAAGGTGCGACAGGTCGTGAATTTCAACCATGTCTGCTCGGTAGCCAGGCGCGATGGCACCGTGATCTCGCAGGCGAAAGTGTCGTGCTGCGTGCAGTGATCCCATGGCGATCGCGGTTGCGGGATTGAGCCCCATGGCAATGGCGCGGCGAATGACGTGATCGATGTGACCATCACGATGCAGATCGCTCGGGTGTCGATCGTCGGTACAGAAGCACACCTGATGTGCGTTGGCTGGCGTAACGATTGGGAGCAGTGCATCCAAATTGCGAGCCGCGGTGCCTTCACGAATGAAGATGGTCATTCCGGCTGCCAGTTTTTCAGCAGCCTCGTCGGCCGTTGAACTTTCGTGGTCTGAGTTGATGCCAGAAGCGACGTAGGCTTCAAGTCCGCGTCCGCGTAGCTTTGGGCAGTGCCCATCTACTTGAGCCGTCTTCAGCCCTGCGGCTACTTTGGCAAGCACTTCTGGGTCGCCATTGACAACTCCGGGCACATTCATCATCTCGGCAAGGGCAATGACCTCTGTTCGGCTCAGCAATTGTGTGAGATCGCCTACGCCGAGTTGGTAACCGGATGTCTCCAGTGGCGATGCAGGGACGCAACTGCTGGCTGTAAACCAGCACTGAAGCGGCAAATCGCGAGCATCCTGCATGATCATGTCAATGCCAGGCATGCCCATGACGTTGGCAATTTCGTGTGGGTCAAGGATCGCCGCGGTCGTGCCGTGTGGCAAAGCGAGTTGCGCAAATCCACGTGGCGTGAGCATGGTGGATTCGACATGCATGTGCGCATCGATAAATCCAGGTGCCAAGATAGCGCCATCGAGATCGATGACTTCGGCAGCATCAGTCCCACGTAAGGATGCAATGCGACCCCCGGTGACCGCCACATCGGCTTGGCACAGCGTTCGGGTAAACACGTTGATTACGCGTGCGTTGCGAAGCAGCAGTTCTGCGGGCGCATCACCGCGGGCAACGGCCAGTAGGTGTGGATCTGTTCGGTCAATCACTGCCGTAGGATATCAGGCTGGTATTGTGCAACCTGCGCCACTGCCGAGATTGGTGGGCTCCGTGGGAGGACCCAGATCAATGTGCCAAATACATGGCCAGGGGGCTTTGTTCTGTGCCGCTAGATGATTTGCTAATAATCGCCCCAGTTTTCTAAGAGGCTAAGCAGATCATTGATGTCAACAACCGAGTCGCCGTTGAGGTCGGCCCGCCAAGAACTTCCCCACAATGAAATCATGGAGAGCACATCGAGAGTTTGGCCAGCGTACGAGCTTGTCTCAGCGACAGGGAGCAGTGGCGTCAGGGCACCGTCTGCATTTGGCAAGAGAACGTAGAGAAATGATGGACAACGAACCGCATCAAATTGAGTATACATCTGGCATTGTCAAGCTCAATGCCCTGGCATATGGAGGCGTGCAACGTCCAAAAAGAACAACCCTCTCCGATCTCGAAGAGGGCTGGCTTCGGTGTGAATAGCGGGGGCAGGATTCGAACCTACGACCTTCAGGTTATGAGCCTGACGAGCTACCAGACTGCTCTACCCCGCAGTAGAGGGGCGGTATCGTAGCGCCTGGGGTGGATTTCGTCAAGGCTTTTGGAGGGGGTGATTGCGTGCCAACATCCTTGGCTCGATGGGTCCGTGGGCTACTAGGATGAATTGGTGCCGTGTGAGGGGGCGTACGGTCGATATCAATGCTGTGTCAACGGACGCTCCACAACCCACGCCTGCATCGATGCTCGGGCGGCATCTGGGTAGTTGGTTTCTGCTCGCAGCAGGGCTCACTATGGTCGCGGTGGTTGTCTTGGTGCCCGCATGGCGAGATGTTCAGCGGGCGCAGTTCGAGCAGTCGCAACTTCAAGCCGGAGTCCAGTGGACGGTCGGCCAGGTTGACGCGGCGCGAGATATGGTTCGGGCGCTCGATGCTGGGGACGAACAGTTGCAGCAGCGACTGGTCGCGTGGCAACTCAACCTCCTGCCCGATGGGGTCACGCCGATGGCCAAAGTGAACCACCAACATGGCATTCTGGGATGGATCGAAGACACCGTCCCGCCGCCGCCTTCTCCCCCCATGGCGGCCCCTGTGACGACGTTGGAGAGGCTCGTGTCGGGTCCGATGCGACTGTGGGGACTCGCTGGCGGCGTGCTGTGCATCTTTGTTGGCGTTGTAGGAACTGGTCCTGCTCGCACATTGGCGATGAACAGACAGGCGAGCAGCGAGAAGTGCCGTGGAACTTCCGCACCATCAAGCGGCGAGGCCATTTCGACCACGTAGGCTTTGGCGTGGACACAGATCAACAACGTATGGACTGGTTGCGGCTCACCGCCGCGCAGGGAATCGGCCCGCGAACCGCGCGCCTATTGCTTGGGGTATACGGTGATGCGTCAAGTGTGTTGACGGCGGCCGATCGACCCTCGCCCCATCAGTTTGCTGAGGTGGAAGAAGTCACGCCGGCGACTCGGTCGGCCCTGGCCGCTGCGATTGCGAGAAGTCATCCCGAGGAGGAACTGTCACAACTTGCGGCTATTGGTGGAGACTTGATTCCATTTGATGACCCGAGGTATTCATCGCATTTGATGACCATTCCAGACCCACCAGCGGTGCTGCGTGCTGCTGGCGCCATTGATGAACTCAATCGCTGCAGCGTGGCCATTGTCGGGACACGACGCTGTTCGCCCGATGGACTGGTTCAGGCGGGACGCTTTGCATCTGGTCTGGCTGCTTCAGGTGTGCAGGTAGTGTCCGGGGGCGCAAGGGGAATTGATGGTGAGGCACATCGCGCGACGCTTCGATCCCAAGGCCGAACCGTAGTCGTGCTTGGAAGCGGACTTGGTCGGCCGTACCCAGACGAACATCGCGCATTATTTGATGACGTGCGGTGCAATGGAGGCGCTATTGTCAGTGAACTGCCTACGGATCAGCCGCCGAGGCCCTCGCAGTTTCCTCGCCGCAATCGAATTATCAGCGGCCTGTCGCAAGGGGTGCTTGTTGTAGAAGCACCCGTTCGCAGTGGCGCCATGCTGACAGCGCGGATCGCAGTGGAGTCGCATGGCCGTGGATGTTGGGCAGTGCCGTGGTCGCCGCGATTGCGGTCTGGCCGTGGTGGTTTGGAGGCGCTCCGTGATGGCTGGGCTGCGATGGCGATTGATCCGGCAGATGTACTTGGAGATTTGCCTGAACGGACGCAGTTGGCGGCGAGGCGCCCGTCGGTATGCTCCGAGGTTGTGTGCGATGCGAAGCCTGCTGCGGGGATGGAGTTGTCGGCAGCGCAGCAGGGCGTTGCAGAGGCGCTTCGGCGGGGCGGCCGAACCGTAGCGGCCATTGTGGATGCAGTTAGGGGTCCCGCCGGAGAGACGATGCGTGCGGTGACGTCGTTGGAATTACTCGGAGTGGTGTCTCGTCGCGGAATGCACGTGTCGCTGACGCCAGCGGGGCTGGCCTCGGTAGCGTCGAGGCGTCGCGATCAGTCTTGATAGTTGCGAAGCACGCCCACGACGATGCCTTGAATCGTGCACTCTTTGACGATGATTGGTTCGAAGTCGTCGTTGGCTGGTTGCAGGCGGATGCTTCCGTCGGGTTCCTTGAAGAAAGTCTTGAGGGTTGTTTCGCCGTTGGGGAGGAGTGCCACGACGCGTTGCCCTTGGCGTGCGGTGCTCGTTTGGCGGACGATGATGTAGTCTCCATCGAGAATGCCTTCGTCTTGCATGGATAGGCCGGTGACTTGAAGGGCGAAGGTTGTGCCCGAGGTGCCTACGCGGGGGCCGAAGACGGACTCGAGATCGAGCGTATCACGCTGTTCGTACTGTTCGATGGGGTGGCCGGCCGCGATTCGACCAACTAGGGGGAAGGAGAGTGCATTTTCCTGGTCGGGAAGGGCGACGCCCTCAGCAACCGACAAAGAGCGTGCCTTGTGTGGCTCGCGTTCCAGCACGCCTTTCTTGATAAGTACGCCGACGTGTTCGAAGACGGTTACTTTGGCGACGCCGACTTCGTCGGCGATTTCCTGAATCGTCGGAGAACAGCCCGAGGCGATGCGTGCATCGCGTATGAATTGAGCGATCCGAAGTTGTCGCGGTGTGAGATTGCATGGCATGAGTGGGGGGTGCCTCCAGCGATGTGCCTAGTGCGGGCGAGTCCAGTCGCAGCACGCATCGTGGCACTGCGGTTGGGGATAGGTGCGCGAGCCGGTGGGGGTTCGGGCGGTGGGTTGTCATGAGGTCCAGCAGGTGCGGGAGATGCTGCCTGTCTGGTGTTGGGGTTTCAGCGAGGCTCAACGAGTCACAATCGGGTGACCGTTGGAGCGTATGGGGGTCAACTTCCGCAGGCACGTTTCGGCGGACGAGTCGGCCGTCCTCTGCGTACAGGGCTGTTCGGAAATCGCCTCCAGGTCCAGTCAGTACCAATGGCATGCTCATTGAGTTCCTCGCTTCCTTCCCGGTTCGGTGGTCACCGGTCATGTTCCCAAGCCATACCACATCTCGCACGTAGTGAACGACATTGTTCGCGAGGCACAAGATGTTGTGGGTGTATGTCATGGCAGGGGGAATCTCGACCAGTGGTCTCCGTTGTCTTGAGGATTACATCGGCAAGTCTGTACGGGTTACGTTAGGGGAACAGAACCCAAATATCAAGTACCCCCATTGCGGCAGAGTTGGGCTCATTATCGGCACGGGCTTGGGTTCGTTGATGAGACGATGGCAAATCATTGGTTCTGCTCGATGACTGAGGCATTCGATCGCGTCTTGAGTGCTCCGGTTTTGGGTCATACATGTGCCTTCTCCCATTAGAGAGGGGTTTGGGGGCGTATGGTGCGGGGGTGGAGCAGCCGCCTCGAGTGATGGATGGGTTTGATGCGTTGAGGGATTGGTCGCTCGATGGGGATTGGGTGTTCCTGAATGCGGGGAGCTTTGGGCTGCGGTTTCGGGAGGTCTTGGCGGCCCGAGCGGCTGTGTTGGAACAGTTCGAGCAACAACCGGTGGACTTTCTGGAGCGGTATGCACCGACGGCCATCGAGGAAAGTCGCCGCGTGGTGGCTGACTTTGTCGGTGCTGATGTCGATGGTCTCGCCTGCGTGACCAATGCGACCGAAGCGATCGACGCGGTGCTCGTGGGACTTCGTAAACGCCCCGGTGATTTGCTCGTGACGAGTGAATCCTATGGCGGCGTCTTTCAAGCATGCCATTGGGAGGCGAGGCACGCGAACCATCGGAATGTGCGAGTTGTGGAACAGCCGCTACCAGCCAGTTGTTCTCAGGACATTGTTGCGGCATGGACTGAGCAGTTGCAGCAGGGCAACGTTGTACTGGCCATTGTCGACCACATCGCATCGCCAACGGCCGTGGTGCAACCAGTGGAGGCGATCATTCGTGCGTGCCGTGAGGCCAACGTACAGGTGCTCGTCGACGGCGCACATGCACCTGGCATGTTGCCGCTGAAAATCGAGGCCATCGGCGCAGACTGGTACGCGGGAAATCTGCATAAGTGGGTCGGCGCCCCATCTGGTGCGGGCTTTCTTTGGACCGCTCCGGAATACCGCGACACCACCCGCCCAGTCATCGCTAGCCACAACGTGCACGATGGATATATCGATTCATTCAATTGGCAAGGCACCCGTGACATCACGCCATGGCTTGTCGTCCATACAGCGATTGCAGCGATTGATCGACGAGGAGGCTGGGCATCGCTCCAAGCATGGCAATCAGCGATGTGCCAGTGGTGCGGGCCGATACTGGCCGAGGCCATGGGCACGACGCTGGCCGCGCCCCCTGACGCGCCCTGTGGCGCTATGGTGGCGGCTCAGGTACCGCCTGAAACCGTGGCACACTATGGCGATCGATTTGTGTTTCGCGACGAAATTGCTCAGCGTCATCACGTCGAAGTCGCGATCAGCGATGTTGGCGATACGTGGTGGGTGCGGTTATCGATGGGTCCGTGGTTGACGCCCGCGGACGTGACCTTTGGTATCGGTGCCGTTAAGGACTGCTTGCAGTAGCCGTCCTGACGACAATAAATTCCTCAGTACCAAGCGAACGCCTTGCAGCGGTGGCGGTGCTTTGTGTGGCATACCCGCCGCACTGCACGAGCCACCATGTGCCAGCATCGTTTGAACGCCCACGGACCACGATGGGCGACAGTGTGCGGCCGTGAGTCCGCCGCAGCGTACTGGCGCGTTTTTCGGCGCCCGAACGACTCCGATACGCGCCTGCTTGTAACGCGAACGGACTCGTGTCACTGGATGCGACGGTTGGTTGCCCAGCTAGACGCCTGGTCCACCGGTTGGTCGCCTGTGAGTCTTTGGCAGCCTGTGCCGCTGCGATGGCGTGCAATGCGACTTGCCGCCGATCGCTTCCACGAAGTTTGTTCCAGGCCACGTCATAGTGGTCAAGCGCGGCGTCGGTATCGGCCCGGTTTGTTGCGATTTGGGCGAGCATGGACTGGGCCCCTCCGGCCACTGCGGCATCATGTGACGTTGCTGCGGTGTTGAAGAACGAGCGTGCCGCGGCCATGTGTCCCAGCCGATACTCGGCCAGTCCGCCATACCAAGCAGCCGTCTTGGCATCGATGCCGCCTCGTCGCACGATCATCGTGGCTGTGGACGCCGCTGAAGCATCGAGGCCTTCGCTATACAGGGTCGCGACCCGTTCGAGCGTGGCCTGCCGAGGCGGTGACTGACAGCTGGCTGCCAGCATCATCAAACCGATCATCACTATTGAGTGGAAAGTGCGCATGTGCACCAGCCTAGCGGGCCGTGCTACCCTGCGCGCTCCCCGATGCGACTGCTTGATCCGATCCTTCGAAATTGGTGTCGACACCCGTTGGCAGTCTTCGCGCAAGATGACCAGCGGCAGTGGCGGGGCCTCACAGCCCTGATCGCATCGCGACACATTGCTAAGGCGATTGCCCAGCAAACCGACGCCCCCAACATCGGCATCCTGCTTCCCACCAGCGGGGCCTTCCCCGTCTCGATCGCTGCGGTGTGGATGCTTGGGCGTACTGTCGTGCCGATCAACTATCTCCTCAGCCGTGAGGAGCAGGACTACATCATTGACCATGCCGGGCTTGATCTCATCGTGACTGTCGGCCCGATGCTCGATCGCTTTGGCCCACTGCCCGACTCCGCTTCGCCGCTCCTGATTGAGGAGCTGAACATGAAGCGTCTACCGCCCCGCGTGCCCCGTGTTCGTCGCGATGACGACCACGTCGCAGTGATTCTGTACACCTCCGGGACATCCGGGCGGCCCAAGGGCGTGCAACTGACCGTGGGCAACCTCGCATCAAACGTCCAGCAATGCATCGATTGGGCCAACTTCACGCGGCGAGACCGTTTCATCGGGCTGCTTCCGCAGTTTCATAGTTTTGGTTTCACCGTGACCACGCTGCTTCCGCTGATGCTTGGCTGTCGGAGCGTCTACACCGCGCGATTCGCGGTGGGGCGTGTTCTTGAACTGCTTCGGGCGCACCAACCCACTGCCTTTCTGGCCATTCCGTCGATGTTCAACGCACTTCTGCAATCGAAGGCGGCCACGTGCGATGACATGAAATCCGTTCGCTTTCTCGTCAGTGGTGGCGAACCCCTTCCCGACGCAGTCTACGAAGGTTTTGCCAAGCGATTTGGCGCACGGATTTGTGAGGGCTACGGGCTTACCGAGACAGCGCCCGTTACGAATTGGACTCGCCCCGAAGAGGAACGGCGTGGCGTTGTTGGTCGCGCGCTTGACGGTGTCGAAGAAATCATTGTTGACCAAGAAACCGGCGATCGCCTCGGTCCAGATCTCGACGGGGAAGTTCGCATCCGCGGCGACAATGTCATGAAGGGTTACTACAAGGATGAGGCATCAACTGAAGCGGCCTTCGATGATGAGGGATTCTTCCGCACCGGGGACATGGGCCGATTCAGTGAAGATGGTTTCCTGTCCATTACTGGTCGCATCAAAGAAATGCTGATCATTGGCGGGGAGAATGTCTTCCCGCGAGAGATCGAAGAAGTACTCGTGAGGCACCCGGCGGTGCTTGACGCTGCGGTGATTGGTCAGCCCGATCCAATGCGAGGCGAGGTAGCGCTGGCGTTTGTGGAACTGGTTGAGGGCGGCGAAGTCTTGCCAAAAGAGCTTCGAAAGTTCTGCAACGGCCCGCTGCCAAGTTTCAAAGTCCCTCGCGACGTACGTATTCTCAGTGCGTTGCCCAGAAATCCAACGGGCAAAATTCAGCGGCGGGCGTTATCTCCAGAGACAGCATCCACAACGAGCGCCACAAATGTCTGATCGAGTTCCATTGACGCTGGCGCACAGCCCTGATCCTGACGATGCTTTTATGTGGTGGCCGCTGACAGGACTTGGCGACGGCCCCTGTGTCGAGACGGGGCTGTTTGACTTTGAGTTGGTGACGGACGACATCGAATCACTGAACCAACAGGCCGAATCGCGTCGGCACGACATCACCGCAGTGAGTATCGCGCACTATCCCGCGATCCGAGATCATTACATCTTGACAGCCTGTGGCGCGTCGGTTGGCGACGGGTACGGGCCGAAACTGATCACACGTGGCGGGGTTACGCTGGATGGGTTGCGGCGCGACACGCCGATCATCGCCGTGCCCGGTGAGCGGACAACCGCGTTGGCATGCTCCCGTCTATTGCTTGGCGACGGGATGCAGTTCGAGGCGATTCCATTTGATCAGATCGAAGACGCCGTTGAGTCGGGGCAGTTTTTAGCTGGGGTCGTCATTCACGAAGGCCAACTGACATGCGAAGGTCGGGGGCTGGAAATACTCGTCGATCTAGGTGCGTGGTGGCAGGAGACACGAGGCCTCTTGCTGCCGCTGGGCGGCAATGTGGCCGCTCGCGATTTAGAAACCCTCCATGGCCCTGGCACGCTGTCTGTGCTCGCTAGGGTGCTGCGAGACAGTGTGCGGTATGCCATGGAACATCGCGAGCAGTCGTTGGAGTGGGCACTGCAGTTTGGCCGGGGAATCGATCTCTCGCAGGCCGATCGCTTCGTAGAGATGTATGTCAATAAGTGGACGCTCGATTTTGGTGATGATGGTCGTCTGGCTGTGCAGACCTTCCTGAATGAGGCCGCTGGGGCGCACGTCGTGCGGCCTCCGGGTATCGTGGACTTTGCATCCCCGGCGTCATCTGGGAGTATGGGTAACAATGTTGGAGTGATCGGATGAGTGAATTCGACAGCGGTGCTGGAGACCCCTACGGCACCGGAACCGCCGCTGCCTACAGCGCACCATCTGTGCGGCAGTTCAGCATTTTTCTCGAAAACCGCGTTGGGCGTCTGCTCGATGTGCTGACGAGTTTTGACGAGGCCCACGATGTGCAGCTCCATGCCATGGCCGTGCTTGAAGCGACCGACTTTGCCGTGGTGCGGCTCATCCCCGACAATGCTGACGCGACGCGACTGCTGCTTCGGGACCGAACGATGGCGTTCTCTGAAATCGATTTGATCGTGGTCGAACTGGATCAGGATGAACACACGCTGTCTCGCATGTGCCTGTGCCTGCTTGGGGCCGAACTCAATATTCAGTTCATGTACCCGATCATGGGCGATTTGCCTGTAGCAGGCCCACGCATGGCGATCTGTTGTGATGACAATGTTTTTGCAGGGCAGGTGCTGATGCGAAAGGGCTACGTCATGCTTGGTGCTGGCGATCTCCGATGACGGAATGCGCTATTCGCTGAGCAACATTTGCAGTGGCAGCACTTGGCCGTCTTGATCGAGCACCATTGTTTCGCATGTGGAATCGGGTCGGCGGGTAATCTCAACACGGTCCAGTACATCGCCCTGACGCATTTCGCGTACCACATCGAGTCCCGAAATGACGCGGCCAAAGGCTGTGCGTGCACCATTGAGGTGTGGCGCGGGAAAGTGCAGGATGTAGAAGCGTGTGTCAGCTGAGTGGGGCTTGGATTCCTTGTAGGCCACGAGGGTGCCAGCAAATATATCGCGGTGATTGGGGTGTTCGTGCTCGTCGGCTACGGACCAAGTGGGAATAGGGTCGCCTTCGATTCGATCACCGAAAATGGTTCGAAAGCCAGTGTGCACTTGTCCAGCTTCGTGCCCGTTATAGATGCCAAGGTCAGTTGCGGCGATGAATGAGCCCACCGTGTTCGGGGCATCGTCGGCAAACAACTCGACGACCACTTCACGGCCCTCGATGGTCAGCGTTGCTAACGGGTTGGTTCCTTCCTTCGCATCTTCGATGCGAAGCCCCTGTTCTACAGGCCAGCGTTTCAAAGCCACCTCTCGCAGTGGGATCATGGTCCTGAGCCGACGGTGCAACCCTGGCCGGGTCGTTTCGATGCTGTCCATGTCTACGGCTTGGAGTAATTCAAAAGCGCGTTGAAAGTCATGGTCGGCATAGCACGTGTCAGACCACAAGTAGAGGTGCCCCGGATCGGTAATGGTGCCATCTGGAAAGGCGTCCAAAATACGTCTGGCCTCTGCAAATCGGTTGTCCATGCGGTAGGCACGTGTGATCGCTACAGCAAGGCGTACATCTGTCTGAGCACGTTCCATGCACGGTTGGGAGAGACGGATCGCGCGGGGCGCGTCATTTCGCGCCGTTGCTTCGAGCATGATGGCCGCCTGGTCCCACTTCTGTTCATCGATGAGCGCCTCAAACCGCCGATCAAGTCCCTCCGGGTCAATCAGCAGGAGTGCTTTGACGCGAGCGCCTTGATACAGCAGTGCATCCGGGCGTTCATTGATGAGTGCATCAAGTATGGAGACAGCCCGCTCGGGCTTGCGATTGACCCAGTAGGTCGCCCACGCCAGGCCGGACTGGGTTCGTTCGGGGGCCACCTCGAGCAGGCGGGCGAAGGCATGATCCATCTTGATCGATTCGTCTAGTGACATTGCGATTTGTGCTTCAAGCGACAAGCCATCTAGATCCATCGGCCATCGAAGATTGAACTGTTCGACCGTTACCAACAGGGCTTCCAGTTCATCCCGGAGCGGTCCTTCTAGTTCTGGGGTCTTGACTTCCGACAATCGTTGGTGCAGGTTCTCAGCGGTGCTTGAGACCACCTCCCAGTGGCCACTGCGGGTCGAAGGCAGCGCCTCTTGGGCGGCACTACAAGCCAGAGTGGGAAGGATGGCGGTGAGCAGCAGGAGCGAGTACGGTATTGGCGACATGGGGGTCAGGTTTATCCGGGTTGGGATTCGGCGGCTTGGCTATAGGGCATGAGCCACATCAGTCTAGCTAGGGGGATGCCGCTTTGAGCGAGTGTGGTGCCTAGGCGAATGTTTGAAATACGCTATCAAGCGGGCAGAAGAAAGTACGTCAAATTGGCGGTTTTAGGTTTGGGTTCGTTGACATTTGTTGTGGAGGAGATACTATTCCACCGTCGATGGGAGTAGTACATCGACCTAACATTGACCCCCGGAAGGGCTCGGTATGCGGCTTTGCCGCTACCGGGCCTTTTTCTTGCGCTTTCTTCTCGGTGCTGCGAGGTTGTGGGGCATCGGCGCACACGGATCAGGGGTGGCATTGCCGACTTTGTCATCCTCGCTTCTTAGCGCAAAGGCACGGGCAAGGACGGGAGCGTGGGTGGAGAAGGGGATGTCGCTGCAAATTGCAACCCGTGATTTATACGCACGTATTCCGCTCTCCTGCGAGTTGATGTTGCTTGCTCTCGATGCTCAACAATCGCGTCTCTAGGGGCAAAGCTCCGCCCCCTTGGTCCTTGTCTCAATCTTCTGATCACTTGGTCGCCGAGTCGCTGGATCTCGCGGCGAATCCGCGGGTCGTGCCGGCGATGGCCATGGCCAAGGCGTCAGAGGCGTCCGGTTGATCGATGGGACCGGGCAGCCCGAGGATCGAGGCGGTGGCGTGCTGGACCTGCTCCTTGGCCGCCCGGCCGCTTCCCGTGACCGATTGTTTGATCTCAGCAGGGCTCAGCTCGATGATGGCGACCTCGGTTGATCGGTCTTGCTTTGGAGCACGCGCGTACTGGGCCGCTGCCAGCAGGATGACGCCGCGGCCATGACCCATTTGGAGCGCTGTCTGGGCTCGGGCCCGGTGGACGAAGGCCGACTCAACCACAATGACATCTGGTGATAAGTCCGCAAGTAAGTCGGCCACGCTGTCGTGGAGATACGCCAGTCGTTCATGCAGGGGTCGTTTCTGGGGCACGCGAATGACGCCTGCTTCGACCATGGTGAGGTCGTCTGATTGATGGCCAGTCTTGATGCAGCCATATCCGGTCAATCGAAGTCCTGGATCAATCCCAACAATGCGCTGGCCTTGGCTGCTCACGCCAGTTGTCCAGCCAAGGTGTCAGACTCAATCAATCCATCACGCAACCGGATGATGCGCTGGCATTGCTTGGCCATTTCATTGTCGTGCGTCACCATGACGATGGTGCGACCTTCGCTATGCAATTCATCGAGCAGTGCGAGGATGGCCTGCCCGGTTGTGGTATCAAGATTGCCCGTTGGTTCATCTGCCAACAAAATGGCCGGATCGCCTACGAGCGATCGGGCAATGGCCACACGCTGCTGCTGTCCGCCTGAGAGTTGATTGGGCCGGTGCGTCAATCGATCTGATAGACCGACTCGTTCCAGAACGGCATGAGCCATTTCCCCGCGCTGCTTGCGATGGATGCCTCGGTAGAACAGAGGCACTTCGACGTTCTCAAGCACCGTGAGTTCGGGAATCAGGTTGAACGATTGAAAGACAAACCCGATGCGGCGATTGCGGATTTTACTGAGCGCCGTATCGTCCAGCGTGGATACATCGCGTCCTTCAAGCAAATAGGTCCCGGCCGTGGGGCGGTCCAAGCAGCCAATCAGGTTCATCATGGTGCTCTTGCCAGAGCCGCTCTGCCCCATGATGCACACATACTGGCCCGTTGGGATGGAACAACTCACGCCAGCCAACGCCCGGACGGTCACGGCCGCCTCACGTCGTCGGTACACCCGTTCGATGTCTCTGAGTTCGATGACAGGTTGGTCGGTGGCGGGCATGCGAGGAATGATACGGGCGGCCTGTACCATGGCCATCCATGCCCGACGCAGACCGCTCACACTTTTTGGAATTGGCCCAATCCTTCGACCTCGTGCCAGTGACTCGGCGTGTCCTGAGCGATTCTCTGACGCCAGTGCTTGCCTACCGCCGCTTGGTCAGTGCCGACCACCGAACTGATACCAGCTTCCTGTTGGAGTCCGTTGAGACTGGGGGGCGTGTCGGTCGACACAGTATTTTGGCAACCTCGCCCCAGATGGAGCTGTCGGCCCGCGGAGGTGCCGTGACGCTGACTGATCATCGTGCGGACACCGTGAAGAGATATGACGGCGTCGACCCAATTCAGTGCATCCGAGATGTCATGGATGGTTGGCGGATTGCGCCATCTCCGCAAGGCGAACCTCGCTTCTGTGGTGGCTGGGCAGGATGGCAGGGCTATGACTGTGTCCGGCGGCTCGAACCAGATGCACTGCCACTGTCATCGGCCCCGCCAGATGACCGCAATATGCCCGACTTGCATCTCTCGCTCTATGGCACAGCCGTTGTCTTTGACCACGTTGAGAAGACGATCGAACTGACGGTGTGGGAAGACATCGACGGCGATCCAAATTCGGCGTGGAATCGGGGAAACGCGCGGATCGATGATTTACTGAAACGGTTGCGAAGTGACAGTGTGCCCCTTGGGTCTGGTCAAGTATCCATTGATACGGCTGCGCACGTCGGTCTGCCCGGTGAGCCGGTCATGGAACGCGAAGTATTTGAAGACATCGTTCGGCGGTGCATTGAGTACATCCGAGCTGGAGATGTTTTTCAGGTTGTGCCATCGCAGCGATTCGATCGCACCAGTCAAGCGGACCCATTTGATGTCTACCGCGCGTTGCGGGTTGTCAACCCCAGCCCGTACATGATCTATATGCAGTCGCCCGAGGTCATGCTCATCGCATCGAGTCCCGAAATCCTCTGCCGTGTACGTGGCGGTGAAGTGGTTAATCGACCACTGGCAGGCACACGACGTCGAGGAACGGATGCCACTCAAGATGCAATGCTTGAAGCAGAGTTGCTGGGCGATGAGAAAGAACGTGCCGAACACTCGATGCTGGTCGATTTGGCTCGGAACGATCTTGGAACTGTCTGCGAACCTGGAAGCGTGTCCGTTGACCGCCTGATGGAGATCGAGCGATATAGCCATGTCATGCACCTGAGTTCGACCGTCACGGGTACGCTGCGCGAAGGCCTAGATTGCTGGGATGCGTTGCGGTACACGCTTCCGGTGGGCACGGTCAGCGGCGCGCCCAAGATTCGGGCCATGCAGATCATTGACGAAATGGAGCCGGTGCGCCGAGGCCCCTATGCCGGTGGAATCGGCTATGTGTCCTTTGATGGTGACATGGATATGGCCATCGCCTTGCGGACGATCGTGTCGCCTGTCGGTGATGGTTGCGCACCGTGGATGTATCACCTGCAAGCAGGTGCTGGCATCGTGCTCGATTCCAATCCCGAAAGCGAGTACGTCGAGACGGTCAATAAGGCTGCGGCTTTGGGGCGGGCATTGGATCTGGCCGAAGCCATGGGCTCGTGAATCTCGCCACTAGGCCTGCATTGCCTGATGCAATTCTTGAAGATAGGTTTTGATACCGGCGATACCGCGGGTCAGCGGAATTTCTAAATCCTGTTCCAGTGCCGATGTGTCGAACATGTTGTGTGGGGCCGCAGGACTTGAGTCGTCAATCTCGACCGTGACACCGGTGACCTCGCAACAGAGGTGCGCCCAGTCACTCCATCTGGCATAGCAATCGGCCAGGTGATACACCTGACCATCAGTGGTGCTCTGCTTGGCCGATCGAACAATGCTCTGGGCAACGTCATCAACATGGACAAACTTGCCTCCGCCGACGCGGGTGTAGGGTTTCCCCGCTGCAACATCACGCAGAATCGGGTACCCGATTGAGCGTTCAATCGAAGGGTCGATGCCGTAGATGGCCGCAGGACGAATGATGGCAAAGGACGTGCTGGACATGGCATGAAGCGCCCATAAGTGCGACTCAATCGATGCCTTGGCCGCGCCATATAGACTCGCGGGGCGTGTTGGGTGCGAGGCATCGATGAGGCCATTCCACTGTTCCAGCATGTCGTGATGCACCGCAACACTGCTCACGAACACAATCTTCATGCCCCGGCTGCCAGCCTCGTGGAGTAGCTCGATTGGCCGAACCAGATTGGTCTGCAGATGGCCCTGATGGTCGCCCTCACGCAGCATCCGCCAGTCGACTGCATTGTGCACCAGAACGTCCGAATCATCGAGCAGGCTGTGGCATGCCTGCACATCGTTCATGCCGCCTTGAACGACGTCGCTGAGTAGGTGCTCAACATGATCACGACGGCTCGTGGGTCGCAGTAGCCCACGGACCTCGTCGCCTTCCTCAGCGAATTGCCTGGCAATCGTGCATCCGAGAAATCCGCTGGCGCCAGTGAGTGCAATCTTCATGATTCTGAGAGGCTAGCTAGAATCTACGCTGGATGGGGGACGTCTGAAGTCATGGGCCTTGGTCGAGCCAAGTGGAGTAGGTCACCCAGTATGTCAGGAACATCTGCATGAAGTGGCTTTGCCGATGGTGGGTGTGGACCCCAATTGTGCTCGTGCTGTGCCTAGGGGTGGTCCCGTTTCTGGGCTGGATTCGACCAACGATTTTCATTGGAATGATTGAGGATCACCTATCCGCTGAAATTGGCGGCGACGTGACGGTGCGGGACATTCATTGGACCAGTCGATGGCAACTGCACATGGAAGGGGTGGTCGTGCATGTTCCGGAAGTCGATGGAATCCCCGGTGACGTGCTTGAAGTGGACGCTATGAACGTTCAACTTGATCCACTTGGTAGTCACTGGATCAGCAATATCGATGTTCAGTCTGCCACGCTTCGATTGGCAGAGACACGGGGCAATGACTGGTCCCTGACACTCGAGCAACTGTCTCCCCAAAGGTCGCCCATGTCCGATCCGCAACTTCTCCGCGATGGACGTGACATAGTTACGCAACTCCCGTCGATTTCGATCAAGTCACTCAAGGTACTCACTGGGGAAGTGGTCAAAGATGACTTTCATCTGATTGGCTCTGCGGAGTTTGAAGGGTCTCTCATTCAGATCAACGAATTGGGAGACTTCGTGTTTGACTTGCGAGAGTCCGGTGGCGGCACGGCGGCGTTGGTCGGAGAGTGGCAATCCAACTCAAGTCAGTGGCGAATTGATATCTCTGGTCTGTCTGTGGGGCCAGACGCAAGCCACTTGATTCCATTTCGAGTGGTGCGGGCCTACCTACGACAACTCGACCTCGACGCCACGATCAACCTGATTACCTTGCGATTGGCTCCCGGATCGTCGCCATCCGTGTCGATGTGGCTTGACCGCGTAACGATGCTGCTTGACCCGACGCTACTGGGTATTGGCCGGGCGAATTTCTGGGAGCGTTACCCAACGCCTCACCAAGAGACTGGCGATGTGGTGCCAAGGCTGATTGCTACCCATGGCTGGCTGCGCTATCAAGATGGGCAGCTCAGTGTCATGGGTCTCGAGGGCGAACTGGCCGGGGGTGGGGATGATCCCAACCTTATTGCCGTTCCGTACCGCATGAGCTTGAGCATCAGCGACCTGCCGCAGTTTGGTCTGATTGATCAGTTTTCTGATGTGGAAAAGAGGCTGTCGAATCTTCCCTTTGAACTGGATGTCACCGCGTGGGACACTCAATTTGAACCAGGTCGCTACGCGGATCTGCCTGCCGATGTGACTCGGATTCTCCGGCTGTTTGATGTGCGGCAATGCACCGTGCAACTTGGCTTGGCCTTCGATCGAAAGACTATTGGGGGCCCAGTGGAGATGGGCGGTTGGCTGGAGATTGAGGATGGCCTAGGCGCCTACGCGCAGTTTCCGTATGACCTGTATGACTTGCATGCAGACATCAGATTGGAAGGCGATGACATCAAGGTGCATTCGCTCAGGGCTTTGGGGAGCGGCGATTCGACGGTCGAGATTACTGGGCGAGTCGAGTCGTCCAAAGGGCTGGATTTGGCAGTGCGCATCGATGCGGTCAACGTGCCTCTTGACCGTGAACTACTCAGCGCCATGCCTTGGCGTGCCAAGGCCACGCTGGAGGATGTCTTCAGCGAACAGCATGTCGATCTTCCGTACGGCGAGGTGACTGACCATCAGATTGTCGATCTGAACTTGGTGATCCGTCAAGATGAAGACGAGAACCTCACAATCGAAGGGGAGATTCCATTTGACCAATTGGAAGTGACATGGTCTGAGTTTCCGTTGCTACTGAATTTGGGGGCAGGGCGTATTCGTTGGGCTGACGAGTTGTATTTGGAGCGTGAAGTCGGCCAGCCCATTGCCATGAAGACCGCGGCTGGGGGAATCGGAACAATCAGTGGGGCGATCCAAATTCCGATGGGCGAGGGTGATGCCGGTGGGCGGATCAAGTTTGATCTCCATGATGAGTCGATCACGGATCCATTTCTCAAGGCGCTCAACTTTGTGACTGATGGAGAACTCGAGGCTCTTCAAGTCGGCCATCTCACTGGCGTGTTGCACGTCGACGGAGAGGTGAGCATCGATGGTGATGATGCGACCTACGATATCAACGCAACCATTGCGCAAGGCCGCCTTGAGCAGTCACCGTCACTTGACACCCTTGTGGGACTCGAACTCGCCGGCCTGATTGGGTCGGACAAGCCCCTTCGAGTCGATGGAAGTTTGCATGCCACGACCGATGAACTGATGTTGACACCGCTATCGGTCCGGGCTGGCGCCTTGGAAGCGCAGCTCAAGGGCACCGTGCGTTCGATTCACGAGGACATTGATCTTGAGATCGATGCCGCGCAGGTCAACATCGGCCCATGGTTGCTCAACCAACTTGATGGAGACACAGGTGAACGGGCTGAGCGATTGTGGTCTCGCTGGCATCCCCATGGAACCTTTGACGTGGTTGCAGCACTCGGTGGGGCACCGGCCAGAATTGTCAGTGCTGAGGTCACCGGGTGTACGCTCACGCTGGATGAGCATCAGACTGTTTCGATTGAAGGCGGACGGCTTTCGCTTGCGGACTCCAAGGTGAAGTTCGCGGCCTTGCAATTGGCCGCCACTGGGCCCGGTGGCGTCTCGGACATTCTGCTTGCCGGCGAAGTGTCACTCGATACACCATCGGGCATGCTTGAGTTCAATGCCGATCGTCTTGATCTGGGCTTGGGCCTCATGCAATCGGTTCTGCACGAAACCGCCGGGGCCGAGGCATTGGACATTTGGCAGTCACTGGACTTTGATGGCGATGTGTCGCTGCATGGCCGGTGGCGAGATGGCCCAAAGTCAGACTGGTCCATAAACGTGGAGCCTCGCGCGGTGAAGGCGACGTGGCACGATCAGCGAATTGACTTTGTTGACGACGCAGGCAGTCGTTTGGCTATTGGCCCAGCTGGCATCGAATTCACCCCTCTGCGGGGAAAGATCGGCGACGATGCTCGCATTGCAGCTACGGGGCGGCTGTCCTTTGATCCTGGCCGGGTGGATCTTCGTGGTTCATATGATGGAAGCCTGCATGGCCAATTGCTGCTGGCAGCTGGTGGCAGCGGCTGGGGGACCGTGCTTGAGGCAATCTCTCTGAAGGACCCAGCCGGGTCTCGCATTGAGGATGCCCTGATCCAATTGCACCAAACCGGGCAGCAGTGGACTGGTGAGATTGATGGCCGGGTCGTACTGCGGGGCGCATCATTGGAAGCAGGGATGTCTTTCGAAGCCGTGCACGCGTTTGTTGATACGAAGCTCACTGTCCAACGTGACACGGTGACAGTAATGGCGGACGTTTCGCACGGTGGCGCCATGATTCAGAAGACCACATTGACCGATGTGCATGGTCGCATTGTGAGCGACCCAACGCCCGAGGCGTCTAGCATGACTCGCATTGAATCGCTTCAGGGAAGACTTGGCGGTGGCCGCATTATTGCCGATGCAGTAGTGGGAGGCATTGATGGTGTGTGGAACACGAAAGTGCTGCTGTCCGATGCGAGGCTGGACCAGTTGTTTCCTCAGACAGTAGAACCTGGCGAACAACGGTCGACGGGCGTTGTGGATGCATCGCTGTACCTCAAGGGACGTGCAGGCCATCCCGATGACCTTGTGGGTGTCGGCGATTTTCGCGTGACTGACGGTGAACTCGCGGCGCTCCCGATGCTGATTGCGGTGCAACAATTGCTTCACTTATCGTCACCTGTCGTTAGTGGGATTTCCTTTGTCGATGTCGATTTCATCATCCGAGGTTCCCAAGCGACCTTGGAGAACATTGTGCTTGCCAGCGGCGGCGATGGCGATGGGGGGTTCAGTCTTCGAGGCAGCGGCTTCATGGACCTTGGCACTATGGAAGTGAACGCAAGGTTGCGCCCTCGGGGTAGTTGGCCCGTTGTTAGCGATGTCATCGGATTGGTGCAGGATCAGTTGTATGAATTCTCGGTGACGGGCCCGATTGGCGAGCCCGAAACAGGACTTGTGACACTTCCAGGGCTGTCCGCATCGCCCTCTAATTGATGCTCAGTCCTTTTTGACGATACAGTCCACGGTTCATGAATAACTTGCCCATTCGACCAAACATGCAACGCGAAGGCCTTCGACGACAGGTTGAGGCCTTTCTTGAAGAACTCGCCCCAGACATATCAGCGGACCGCCGTGGTCATGCCGAGGACGTGATGCGGATTGCGATTCGGCTGCTCGATGATCCGACCGACGAAGGCCAGCTCCGACTGGTGACTAGAGCGATCCGTGAACTGCGACACTCGTGGGTCGTCTTCAACCAGTACCGCACCGAGAAGAAGGTGACGATTTACGGGTCGGCCCGAACGCCCGAAGATCATCCAGATTATGTCGCGGCCAAAGTGTTCAGTGAGTTGATGGCAAACAAGGATTGGATGACCATCACTGGGGCTGGAGACGGCATCATGAAGGCCGGTCACGAAGGCCCAAGCCGTGAGTCGATCTTCGGTCTTCGTATTCGACTTCCATTTGAAACGTCTGCCAACGATGTCATCGAGGGTGACACGAAGTTGGTGAGCTTCCGGTACTTCTTTACACGCAAACTCATGTTCATGGCGCACGCCGATGCGATCTCGGTGTTCCCCGGTGGCTTTGGGACCATGGATGAACTGTTTGAGTGCCTGACGCTCATTCAAACGGGCAAGTCCAACATTGTGCCTGTTGTCTTGCTTGAGGGTGAAGGGCGGACCTACTGGGAAGACTGGTGGGCATTTATCTCGCGGCACCTGGGTGAGAATGGCTGGATCAGCGAAGAAGACCTCTCGCTGCTGCACAACGCATCGTCCCCTGAGGACGCGTGCGATCATATCTGCCGGTTCTACCGTCGGTACCACTCAGCCCGATATGTTGGCGCGACCTACGTCATCCGCATGAAATCACCATTGACGCAATCGCAAGTGGAAGATCTCAATGATCGGTTCGGTGACTTGGTCGATGGTGGTGCTATGAAGGCGTGCGCGGCCATGCGGGGAGAGACAGATCATTTGGAGTTGCCGCGTTTGGCATTTGTGCACACACGTCGCGGGTGGGGGCGAATGCGTCAACTGATTGATGCGATCAACGATCTTCCGGATGAGGTCACATGAACAAAGGGGGATTTTTTGCCACTCTTCTCTTGTGTTCGTGCGCTGCGTCGCCAGACAGGCCAGTGGCAACGGGTGTCGACGCGCCGGTGCCGATGTCGCCGGTCATTCGTGGGGAAGGTATTGAAGTCCGTCACCTTCGTGGCGAGGCCACCATCGAAGAGGTGCACGTGGCGTTGCAAGCGGCGTCAGGACGCCGGTTGACCAATGACTTCATGTTGGCACAGGGCTACGAGGTGCATGCGATTGATCTATCGATCATGGACCCTTTCTCTCGAAGCACGCTACCGATCACGACTCCGAATGTCGGATGGTTGGGCATGCCCGTGATTTGGCGAGAAGTCGCGTCGGCCGACGTTGGGCGGTTGCTTGTTCGAACGTGGCCACTCCTCACAGAGTTGGGGCCACGGGTGGTGGTGGAATTGGCTGCCCAGCGATCGGACAACCAAGGCGAACTGGTTCGCAGTGAATACCTCTTGCCTCCGGGCGATGGGCTGGTCATCGCGCCATCTCGTGGGCGGTGGCCCGAGGAAGGTCCGGGGCGGCCAGCAACGATTGGCGCGGCCGTTTTGCAGTGGTCCCAGGTCGACCGAGATGTCGACCACGGACCCTTGATGGTGCTCCTACTGCCGCGGTTCGGGTACTGATTGGGGGCAAGTGGGCTCTCGGTAGGGAGGGCGTCTGGCGATACAATGCGTCGATGCGCTTGCGTGAGGACCAATTGGCAAAGGAATTGAAAGAGATGGAACTGGACGATCTCCAGACCCCACAACGTGGTGGCCGTATGGGTCGTTCGGGGTTGGCACGACTGCGACAGGTCGGACCGACTGGTGCGTGGCCAGCGCTATTTACTTTGGGAAACTTGGTGGCAGGATTTGCAGCCATTCACTTTGCGAGTAAGCCCGCATCGGTTGTCACTGACCCGGGGTCTTTCGTCGGCCCATGGGGCTGGAGTACGCTGACGATGGCAGCGTCGCTGGTGCTTCTGGGCATTCTGCTAGATAGCGTTGATGGGTCGGTGGCGCGGCTGACTGACAGTGTGACGGAACTTGGCGGCCAACTCGATTCACTTGCCGATTTGGTGACCTTTGGGGTGGCACCGGCCTTCATCATGCTCAGTTTGTTGAGCCAATATGTCGCAGGGGGCGACGGGGTGGGCATTGTGAGTCCGGATACGGGATTGGCGATTGGGAAGTTGTGCTGGGTAGTTGCGGCGATTTTCGTGTGCGCTGCAGCACTTCGTCTGGCAAGATTCAATGTAGAAACCGCCAGCGGACGGCTTGGCGATCACATGATTTTTCGGGGTCTGCCAACACCTGGAGCGGCAGGGGCTGTGGTTGGACCGGTGCTGCTGCATGAACATCTTATTGCCCTTCAGGCAGGAACGGAGAGCGTCATCCTTGGAGTACTCGCCAGTGGCATGGTCCTGTTGTTGCCCCTTGTGGCATTGCTTGCGGCGGTCATGATGGTCTCAGCGGTTCCGTATAGCCATCTGGCGAATCGGTACCTCCGCGTTTCGGTGAGTTTCCCATATCTCGTATGCGTTGCCGCGGTGCTTTGCCTTGCCATCTGGTGGCTGCAAGAGACGCTGGCCATCGTGTTTTTGCTCTATCTCTTTTCGGGCCCAGTTGCGTTACTGCGACGACGTGCCCCTGATCCAATACAGGATGCGCCGGAATGACCGACGGTCAATCGCGTGGGCTCGTTCGAACTCGCTTTGCGCCAAGTCCAACGGGGCACCTGCATGTCGGTGGTGCTCGGTCGGCGTTGTTCTGCTGGGCCTTTGCCCGGCGGCACGACGGGGTGTTCTTGCTGCGAATCGAAGACACCGATCAAAAGCGATCCAGCGATGCCGCCAGTGCTGGCTTCTTGGAAGATCTGGCATGGCTGGGCATCGACTGGGATGAAGGTCCGCAGTGGGAAGGTAGTGGCGGTGGTGACAGCGGCCCATACGAACAGTCCAAACGTTTGGATATCTATGATCAGTATATGAATGAACTGCTCGAGTCAGGCAAGGCCTATCGGGCATTTGAAACCACCGAGGAGTTGGCTGCGGCGAGAAAGCAGGCACGGGCGGAGAAGCGGGCATATCGATACGACCGCGGCGCCTTGTCGCTCGATGAGGCGACTGTGGCGGACTACCTAGCCCAAGGACGCTCCCATGTTGTGCGTTTTAAGGTCCCTGATGACCAGCCAGTCATCATCCAAGATGCAGTACTTGGTGAAGTACGGATCGAGGCCGGTGAACTTGAGGACTTCGTCATCCGCAAGGCTGATGGCTTCCCGACGTATCACTTTGCAGTGGTGGTCGATGACCATTTGATGGGCGTGTCGCATGTCATTCGTGGGCAAGAACACCTGGCCAACAGTCCCAAGCACGCGCTCTTGCAAGATGCGTTTGGGTTCGACCGCCCTATCTGGGCCCACGTATCGCTTATCTTCAATCCTGATGGTTCAAAGATGTCCAAGCGAGATAAGGACAAGGCAATGCGAGCCGAGGTGCGGCAGCGTGGGCTGACTTCCCCCCCCGAGGGGTGCGGAATTTCCAGTGAGGCCTTTGAGGCATGGCTTGGAGACAAGAACACCCAACTTGAAACCAATGAGGCGCAATCCTTAGCCGACGCGTTGGGGATCATGCTGCCCGAAATCAATGTCGACGACTTTCGTCGGGCGGGGTATCTGCCCGAAGTGCTGCTGAATTACCTCTCGCTACTGGGATGGTCGCCTGGGGGAGACATCGAACACTTTGATCGCGACTTCATGGCATCGCACTTTGATCTTGATCGAATCGTCAAGAGTCCCGCCAAGTTTGATCGCGCCAAACTGCTGGCCTTCAATCTTGATGCGATTCAGGATATGGAGCCTCAGGAATTCGTGCAGCGACTGCGGTCCTATTGCCAGCAGTACCAGCGGGACTTCCTCGACGCCATGACTGAGGAACAATTTGAGATCTTTGCACTCTCCAACAAGGAGCGGTGCAAGACCTTGCTGGATCCGCTGGACTCTGGGCGTTTCTTCATCATGGCCGACCAAGACATTCAGTGGCCTCACAACAAGCCGGTTCGTAAGGCTTTGTGCAAAGGCGAGCCCTGTGGGTTCGATCGCCTTGAAGCGGTTCGTGATGTGCTCGCTGGCGCTGATGGCTGGTCCGCAGGCGAACTAGAGACACTGTTGGGCGGCTGGGCAGACGCACAATGCGATGGCCAGATCGGCAAGATTGCGCAGCCCATTCGAGTGGCAGTGAGCGGCGGTCCCGTGAGCCCACCCATCTTCGACACACTTTCGATTCTTGGAAAGAACGCGACGATGGCACGCATTGATCGTTGTCTGGCCAGTCGCGCTCAATTGGAAGGATCAGCCACATGAATATGCCGGTCTCATTGAGTCTGCTCTTGGACGGACTGATCGACTACGCGGGCCTGTTTCCTCCTGCCACGCTGGAGATGTCCCCGATGGTCAGCACCTATCGCCGTGTTATGCTCGATGAGCGAGGCTGGATGGTGGGCCGGGTGATCGTTCCGGTCGCTCAGTTGGAGGAGTTTGAGGTTGCGGCGGCCAAGTTGTTTCCCGACGAGGAAGAGGCCGATCCGTGGTGCATCAGTGCTCTGTCGCGTCCATGTCATGACTCGCACATTGAATCAGACTTTGCGGACATCGCTGCCTTTAACAAACGGCACGCCACGCATGAGGCCGGTCGGGCGATCATTGATGTGGTAGAGATGAATGGTGGTGCCGCCAAAGACATCGATACAGCCTTGGATGTGATGCCTGATGACCTATTTCCTTTTGTCGAAATTCCCATCGATCAAGATGTGCGGGGAATCTTGGCGGTTCTGGCTGGAAGCGAGGCGGCGGCCAAAATCCGAACTGGCGGGGTACAACCTGAGTTGTACCCAGGAGTCGGGGCGGTGTCGGCCTTCATTTCGTCTGCAGCAGCTGCCGGGGTGCCTTTCAAGGCGACTGCGGGAATGCATCATCCGCTGCCCACGGACCACCCCAGTCTTCCCGTGAGACAACTTGGATTTCTCAATGTCTTTCTGGCATCAGCTGCGGCGATGGCGCACGAACTGGATGCTACTGAGATCGAAACAATGCTCGACATTGATGATGTGTCGGCGTTTCGGTGGACTGACGATGCCGCCACGCTTGGTGATGTGACTGTCTCTGCTGACGACATCGAGGAGGCGAGGCTTAGCTTTGCCATCTCGTACGGATCATGCAGTGTCGATGAGCCATGGGAAGAGTTAGAATCACTTGGTTTGCTCGCACCAGATACGAAGTCAACATCATGTCATTGAATGAAACACATGATCCTACGCGCACAAGTTGGGTTGAATCTGCCAACCACAGCGACTGCGACTTCCCAATTCAGAATTTGCCGTTTGGTGTCTTTGAGGGAGAAGACGGCCGGGGGCGCATTGGTGTGGCCATTGGCGATCAGATTCTTGATCTCACGGCAGCAATCGAGACAGAAGTGTTGGTGCTTCCTGAAGCCGTTGCCTGTGCGTTGTGTAGCGAAACACTTAACCAGTTCATGAATTTGGGTAATGACGCGTGGCACACATCGCGTGTGGCTATCGGCGAGTTGCTCAGTGCCAAATCATCCAGACAGGATCGCTTGCTTCGTTCAATGGAAGAAGCCATCATGCGTTTGCCTGTTTTGATCGGTGATTACACAGACTTCTATGCAGCACGCCATCACGCCACCAATGTTGGGCGAATGTTTCGCCCTGATGGCGACCCATTGATGCCAAATTGGCTTCATCTTCCGGTCGGGTATCACGGACGAGCCAGTAGCGTGATTGTTTCTGGCGCAGATGTAATCCGGCCACATGGGCAGTTGAAGGCTGATGGTCAAGCACCGATCTTTGCCCCGAGCAAACTGCTTGACTATGAACTCGAGTTTGGTGCCTTCATTGGCAATAGCAACGAGATGGGTACACGGGTTGGGATTGACCAAGCCAGTGATCAGATTTTTGGAGTCGTGATTCTCAATGATTGGTCTGCGCGTGACGTGCAGAAATGGGAATATCAGCCGCTTGGGCCATTCAATGCAAAGAATTTTGCGAGCACAATTTCACCTTGGGTTGTCACAATGGAAGCGCTGATGCCGTATCGCTGCCATGGACCTGCCCGCGACGAGAATGATCCGCCGCTACTGGACTACCTCAAGCCGGCGCCAGGCAGTGCTGATGCGATTGATGTCATTGCTGAAGTACACCTTTCTTCTGCAGGCATGCGTGCGGCTGGCACCACAGCGATTCGACTAAGCCGTGGGTCGCTAAACGATCTATCGTGGTCATTTGCCCAAATGTTGGCGCACCACACCAGTACAGGCTGTCCGATGCAAGCAGGTGATCTCATCGGCAGTGGAACGGTCAGCGGTGTGGACAAGGACAGTCGTGGCTGCCTGCTGGAACTGACATGGCGTGGAACCGAGCCAATTGACTTGCCAGACGGCACCCAGCGGCGATTTTTGCAGGATGGCGACGAGCTGACCATTTCAGCTTGGTGTCATCGTGATGGCGCAGCCCGCGTTGGCTTTGGGGGATGCAGTGGAGTCATTCAGCCAGCGCAGTGAGTTTCGTCTACCAGGTGTCCTGCGTGGAGGCATCTGTTGATGGCACAGCCGCCGAATCATCTTTCCAATTTGCCCAGGATGCAGGGTAATCCAGGTCATCCATTTCAATTGCGGCCTTGGTTGGATGTAGTGGACGGAAGGTGTCGCACATGACCGCCAGTTCATCAGTCCAGACCGCGCCAATGCTTTTCTCGATCGTGCCAGGGTGTGGCCCATGTGGAATGCCTTGCGGATGCAGACTAAAGGAGCCTTGTTCGATGCCGCGCCTGGCCTTGTAGTTGCCTTCGACGTAGTACAGCACTTCGTCGCTGTCGAGATTGCTGTGGTTGTATGGCACCACGATCGCCTCGGGGTGGAAGTCCAGGACGCGTGGGCAGAACGAGCAGATGATGAAGTTATGCCCTTCGAATGTTTGATGCACCGGAGGTGGCAGGTGGTGCTTCCCGACGATCGGAGAGAAGTCATCGATATTGAAGCAGTACGGGTAGTAGCAGCCATCCCATCCGACGATATCAAGCGGGTGGTATTCGTAGGTGTAGGCGTGGATTGAGTCGCGTGCCTTGATACGAACCTCAAACTCGCCGGCTTCATCCCAGGTCAGCGGATCCACAGGAAGGCGGAGGTCTCGCTCGCAGTAGGGGGCGTGCTCAAGGAACTGGCTGGTCTTCTTTGAGATGTAGTGTGGGGGTGGGAGGATATGGCTGGCATTCATCGTCTCAAAGCAAAGAAAGCGAGCTGGCGGCTCGTCTTGTGGTTGCTCGTTGAAGATCATCTTGTAGGTCACGCCCTTGGGGATGATGATGTAATCCTTCGGTCCGAACTCGAGCGTTCCCATTGAGGTGTGCACCACGCCAGATCCGAAGTGCACGAAGAGGAGCTCGTCACCGCTGCCGTTCTTGTAGTGGTAGTTCATTGCTTCTGCAGGGATGCAGATACTCATTTCAACATCGGCGTTGCCAAGGAGTACGGTACGGCCGGTGATTGGATCGCCTGTTGGTTGGCGGTTCCATGACTTCAGGTGACGCATCCGCATGACATCGGTTTCAATAAACTCGGTGCGGGTTCCGTACAGCTTTTTCCACCCCGCCACCTGCGTAGGCGGATGAATGTGATACAAGGTTGAGGTGGGCCCTGCGAACCCTTCGGTCCCAAATACCTCTTCGGAGTACAGCACGCCGTCGGGGCGGCGAAACTGAATGTGTCGTTTTGAAGGAATCTCACCGAGGCGGGTGTAGTAAGGCATGGCTGTATCTCCAGTTTGGAGATTCTACGCCCTATCCTGCCTGTTATGTCCCATCTGACCATTGCTGTTGTGACTACTTCGCGGGCCGACTGGGGGCATGTCGAGCCGGTGCTACGCCAAATGATTCACTGTGGTGGAATTGAGACGCAGCTCATCGTCGGTGGCGCCCATTTAGAGGACCAGTTTGGCCGCACAATCGACTGCATTCAGAAGGCTGGGTACGAAGTTGCTGCCCAAGTGCCCTTTCTCTCAGATGACGATTCGGACCTCGCGATGGGTGAGGCCATCGGCCACGCGACGGTTGGCTTCGCTCAAGTGCTCGCCCAGTTGCGTCCAGGCATCCTGCTGCTGATTGCCGATCGTTTTGAAATGCTGGCACCAGCGTCGGCGGCCATGGCGCTGCGTATTCCAATTGCCCATATTGAGGGGGGTGAAATCAGTGAGGGCGCGATCGATCAGCAGGTGCGTGACGCTCTGACCAAGATGAGTCACCTGCATTTGGTGCCTACTGAGGACGCACGTGAACGGGTCATTGCCATGGGCGAAGATCCGTGGCGAGTGACGGTAACTGGCGCGCCATCGCTTGATCATCTGGTGCTTGATGAGTTGCCCGATCGCGAGGAAGTCGAAACTGCCCTCGCGATGCCCCTTCATCCATCGCCTGTTGTCGTGGCATTCCATCCCACAACGATGCATCGCAACACCACCGACGAGGCTGAAGTGTTCTTTGAAGCTATAGAATCGTGCCCCCGGCCGCTCGTCTTTTGTTTTCCAAATGCAGATGCGGGCTATCGGCGAATCATCGAGATGGCCACCGGTATTTGTAATCGTCGCACCGACGCTGTGCTTCGGGTCAATCTGGATCATCTGCTGTACTGGTCGCTTCTTCGGGAGGCCGCATGCTTGGCGGGGAATTCAAGCAGCGGCATCATGGAAGCGGCTTCGCTTGGTTTGCCGGTCGTCAACGTTGGTATTCGTCAGCAAGGGCGAACCCGCGCCCCCAACATCATCGATGCGCCCGCGGAACGCGGTGCAATTCAGGATGCAATGTCGCAGGCGCTCAGCGAGCCGTTTCGTGCCTCACTTGAGGGAATGGTCAACCCCTACGGCGATGGACATGCCGCCGAGGCGATTGTGAACTGTCTGGCGTCCGTGGATCTGGGAGATGCCCTGTTGATCAAGCGCTGCGTGGTTGGCGATCAGGGCACGTGACCCGGGGCGAAGCCGCGACTCTACAGGTTCCCACGCCGATCCTGCTCGAGTTCCAAGGCCTCAAAGAGCGACTTGAAGTTGCCCTTGCCAAATGATTGGCTGCCACGGCGGCCAATGATTTCGAAGAAGAGCGTGGGGCGGTCTTGCAGGGGCTTGGTGAAGAGTTGCAGGAGATACCCCTGGTCATCTGCGTCGACGAGGATGCCCAGATCGCGGATCCGTTCATGATCCTCACGTACCGGCGTATGCCCGCTCGCAGTTAGAATTTTGTCAACGCGTTCCCACACCGTCTCGTAGTAGGCATCGGGAATGGTCAGGAAGTCGACGCCGCGGCGGCGGAGTTCAGCGACCGACTCGATGCAGTCATTGGTACGGAAGGCCAAGTGTTGGACACCGGGCGTCATGTCGTGCCACTCCAAGTACTCTTGGATCTGGCTCTTGCGCTTGCCCATCGCCGGTTCGTTGATCGGGAACTTGATGAGGTTGTTGCCAGAGGCCATCACCTTTGACATGAGGGCGGAATATTCAGTCGAGATGTCTGCATCATCGAAATGCTTGAACATCGCAAAGCCCAGTACGTTCTCGTACCAGTCCACCCAGTGGTTCATTTGGCCTTCATCGACGTTGCCCACGCAGTGATCTAAGAACATCAGGCCGCAGGGGTTCTTGCGGTTGACTTCGTTGATGGAGAGGCCATCAATTCGCTTGAATCCCGGCTCAAAGTCGCCGCCTTTCTTGACGGATTCAATGGCATAGTGGCCGGTACGACTGATAAATGAGTGGACGGCTCGGCCGTAGGTCTTGATCCCCGCGGTAGTCACACTGCCCTTCTCGTCTGAGATGGTGACTGGCTCGTAGGCGATCTCGCCACCATTGGCAATAGCCTGCTTCCAAGCCGCTTCTGCATTCTCAACCGTAAAGGCGATGTCCTTGACGCCGTCGCCAAACTTGCGAATCTCCTCTGCAGCAGGGTCGTCCTTTGCAAGAGGTGTTTCGAGCAACATTCGAATATTGCCCTGCGTGAGCAGGTAGCGAGCACGATCGCGACTCCCCGTCGTGAGGTCGGCCATCTGTTCGATGGTGAAGCCGAAGGTATAGGCATAGAAGAAGGCTGCCTGCTTGGCATTGCCAACGAAGAATCGGACGTGATCGACATCAATTAGCGACAACGGATCGGCAGATGTCTGTGCTTGGGACAGATTCGCGGTGGTCATTGGGGGGGCTCCGTGCGGGCCAATTGGCCGGGAAAGTGTCCATGATACCGGACGCGGCCAATGGTCAAGTAATTTCTATTGGAGAGCGTGGGCTTCAGTACGCCAGAACGCTGTGGACAGAATTTGGAGCGAGTCGGGCAGCACCATTGAGTCCCATCAGTTCGATGAGCACGGAAATGCCGGCCAACTTCCCGCCGAGGGCTTCAATGAGCCTGCAACTGGCGTCCATCGTGCCTCCGGTGGCTATGAGATCGTCTACGAGCAGCACCCGCTGCCCAGGATGTATGGCGTCGGTGTGAATTTCCAGCGTGTCACTTCCGTATTCAAGTTCGTACTCTTTGGCCATCGTTTTGGAGGGCAACTTCCCTGGCTTTCTAATGGGAATGAATCCCGCGTTGAGCGAACGCGCCAGTAATGTTCCAAAGATGAACCCCCGTGACTCGGCGCCTACGACCACCTCGATGCCACATGAGCGGAACGGGTTGACCATCAACTCGGCGGCCAAGGCCAGAGCCGCTCGATCGGCCAGCAGTGGGGTGATGTCACGGAAGATGATCCCTTTCTGGGGGTAGTCTGGGATGTCTCGAATCAGCGTGCGGAGTCGTTCAGGCATCAGGGGGGGCCTCCTCGTGGCATGCGGATCCTAGCAGGCGGCAAACGGTAGAATGCCCACCATATGCCTGCCAAAAAATCAACATCGACATCACTGGAAATCGTCGAGCCTGTGGGAATGCGGGTGCTGCTGCGTAAAGACCCAGACCGGAAATTGACCAAGGCTGGCATTCATCTGCCTGACAAGATCGAGATTCCGAATCTGACCGGTCGCATTGTGGCGGTCAGTTCTCAGATTGAGCACAACGAAGACTGGCCCATTGCCCAGTACGACAAGGTGCTCTTCACCCCCAAGCATGCTGTCCCGGTGGACTTTGAGGGTGACAACCGGCTCTTTGTCGTGCCAATTGAGGACATCGTCGCCGTCTTTCGGCGAGGAGAATGAGCATGCCCGTCAGGCAGGTTGAGGCCATCGCTGGCCAGCCAACGGTCGCCATCACGCCTCCGGGATCAAAGAGTTTGTCCTGCCGCGCCATCATGCTGGCATCCGTGTCCAGTGGTCCCTCGTGCCTGCGGGGGTTGCTTGTGTCGGATGACACCACGGCGCTGCTGGCCGCGGTTGAAGCCATGGGCGTGCAGGTGCACGTGGACGGTGCATCGGTCACGCTACAGCCACCAACAGTGCTTGGGCGTTCTGGCCACGTGCGGGTTGATCTGGGACACGGGGGCACGCCCGCACGATTCATGCTGGCCATGGCAAGTCTTGGCTGCGGAGAAGTAGTGGTCGATGGTTCTCCACGGCTGCGGGAACGCCCGATGGGTGATGGGCTTGACCTGCTCGAACAAGTCGGCGTGGCGGCGCATGCATTAGATCAGCAGGATCGGCTTCCGATCGAAGTGGTCGGTGGTCCATGGACCCGCCGCGATGTGCGAGTCTCCCGAACGGCATCGAGTCAGTTTCTTTCTGCCATGTTGCTGGTCGCTCCCGCGGCCGCCGATGGCATCGACTTGCACCTCGCACACGCCGCGGTGAGTGAGGCCTATCTTCGACTGACTATTGCCGAACTTCGAGCATGGGGGATTCCCGTGAGTGTGCACGAATCAGACGGGCGCGTGTCGGCGGTGCATGTTGATCATGGTCGGCCTGCCGGTCAAGACCGCACCATTCCCGCCGATGCTAGTTCCGCACTCTTCTGGGCGCTGGCTGCGGCCATTCTTCCAGGCGCGTCAATGACGCTCGAAGGTGTGCAACTCGATGATGGACAGCCCGATGCCGCCGGTATACGGGTGCTTGCTCAGATGGGGCTCTCCCTTGAGTCAACCTCAACCTACGTGCGATGCGTCGGCCCGCCACAACTTACGAGTGTTGGCACGATTGACTGTGCTTCGATGCCCGATGCGGCGCCAGCCCTTGCTGTTGCATGTTGCTGGGCGAGTGCCCCGACACGTCTCATCGGACTCTCGACGTTGCGGGGTAAGGAGTCCGATCGGGTTGCGACCATCGCGGGCGAACTAAACCGTGCGGGCTTTGATGTCCACATCGTCGGGGATGATCTACTTATTGACCCGGCCAATCCACCCTCGAGCCCGGTCACCATTCAGACCTGGGACGACCATCGCATCGCCATGGCCATGGCTGTGATGGGGCTGCGGCGTGGTGGCGTGTCCATTGAGGATCCAGCAGTGACGGCCAAGAGTTACCCCGGTTTCTGGGATGATCTGGCCGGACTGTACGCCTGCCGCCAGAGTGGAGATACTGACGCACGATGAAACCCTTCTGGACGATGTCACGGCTCCTGTTGGAGCGACGCGGCGCGCTGATTCTGGCAGTAGCGATGGCCTTTGTCTCGGCGTTGGGTCTCGGGGCGGGCTTGCTGAGCCTTGGTCCCATGATGGAGCAGATCTTGGGCGCCGACGGCGGTGTGGGCTTGCAGGCGATGGCCCAGCAGCACAATGCAGCAGGAGGGTGGGAGATCCCCAGTTGGATCGTTGACAATCTTCCTGCAGACCGCTTTGATGGTGTGCAGTTGTTGATCATCCTGATCTGGTGTCTGACAGTTGTGGGCGCAACGGCCAACTTTCTACATCAATACCTCAGTCAGACACTCGTAACACGCACCATCGCAACAGTGCGGCAGCGACTCTTTGACCATGTGCTTACCCTGCCGCTTTCCAAAGTCGTGCAGCGTGGCCCCAGCGAGTATGTCTCTCGCATTATTCGTGACTCTGCGGCGCTCGAAGCGGGATTCATTTCACTGCTTGGCAAGTCGGTCGCGCAGCTCACCAAGGGCATCGCGGCGCTGGCCGTGGCGTTGATCTTTGACTGGCAGATCGTGGTGGCTGCTGTCATTGTTGGTCCGATTCTTGCCATCGTTATTCGGAAACTTGCCAAACGTATTCGTCGTGGAAGCAAAGGTTCGCTGACGGCGCAGCAGGATCTGCTTCGACTGGCGACCGAGCGTGTGCAGGGCCTACGTGCGATCAAAACCAGTGGTGGAGAACCTGCAGCGCGACGGCGCTTTGATGAGATCAATGAAGAAGTGGTCCGCAATGAACTGAAGATGCGTACGGCCAAGGCCATGAGCAGCCCGATTGTCGAAACGCTGGCGATTCTGGTGCTTGGCTCGCTGGCGTTGCTTGCTGCTAAGAAGATTCTGAGTGGCGCGATGCCCTTTGACGACTTCATTTTGTCCATCGGGTCGCTGGCGGTGGCGGGGGCAAGTTTGCGACCGTTGACGGGCATTATCAATGAACTCAATACTGCTGCGCCACCCGCCCAGCGGATTCTCGATGTGCTCAGTGAGGACGCCGAGCCCGCTGGTGGAGAAAGCCTTGCCAGGCACGGGCAGTCGATTGTGTTTGATGCTGTTCAGTTCACCTACCCCGGCGCCGATGCTCCTGCCTTGACAGACATCTCGCTTGAGATACCGTTCGGCTCGCACGTGGCGATCGTAGGGCCAAATGGATCCGGTAAGACCACCCTCTTAGGCATGCTTCCACGGCTGCTGCACCCTAAGCAGGGCAGCGTGCTCATCGACGGGGTCAATCTTGAGCGGGTAAGTCTGGAATCGCTTCGCGATCAGATTGGTGTGGTGACGCAGGACGCGTTCATTGTGCAGGGCACGATTTTGGACAACATATTGCTTGGGCGGCCTGACGCCAGTCGCGAGCAGGCTATCGCCGCAGCGAAGGCGGCCCATGCAGATGCATTTGTGGAGGCCATGCCCGGTACGTGGGATGCGACGGTGTCTGAACAAGGTGCGTCGTTGTCCGGTGGTCAGCGACAACGCCTTTCCATTGCCAGGGCGCTCTTGCGAGAGCCAGCCATTTTGATTCTCGACGAGGCGACAAGTCAGGTAGACAGTGAATCGGAGGCGGCCATTGCCGCTGCCATCAAAGCCATTCAGGGCCGCACTGTATTGGTTATTGCGCATCGGCTTGCGACGGTATTGGACTGCGATCGAATCGTCGTCATGGACCAAGGGCAAATCGTAGATGCCGGCACACACGATGAATTGCTGGTCCGATGCGACTTGTATGAGCGATTGATTCGGACCCAACTGGTCGCTGTTGAGTCATGAACTTGGTTCGTAGTGCCCCCCAGACGCGTCGACTGGTTGTGCTTGGCAGTGGCTTGGTATTGGTCATGCTCCTTCGCTTGCTTGTGGGCATCGACCCGGTTAGTGGAAGTGTGTCGTTGGAATGGCCCGATGCGGCGTGGGCATCCTTTCGTATGTCCGCTGCTGTAGTGGCTGTGCTGGTGGGGGCCAGCCTCTCTCTGAGTGGACTGCTGCTGCAGTCGTCTCTGCGGAATCCGCTTGCCGCACCATCGGTACTGGGGGTGAGTAGTGGGGCGGGACTTGGTGTCATGCTCGCGCTGCTGATTGCTCATCAAGCCGGCCTCGATTCGGTCCCGTGGTTTGCACCGGCGATTGCCGGGGCGCTCATCGCGGTGGGCATTGTGCTAGTGCTAGGACGGCGAGATGGTTGGCCCGATCCGGTGTCGACAATTCTGGCGGGAGTCATCGTCGCAACGATGGCTGGCGCTGGCATGGTGCTGCTGCAATCGATGGTTCCAAATGAATTTCGCGGGCGATTCCTGTCCTGGGCGATGGGCACGATTCCTGAAATAACACCCACGAATCACATGTTGGTGCTGCTGGTGCTGGTCGCTGGTGGAGCGGTGTGGGCCATGATGAATATTGGGCGGCTTGATGCGCTGCGTCTTGATGAAGCGTCGGCGCGGACCATTGGGGCCAGGCCCGAACACATGCGGCTGGTCTGCCTCATCTTGGCTGGTGTGCTGACCGCCATGACCGTGGCGATCTGCGGCCCACTGGGATTCGTCGGTCTACTTGGCCCGCACATGGCCAGGCTTGTGGTGGGGCCCGGACATCGCACGCTTGTTCCCGCCGCATTGATCATGGGGGCGTTGGTGTTGGTGTCGGCTGATGTGGTGCGCCAGACCGTGAACTTGGGCGCGGGTCGGTTGCCCGTGGGTGTCGTGACAACGCTCGCTGGCGGCCCCTTCTTCTTGTGGTTGTTGAGCACAAGGCGGGGGAGCGAATGGTCTGGGGGAACACATGCTTCGATGTGAACAAGTGAGGATGTGTTATGGGCAGTTCATGCTCGGGCCGATTGATGTCCAGGTGCTTGCCGGTCGTGTCACGGCCTTAGTTGGGCCCAATGCCAGTGGCAAGACCACCATGTTGTCGGTTCTGGGGGGCATGTGTCAGCCGACGCACGGATGTGTGGTGATGGGCGATCGGACGGTGGACACACTGACGCACCGACAGCGTGCTGCGGATCTAGTGAGTTTGACACAGCGACCTACTGCGGGCGGTGGCATGTTGGTGCGGGAACTTGTGGCACTTGGCCGACTGCTTCGCCACAGCGATGATGCTGCGGTCGATGCCGCAATCGACTCGATGGAATTGGGCCCACTTGAGTGTGTGCCCATGGGGCAACTGTCGGTGGGGCAGAGCCAGCGTGCGCATCTGGCCAGAGTTCTGGCCCAAGCTTCGCCCCAAGCCGTGCTGGTACTGGATGAACCAACGGCTCCTTTGGACCCGACGTGGGCCCGCAAGACGTGGGCGGCACTACACGCCCACGCCCGCGGGGGTGGGGCGGTTGTATTGGCGGTCCACGATGTGGCCATCGCCGCGGACCAAGCCGATGACGCGTGGGTCCTGAACGCTGGTGCAATGGTCGCGGCCGGCTCGGCTCCGGAGGTCCTGTCACCTGAGCCCCTTGAACGCGTATTTGGGCACAGTTTCGAGTGGGCCAATCGCTCAGATGGCAGTCGGTGGTTGGTGCCGTCGCCCCAGCAGCGAACTTCCTAAACTCTTGGTCAATGGGTATTGACGAACTGGTTGTATATGGTGGCGTGCTGGTGTGGGTCATCGGTTCCATCGTGGCCGCCCTCAAGAAGGGCAAGGCTGTGGCGCCTGCTCAGCAGGCGGCGGTCCCGACTGGGGGGGGCGTCAAAGTCGCCCCCAAGCCAATGCCAAAGACGGGCTTGAAGCCACGCCGTGAACGTCCACAGCACACCGCAATACAGGGTGCTGACATGCATGATGCGTTGGAGATACCGTTGCAGAGTCGCATGTCGGCCGCTCGGTCGCATGGCCGCCGTGGGCCATGGACTCCTTGGCAGCGGGCTCTGGTGATGTCTGAACTGCTTGGAAAGCCCCGTGCGACTCAGGCCCACGAACCGCCGGCTTGAGCCTTGCCAAAGCAGATCGCTGCAGATGCCCCCGAGATGACGAACGATCGCGGAGAGTATCGTTATACTCCCGCCCCATGTCCGCATTGCCAACTGTCGAAACGTGCCTCGGGCTGGACCACATCGTGCTTGACCGTCTCGGTCGAGCTCGCGTGGCTATGGCGGCCGCTGACATTGATGCCCTGCTGATCACTGGCGAACAGGACATTCGATATCTGGCGGGCTGTAATGGGCACGACGTCAAACTGCTTGTAACCGAGGCGAGCGTCTCGCTCATTTCGGATCGTCGCTATGAGGAATACCTCGCCCCATGGCAGGAGACCGGCCACTTTCATGTTGAAATTCCCGCCGGACGAGCGGCCCAATTGGAATGGATTGGAACGCACTTGGCGGAGGCAGGAATTGGGCGGCTGCATGTGCAAGCCGATCACACCACGCTGACTGCTCAAGAGGGCCTTGCAAAGGCCATCCCATCACTGGTCATTGAAGCAACGACCGCTATTTGCGGGCCGCTTCGCATGCAGAAATCGCCCGATGAGATTGAAGCCATCGAGCGTGCCATCGGGGTTCAGACACAGGCGTTGCACGCAATGCTTGCGGATCTACGCCTTGGTATGACAGAAGGGCAGGCGGCCGCGAGATTGATTTACGAAATGCGAATCCGCGGCGCCGAGTCCGAGAGTTTTGAGCCCATCGTGGGCAGCGGGGCCAACGCAAGCATCATTCACCATATGCCAGGGGCAAGTCCGATTGTGCCTGGCGTCCTGCTCGTGGACTGGGGCGCACGGGTGGATGGTCTCTGTAGCGACCTGACGCGTACCTTCTTCTTGGGCGAACCGCCTGAGGAACTGGGCAAGGTGTATAACATTGTCAACGAGGCGCGCCTCGCGGCGATCGCCGCATGCCATGTCGGAACGCCCGTACACGATGTTGATGCGGCTGCTCGAAATGTCATTGAGGCCGCAGGCTATGGCGAGCAATTCGCCCATGGTGTTGGCCACGGACTCGGACGCGACGTGCATGAACAACCGTTCATGGGACGAGCAGCGCCTGATGTGGCGTTGCTTGAAGGCATGGTTGTCACCATCGAGCCTGGCATCTACTTGCCAGGACTTGGCGGCGTGCGGCTGGAAGACGATGTACTTGTGACCGATGGCGACCCGCGGGTGCTGTCGGCGGATCTGGAAACAAGTTTTGAGAGCGCCTGCCTGGCGTTGCCAAAGAAGGACAAGCCATGATCGACATTCGCAAACTCAAAGAATTGGTCAAACTGATGGTGCAGAACGATCTCACTGAGATGGATCTGCGTGACAGCGAGGAGCAAGTCACGATTCAGCGGCCAAACCACTGGTCAACCCCGCAAATGTCCGCTGGTGGTGGCGTGGCAATCGCGCCTCCTCCTTCGGCTCCCCCGGGAACTCCAACAGTAGCACCAGAACCACCGGCTCAGGCCACCGCCGGTGATGATCGAACCGGGCTGGTGGCCATCGAGAGTCCAATGGTCGGTACCTACTACTCCGCATCATCGCCCGATGCCGACGAATTTGTCACGGTAGGCGGAACGATCTCCGATGGTTCGGTGGTCTGCCTTCTGGAAGCCATGAAGATCTTCAATGAAATCAAGTCCGAAGTCAGCGGCACCGTTGAACGCATTCTGGTCAAAAACGGCGATGCCGTTGAGTTCGGTCAGGAATTGATGCTTGTCCGCCCAGCCTGAGGTCTGCCATGTTTGATCGAATACTGATTGCCAATCGGGGTGAGATTGCGCTTCGAATCATTCGCGCTGCCCGCGAGCTCGGGTGTCAAAGTGTCTGCGTCTATTCGCAGGCGGACAAGGACGGTCCGTGGTTGGAGCAAGCGGATGAGACCGTGTGTATCGGAGCCGGTCCATCTGCCGATTCATATTTGCGTATCGACCGCATCATCTCGGCGGCTGAAACAACCCATGCCGATGCGATCCATCCCGGGTACGGCTTTCTTGCTGAGAATGCGGACTTTGCCGAGGTGTGTCGAGACTGCAACATCGAGTTCATCGGGCCAAGTCCCGAAGCGATGGCCTTGCTTGGGGACAAAATCTCCTGCAAGCGCATGGCTCGTGAAGCTGGTACCCCGGTCTTTCCAGGAAGCGCAGTGGCCATCGAAGATCCCGATGAGGCTATGGAGGTCGCGCGGGATATTGGATATCCGGTCATCGTCAAGGCCGCCGCTGGTGGCGGCGGGCGTGGAATGCGAATTGCGCACAATGACGAAGAACTTGCAGTCGGTCTTGCTTCGGCCAGACAAGAAGCAACGGCGGCCTTTGGCAATGGTGCGGTCTATGTCGAGAAGTTCCTTGAACATGCTCGCCACGTCGAAGTGCAGTGCATCGGCGACAAACATGGCAATGCCATCCATCTGTTCAACCGAGATTGCACTTCGCAGCGACGGCACCAGAAACTGATCGAGGAAGGCCCCGCACCAGGGGTTGACCCCGAAATCCGAGATCGTGTCTGTGAATCCGCTGCGGCCTTGATCCGCAATGCGGAATACTCGGGCGCTGCAACGGTGGAGTTTCTCATGGACCACGAGCAGAAGTTTTACATGCTGGAGGTCAACACACGTGTGCAGGTTGAGCATCCAGTGACTGAGATGATCACCGGCGTGGATATTGTCAAGGAATCCATCCGGGTGGCAACGGGTGAGCCGCTGAGTGTGTCTCAAGGTGATGTGCAGATCAGCGGTCATGCTATTGAGTGTCGAGTCAATGCAGAAGACCCCGATCGCAATTTTATGCCCCAGCCAGGTCTAGTGGAAACGTTTCAAGTCCCTGGTGGCTTTGATGTGCGAGTTGACACACATGTTCGACCTGGGTATCGAATACCGCCAAACTACGACTCGATGATCGGAAAACTTATCGTCCACGGTCGAGATCGGACCGAAGCAATTGCTCGAATGCAGTCAGCGATCAGTGAGTTCCACGTGGCCCCTATCAAGACCACGTTGCCGCTGCACGCTCGTCTGATTCAGGCAGATGCCTTTGTGCAGCATGATGTGGCCCATCGATACGACATCCACTGGGTAGAGCGATTGTTGGAAGCCGACTCCGCTGCGGTCAGCGTCGACGGCCAGTGACAATGCCTTCAATGAACCCAACGGTCTGATCATCCATCATCAGTTCAACTGGGCGGATATCAGTGGGTACGACGAAGATCAGGTAGAGCTGGTCTTCGGTGCCTACACGTGGCCGGGCTCGGATGTCGCTAAGCCGTTGAATGGTTTGATTGAAGGAAATCGTCGCCCCGCGGTCGCTGACCATTTCATAGCCGACTGGTTCGTAGGGTCGGTTTTCGGCATCTACCAGCGTGATGTTGCCATCGCCGCCCAGTTCACGCGCGACCGCCAAGATGCTGGCACCGGTCCCAGGACCAACCTCGATTTTCAGGACGACTGCATTATCGCCCGGCGAGAGGTAGCCGGTGACTGAAGTGGCACCTCGCGTGCTCTTGCGGCTCTTCTTGACCTTGGCAAAATTGGCCTTGGCCAGTTTCTTGGATTCGCGATCAATTTCAAATGACCCTGAAAAGTCATCAATAGTTGGGCGGATCGATCGGTGGAAGCGTGCGCGGGAATCGACCAGCGAGGTGATATTGCCACCCCATCCATCCTCGATGCCAGTGCCGTCGGCCCCGCTCCGAAGGAAGTAGTCCAATTCGCCTGTAGCGATGTTGGTTTCAGGCATCATCAATCGCAGGTTTCGCACCTGAAGAAAGCGGGCCTGAAAGTCATCGGGAAGGGCAAAGATAAGCTTCAAGTTCGCTTCGTTGAGTCCATTGACACTGGCCGCGTATCGCGACGGCGAGTCAAACCGGTAGAAGCCAGTGGTGTCGTCCTTGTCGACGGCTTGTCGCCACGCCACGGGATGGAATGTTTCGGTTTTGCCCAGGCTCGTTTCGCCAACGAGCCGAACTTGAGCGGAAGACAGCAGCAAGGAACGTTCAAAGTCCAGTCCATTGCGGGTAAAGGAAATGGGAATGGTCAGGTAGTAGCCGTCTTGATCGTCCGGATCCCACATCAGTGGGGGGTCCATTGTGACGGTCCCCGCGGGTTGCATCATCTGGCCGGTACGTCGTTTTTCGGTATGACCGGTGTCGCGGAGAAGGGATGCTTGTCGGTTGATCTGTGGATTCCACTTAGCCAGTGGCCGACCGCTGATGTCTGGATGCAGCGTCGTGAGACTCAGGCTCTCATACAACGCGGTCGTCATGGTGTCGACGGGGACCCACAGGGGTGTAGTTGGCTCGCCAACAACGCCAGTCTCGAGCCGGGCCCAGCCACGGTAATTCATGAAATCAAGTGGCCTTTGGATATAGCCGGTGCCAATGACAAGAAGCCCCACGGTGATGATTCCAGAGACCGCGCCGGTGGCGGCGCCTCCGAGCACATCCATCAGTTGCGGAATGGTCACGTTTTCCGGGGCCAGCCGATCGGTCACCATTCGCATAATGGTCAGCACAATGGCAAAGGTCATCAGCAGCAATATGCCCGGAAGTAATTGGTCCCACCATGTGCCTGTGGAGGCGACGTCGTAGATGAGAGGCTCCCAAACTGCCAACGCGATGGCGCCAGCGCAAATCACGCAGACCATGTGGAGCAAGCCGCTGAGGAACCCTTGGGATGACCACCAATATGCAATGAGTGCTACCAATGCCACGATCAGGATGTTGTAAATGGCGTCCATGTCAGGCTCCCTTGGTCGCAGGCGTCTTCTTTTTCTTCTTGGAGGGGCCGCCACCTAGCACACGGGACATTTCCTCCAGCGACGTGATGCCCGCCGTGACGCGGTTGATCGCCACCTCTTGCATGAGCAACATTCGCTTGCGTCTCGCATGAACCATGGCGGCCTTCAGGTCGCCACTGCCGAGAATCTGACGACACTCTTCGTCCACTGGGAAGACCTCGAAGATCGCTGTGGCGCCGATGTATCCGGTGCCTCGACAGGCTTGGCAGTCTTCAACGTTGTTGCGGACTTGTACCTTGCCACTGGCACGATGGACGGTGGTGCCGTCGGGGAGTCGGAGCTTGCGCGGTTCTGCAGGCGTGAAGGGCTGTTTGCAATCGGGGCAGAGCAGGCGAACCAGCCGCTGGCACACGGACGCCCGAAGATGCTTGGCAGCCTTGGGAACATCCCCGACGAGCCGGACCCATTCGCGAATCGCCATGGCAGCACTGTCGGCGTTGAACTGCAGGTACTGCAGTGCCCCATCGCCACCAGCAGAGGCAGCGACTTGGGCAGTCGCGGCGTCAGCCAGATCGGCCAGTACGACATCGGGGTCTCGTCGGAGGATTGACTGAAGCGACGTTGCATAGTCAAGATCGGGATTGGAGGGGTCCCACACAACGTGGTCAATTCCCTCAAGTGCCAAGAGTGCCCGCTGTTCGAGCGTCTTGATATTGCTGGTGTAGGCGTCGTGACGCGAAAGCATCGCGTATCCGGTGGTAGTCAGGCCTTGGCCAGCCGGTGTGCTGAGTAGCACGATGCCATGTCGCATGTGGTCAGGCATCAGCTCGTCGAGGATGGCCCGCTGGCTGTCTTCCAGGCCGAGCTGGGCATACGGAATCTGGAGCCGCTTGGGTTGATCAAGATCAATTCGCAGCACTTGGCCTCGCGAACTGCCCGACACAGTGATCCTCGCTTCGTGGTACCCGTTGTTGCCGTTGATTTTGAACTCGCCATGTTGAGCGTGCCGTGTTTCCTGAAGATCAAGCCCGGCGATCGTCTTGAGCAGATTGACAACTTTGGCGCCGGCTTCTGGCTGCAGCGGATCCTGTCGTTCTGACACCGTGTGTACGACTCGGGCTGCGGCCAAGCCTCCTTGCCCAAGCGCCATATCAACTCGACTCGCATCGAGGTTCAGGGCGGGGAGCAAAATAGCTTCAAGGTCAAGCCATGCATCAAGAAGGGGATCATCCTTGCTAGGCGTATCAATGTTGCCTTCGGGGCCCTTGAATTCCAAGACGGCATCCTTGGCGGCGCGAGTCTTTCGCTTTGCGGGTGCGTTGGGGTCCTTCTTGAACAAGTGGTACTTCTGCGCCTCGCCTACCTCGCCGTTGCGCACCTTCCAGTAGACGAGGATGGGGAGCAGCATGAGTAGCATGCCCAGGAACCACGATACGTAGAAACTCCACACAAAGAGCATCACCGAAAGTCCAGCCATCCCCGCGGTGAGGTGCGCCAGATTCCACTTGATGTGGTCAAGTCGCAGTCGCCTGCTGTCTGGATCGAGTTTGGTGCCGATGACCCAAGCCCACGCAATAAATGGTGCCCAAATAAGGAGAGGCTTCCAAGGGCTTAGGAGAAAAACGGAAGTTTCGGCGAGCATGTGCATCATGGTGTGCCTCAGGAAATGCCCTTGAGTCGCATCTTGAGTTCTTCTGGCTTTGGTGTTGCTTCCATGGCAATGCGGTGGTGGATCCATTCACCCTCCACCAGATTGACAAGTGCAGATGTGAAGTCCACCATGCCCTCTTCCTTGCCCTTGCGAATGAGTTCGAGCAGTTCGCCCTCGCGTCCCTCCAAGATGTATTTTTGTACTGCGGGGGTGGCCAGAAGAATTTCAAGGGCCGGAATCCGCGGTGTGGTATCTGGGTGGAGCGTCTTGAGGAGCTTTTGATAGATAATCGCCCGAATGTTGTAGGCAAGCAGTTTGCGGATCTGTGGGACTTCGCCTTCATCAAAGAGATCATAAATTCGACCAAAGGTCTGCCACGCGGAGGAGGCGTGAATGGTTCCAAATACCACGTGGCCAGTTTCGGCTGCCCGGATGGCTGCTTCAAAGGTTTCTTTGTCCCGCATTTCCCCTACGAGCACCACATCAGGGTCTTCTCGCACGAGCGCCCGCAGGGCTTCGTTGAAGTTCAGGCAATCGATGCCAACCTCTCGCTGATTGATGGTGGCTTTAGATTCCGTGAAGATATATTCGATCGGATCTTCAATCGTCACGATGTGGCATCGGCGTCGTTCGTTAACGTGCTGAAGCATGGCCGCGATGGACGTGCTCTTGCCACTGCCCGTGACGCCTGCGAACAAGATCAGTCCGTTGGCGGCGAGGGAAATATCGCCCAAAATGGAGGGGACGTGCAGATCGTCAAACCGTTTGATTTCGGCGGTGATCAGTCGACAGGCATAAGAGACCTTGCCCCGAGACATGAAGATATTGACCCGAAAACGATGGGTCTCGTCATAATCGTAGGCGATGTCCATCTGCCCGTGCGTGGCAAAGATCCGGTACTGATACTCGTCCAGGATATCAATGGCGATCTGATGGGACTCATCATGGGTGACCGACTCTGTGTCCAAGGGCTTGAGTTCACCACGCAGGCGTACGCGGGGCGGTCCGTCCGCCTTGATATGCAGATCAGACGCGCCGTAGGTGATACAGGCCTTGAGATACTTGCGGTAAAGCTTTTCGCCGGCGCCAGGCACCGTGCCTTTGGCGTGATGAATGAGGCGTGCTTCCGCCATGACTTCGCTAGACACGTGCGAGGACCTCCTAAAGCCCCTTCCGGGTGGGGGGGACATGGGTGAACGTGACATCGTAGCAGGGGATCGGCTTACCTAGGACCTTGACAGCCACGCCCAATGCCCGGATCATTCAAAAATGGAGCGGCTATCACTACCGGAAGGCATCACATTCGACGACGTTTTGCTGATTCCCCAGCGAAGCAGCGTGACGCCTGATCGTACGGATCTTTCTACCAATCTGACCCGTCGGATCCGGTTGGAATTGCCGCTGATGTCGGCTCCGATGGATACGGTGACGGAGTCTTCGCTGGCCATCGCATTGGCACAAGAGGGCGGCCTGGGGGTGATTCACAAAAATCTCACCATCGAGGCGCAGGCACAGCAGGTGGCCCGGGTTAAGCGGACGGAGAATGGCATCATTGTCGATCCTGTCACACTCAGCCCAAGCGATACGGTGCAGCGGGCCTTGGACCTCATGGCGATCCACAACGTCAGTGGCTTTCCGGTCACCGAAACCGGGGACAAGGACGGTCGAGTTGCAGGCATCCTGACCCGTCGAGACATCAACTTTGTGGAGTCCACGGAGAGTCTGGTCGGCGATGTCATGACGCCTCGTGAACGGCTCGTCACGGCCACGCCAGGCATCGACCTGACGGCAGCAGAAGGGCTCATGAGCCGGGGACGTGTTGAGAAGTTGATCTTGCTTGGAGACGGCGACCAACTCGCTGGGCTCGTGACCATGCGAGACATCGAGAACGTTCGTCATCATCCCCAGGCATGTCGTGATTCGCGAGGTCGACTTCGCGTGGGCGCAGCCGTTGGTGTGCATCAATACGATCGCGTCGAGGCGCTGATCGCAGCGGACGTTGATGTGATCATTCTGGATACTGCCCACGGGCACTCCGACAACGTCCTTGAGTCGGTGCGTGTGATCAAGGATCGCTTCGACATCGACATCATCGCAGGCAACATCGCCACGCGGCAGGGCGCCGTCGATTTAATTGAAGCGGGCGCTGACGCGGTCAAGGTTGGCATTGGACCGGGATCCATCTGCACCACTCGCATTGTCAGTGGCGTTGGTGTTCCCCAACTCACTGCCATTGCCGAAGCGACGATAGCCTGTGAACCCGAGGGCATTCCAGTTATTGCTGATGGCGGCATTCGTCAGAGTGGCGATATCCCCAAAGCCCTAGGCTTTGGCGCCAGTTGTGTGATGCTTGGTTCACTCTTTGCGGGGCTTGATGAGAGTCCTGGTGAAATGGTGTTGCATCGCGGTCGTCGCTACAAGTCGTACCGCGGCATGGGAAGCATCGGGGCGATGGGGCAAGGTAGTGCCGATCGATATGCCCAGAGCCACGTCACCGACAGTGGGAAGTTTGTGCCCGAGGGTGTTGAAGGACGCGTGCCCTACCGAGGCGGCCTTGATGCCTATGTATTCCAACTGACTGGAGGTCTGCGGGCGGCGCTTGGCTACTGCGGATGTGCCTCCATTGACGAACTCCGCCAGCGGGCGCAATTCGTTCGACTTAGTGGTGCGGGCTTGGTCGAGTCCCACGCGCACGACATTCAAGTTGTCAAGGAAGCGCCGAATTATTCAGTCGGCTCGAGCATCGCAGGGCAGGAATAGGCCGGGGTTGTCGCTCTCGCCTCCAAGCCGCGGTAGACTCAGGCCTCCTGTTGGAGGATTGACACATTCTGGATAGTGCCACATTTGATGAGATGGACACTGAGGTCGGGGCAGTCGGGGACAGAGTGCGTGATCGGATTGTGATCTTGGGACGTCGCCGCGCGGGAAAGACGGTGTACCTCTCCCGTCTCTATGAGCAATTGTGGGAGGGCCGGGATGGAGTAATGGCACGAGCTGGTGATGGTGCTATGCACGAGCGGTGCATGGAGATCTGCGAAGAACTTGCTCAGGGCAAGTGGCCTGCAGCAACCGCTGGTTCCATCTTCAGCCGACTGGAAGTCACGGTCGATCAAAAGCGAATCGAATTGGTCGCACTTGATTATCCGGGTGAAGTTTTTCGTCGTGCATTGGTGGAAAATACCCAGGACGATCAATCGATGTCGCTGCTTAAGCACATCGATCGGGCTGCGGCGGTGCTGCTGCTGATCGATCCCGGGAATCTTGAGACGGGCTCAACGGCGGCCCGAGTGGATGATGACTACGGAATGGTGCAGGCGATCGATCGGATTCGTCGCAGTGAAGGTGGTCATCGCGTGCCTGTTGCCGTTGTGTTTACGAAGTGCGACGAGCATGTGCAACTCATCCGCGATACTGGAACACCACGAGAATTTGCACAAGAACGCATCCCCAACCTGTTTCGGTACGGCGGTGATGTTCGAGTCTTTGCCGCATCGGCCGTGCGAACTCGACGAGATGCGATTGGTCGAGCTGTCCCTCATATCGAGCGTCCTCCTCGGGGCATCATTGAACCGCTGCGATATTGCCTTGGGGGTGTGCAACCAGATGTGCTAGTTGCGCCTCCCTCTGCTCAGAGTGCGGCGATGCCCGAACAATGGGCTAGGAGAATTGCCCATCCCAAGCCACGTGTCCCGGTGTGGGTCATCGTAGTGGGGTGCGTTGCGGTGACTTTCTTTGTCGTCGCTATATCGCTGGTGATCTGGGCACGATGAGGTGTCAGACCCATCTGGTGGGTTCGCGCGACGGGTACTGCCCATTGGCGTGGTCGCCAGACATCGCAGAGAAGGATCTTGAAGCACTATCGCAACTGGATATCGGTGAGCCGCGAGCTCGTGATATGGAAGCGTTGGCTACTCGTGTGACAGCCTTCTGTCGGCCGCTTCCAAGCGGACATATCGCCCTGACCAGATGCCTTCCAGGTCCACGCGATGATGCCGGACGCGGCACCGTGGTCTTCCGAACCATCGTCCTGTCTGGGGGCCTGTGTCCCGACTCTGCGATGGGCGGTCTTGGGCAATTGCTTGGTGATGTCGAGTTCTGGATGCAAGAGGCATTCGCACACGGTCATGATGTCGATGTGGCGTCATGCCCATCGTCGCAACCACTGAGTCGCGATGGGGCGCTCCTATTTGATCTCTGGCTTAGGCATCACCATTGCGGTTCCGGCCCCCTTGTGCTCGGGCCAGACGAATACGCGGTTGCCGCGATGACCAATTTGGTGGGGGCCTTCCCTCCGGCCCAAGCACAGCGGCTGAAGTGGGGGGTTGGGATCTTTCGCGTTGTTGAGTCGATGGACCTGCTGTCCCTGTCAGGGGCGGCGTCGGTTGAGGGGCGTCAGGTGACGTCGCTCCAACACGCGTGGCACGATCCGGCCATCGAACAACTTGTAGGCCACCATATTCCCCAAGCAGCGCCTCGAGTGCTTGAGGTCGTGCCCGCTCCAGCGGTCTCACATCGGCCAGCGGCAACCCCGGCACCAATGCGGCAATCTTTGGGACTTCCCATTTGGGTCATCGGGTTGATTGTGCTCGCCGTGGTTGTCATTGCAGTGCTGACATGGCCGCGTGGCGAGATAGACACAGAACCAATTGCCCAACCAGCAGCGACCGTCGTACTGCCCGAGCCTGTGCAGTCCGTCACGGTAGATGCCGTGACGCCTGAAACGAAGCTGCCGCGCATCGCGTTCAATTCATTGGCAGTCGAGGAGATCGCAAAAGAAGAACTGCTTGCGGAGGATCCAGTCGTCGACTCTGCCAATGGGGATGCCCCTCTGAATCCCAATTCAGGTGCAACGCCTGAGCAGCCTGATGGCATCGTAGAGCCATCGCCCCGTGTCAGCGAAGAGATCGAAACGCCATCGCCGCCGGAACTGACGCCGCCTGAGCCGCCGATGACCGATTCGCAGTTTGCACGGTCCTTGCAGGACATCAGTGATCTGCTGGAAGTGACTGCCAACCATGTGGCCCGCGGTGGGGATCTCAATGCAGATGCATGTTCCTCAAAACATCTCAGGGGCATCATCAAGGAACTGGCAATCGACGCTCACTTCTTTAAGAAGGACACTGCCTGCACTCCTGCGGCGAAGGAAGAAGCAGATCGGCTCTGCGAGGCGTTCGAGGGCATCGAGTCGTTCCGCAAGGCGTGGTCCATCGCAGCGTCTGAGCGAATGAGGGCGTTCGTGTCGTTGCAGTCGACCAATGCGTTTCTTGATGCCATTGCCCCGGAGGACCGCTATGCCTGGCGTCTTAACGTTCCCCATCGTCTCAATCAGATCAAGGCCTTTCGCAGCAAACTCGTCTGCCTTGGGTACCTGGCCAAAAACTTAAAGGACACCTGGGAGCTGCCCAAGAACCGCTCGCTAGCCGATGCGCTGGTGTGGCTGGATACGGTATTGCCCGATCGGTGTAGTGAGCGAGGCACTTGGAAGGCCATGGACTACGATGGAATGATGCGACCGGATCAATCGCTGCCAATAATGGAGGTGAACCGCTCATCTTCGGCGCTGCTTGAAGCGTTGGTGCCTTGAGTCGGAATAGGAGTTGGATATGCGACATGCCTTGATGATCATGGTGGTGTTTGGGTGCATGGCAACTGGCTGTGCCACTAAGACGGTGAGCCAATCAACGGAAGAAGAAGCCCTGCGTCTGGCTCAGCTCGAAGATCGAAATCGCCCGCAACGCATCGTGATACAGGCCACCCGTACGCAACAGCAGCCAGCCCGTCCCGCCGTTCCCAATACGAC
>PVBE012357148.1_pt1 | contig 149545 bp, 131 predicted proteins | sample 1631181 | NCBI WGS metagenome assembly PVBE01 (sample SAMN08397723, study PRJNA350692) | Marine metagenome, whole genome shotgun sequencing project. | isolation source: water | place: Pacific Ocean | collected 2012-04
GTGAAACTGCATGCCCAGCTGGTGTCGAGTTTGGGTCGATGATGGAGACAACTCGTGAGGCGCTAGCAACTCAAACTTCTTATCAGCGTTGGTGGCGACGCTTGGGTTACAGGACCTTAGGGTGGCCCAATTTCTTGGCATTTGGGTCCAGAGTCCTGTCAGTCCTCCAGTTGATTAGGGTCTTGCCGAAGAAATTGGGGTTACCGCAGATACCGCTCGTTCAGAGAAAGCTGTTGTCGAGTGGCAATGACGTTTTTCTGTTTACTGGCTGCATCATGGATGCTTGGATGAGGGAAACCCATCGAGCAGTACAGCGAGTCGTTGAAGCAACTGGAAACGGTGTTCAATTTCCTAGTAAGGCGGCAGCTTGCTGCGGAGCTCTGCATGTTCACGCCGGTCTTGGGGACGAGGCTCGACGCTTAGCAAAAAGGACGATGGCGGCCTTTCCGGGTGAAGCTCCAATTCTTGTCGACTCGGCGGGCTGCGGGGCTCAACTTAAGAGTTACGGTCACCTCCTTGAAACTAAGGAGGCCAAACAATTTGCTGAACGGGTACTCGACGTTCACGAATGGTTGGCAGACCACATAAATGAGCTACCGCAGAAGCCTGAAAAGAGCGGCCGTGTCGCTGTTCAGGACCCGTGTCACCTGCGACACGTGCAAAAATCACATCAATCGGTATACGAAGTTTTGGGTCGCTACATAGAAGCGGTGCCACTCGATGATGAAGGTCTGTGTTGTGGGGCCGGCGGAGCCTACTCAGCCTTTCATCCAGACACAGCTGCAGATGTTCGGGATAGAAAGCTGGCATCGATAGAGCGCACAGGGGCGCCTGTGGTGGCTAGTGCCAACCCGGGTTGTCTCTTGCATCTGCGGTCGGCTGGCCTAGAAGTCAGGCACCCCCTGGAAATAGTCGACTCTCTTATTGCGAAAGATGTTTGAGGTGGAAGAAGAACTTGAGGACATTAGGTCGCGCTTAAACGCCATCTCCGAAGAGCTCGCTTCGCTAGGGATTTCTGTATTGCAAGCGGCGCTTGACGCAGATGGTGGAGACGCAAAACGGCCAGATTTAGAAAAACGTCTTTCGAGGGCGCGAAGGGCTGTCGATAAAGCTGCTGCTATTGTCGGCCAGACCCCAGAATCTACGTTGATCTAACGCGTTTTCTGAGGTCTCTTCCTACTCTTCTTAGATCTGGTCACCGAGTGAAGTAACAGGAATTAATTTCTTGTCGGTTGGGTTGTCTGCGCTCATGGTGACGGTTTTGATTACAGGCGGCTTTCCGTCTGCTTCCCCATAGGAAGTCGTCCGCTGTCGGATCGTTCGACCAAGCGGCTGGACAAGGCCTCTGAAATCTTCTTCTATGAGCCCTTGGCCATGTTGGGCACCTGCGGCTCGACTGATATTTTCGTCCATCAAAGTACCTCCCAGGTCGTTGGCTCCCGCCTTGAGGATTTGTTGAGCGCCCTCTATCCCGATCTTCACCCATGAGACCTGAACGTTGTCTATTAAGCCGTGATAGGCAATTCTGCCGACACTGTGCATTAGAAGGTTCTCTCTGAAAGTCGGACCTCGCCGCGCCTGCTTCTGAAGATAGATAGGGCTTGCCATGTGTACGAAGGGCAACGGAATCCATTCGGTAAACCCGCCAGTCCTCTTTTGTAAGTTCCTGGTTCTGACGATGTGGTTAGCCCAGTGGCGTGGCTCTTCGATAGATCCAAACATGATGGTGATATTTGAATGAAGACCAACGGCGTGTGCTGCCTCGTGGCAATCGAGCCACTCGTCGGTTGAAATCTTGTCGGGACACAGAATTCGGCGAACCTCGTCATCTAGGACCTCGGCAGCGGTACCGGGAAGAGATTTAAGACCAGCTTCTTTTAGTCGCGTAAGGTATTCAACCAGCGACTCATCAAGCCTCTTAGCGCCTTCGATCACTTCAAGGGCGGTGAACCCGTGTAGGTGCATGTCTGGGACGACATCTTGAATCGCTTTACACACATCTATGTAGTAGTCCCCATCGAAACTGGGATGGATTCCACCTTGAAGGGTGACCTCAGTCGCGCCAAGTTGTGCTGCCTCAATGACCCTTTCTTGGATATCCCCAAGAGTGAGCATGTAAGGCGTTCCACGAAGATTCAACGACAGGGGGCCTTTCGAAAAGCCGCAGAAGCGACATTTAAAAGTGCAGACATTTGTGTAGTTGATGTTTCGATTGTGAACCCATGTCACTCGATCCCCAACCGCCTCTTGACGCAACTGGTCGGCCACTTCGGCGACGGCTACAACTTCTGGTCCTCGAGCGTTGAACAACGCAATAATTTGGTCTGCCTCGACTTCTTGCCCTTGGAGAACCCCATCTAGGGCCTCTTTGACAGCCCCACTTGAATAGGAATTGCCTGGCAGAATTCTGCGTGGTGAATGAGCAGCCCCACCGGAATACCATTGCGTGCTGTTCTCATCAGCGACGAGGACATCTGCCCCGGAACCGGCATCTCGGTTCTCCATGGTCGACTCTGGCATTTGGGAGCCAGGGTCATCCCGCCCCAACCCTTCAGAATCGCTGCGGTCTAGTACTGGAAACCGGTTATCCGGGTCTAGCCACTCTGAGGGGTTGAGTGCGTAGCTTGGATGAACTGTTAAACGGGGTGCGAGAGCGAAGTGTCGGGCTTCGGTGACATCATTGAGGCGCTCTAAATCAGGCCAGGGTCGCTCAGGATTTACATGGTCAGCTGTAACGGGAGAGACGCCACCCCAGTCGTCAATTCCGGCATCGATGAGTCCACCAAAATCGTCGGACAAATTAGGTGGTGCTTGAAGGTGTATCTCAGGAGGCAGGATGATCCGAGCTATAGCTATTGCTTGGAGGTATTCATCGGGCGGGCACGGTGGGCTTTTGTGCATTGCCGTTCCGAGCTTTGGAAGGAAGTTTTGAACTATTACTTCCTGGATATGACCGTATCTTGAGTGGATACTGCTGATCGCCTGCAACGCTTCGATTCGGTCTTCCAGTGATTCACCAATACCGATAAGCAGGCCGGTCGTAAAGGGGATCTGAAGCTCTCCCGCCGCCTCTAAGGTCGCCAAGCGGCGAGCAGGTTCTTTGTCGGGGCAACCGCGATGACAGAGAAGCTCTTCGTTGAGTGTCTCCAACATCATTCCTTGACTTGGGCTAACTGTCCTTAGCTCCGCCAATTCCTCCTTGAAAAGTGCACCAGGGTTGGCGTGAGGGAGAAGCCCTGTTTCGTCACGAACTAGCCGACACATCTCGACCAGATAATGGATTGTGCTGTCGTAACTGTTGTCGGCGAGCCACTGCTTGGCAACCGGGTATCGCAGTTCTGGTCGCTCGCCCAACGTGAAGAGTGCTTCATGGCAACCCTGAGTGGCTCCATGGCGAGCAAGTTCTAGTACCTCATCCGGCTCCAAGTAAGGGTGGTCTAGTCGAGCCGGAGGTTGGGCAAAAGTACAGTAACCGCACTTATCCCTGCAAAGCATCGTCAAAGGTATGAAAACCTTGGGGCTGTAGGTGATTCGAGTTCCGTATGTGTGGTCACGGATACTAGTGGCGCGCTTCAATAGGTCTTCGAGTGGCAGTGCCAATAGCTCATTTGCGTCGTAGGTAGCTCCACTGTGATTGCTCATGATTGGACAGCCTCCATTGAGCCGGGACCAGGACGACTGCGAATTTCACCGGGGTCTAGCGAATCATTGCAGCTAGGACAATGGGTCACTTGGTTAAGTGGGGTTCCGCATTCTGAATGCACAAGAACTGTGGGTGCCGAACCTTCGTTGCACCATCGATCGCCCCATCTCATCATCGCTACGAGGCTTGGTGACAAGTCACGACCTTTTTGTGTAAGTAGGTACTCGTGACGCACCGGGCGATCTTGGTAAGGGACCTTCTCGATAATGTCGGCTTCCACGAGCTTGCTAAGGCGAGAAGCTAGGAGATTTTTGGCTATGCCCAAGTCCTCCTCAAGTTCACCGAAGCGCCTCGCGCCCCGAAAAAGATTGCGGAGGATGAGTAGCATCCAGCGATCGCCTATCACATCCAAGGTTTGTTGGATCGAACAACTACTCGTCCCTGCTGGAATCTTGTGCACAGCGGAGACGTTAGAGGAGTCGGTTTACTTTTGCAACTGACTTGCCATTACATCAAGGAGTCTGCCTTGCTGGTCAGACTCGCTATTAGCTCATCGAAGCTTTTAACGAAGGACGCCACGCCCTCTTCTTCGAGAACCTGAGCTACATCCTCTAAGTCGATGCCAATCTCAGCGAGGGAATTCAAGGTTGCATGAGCAGACGACGGATCTGTGTCTACCGTTCGTTTGACTGTCCCACGTGCGATAAACGCCTCAATCGTATTGTCGGGCATGGTGTTGACGGTGTTTGGTCCTATGAGTTCGTCCACGTACAAGGTTTCGGAGTATTTAGGATTTTTGGTACTAGTCGAAGCCCAAAGGGGTCGCTGTACTTGAGCGCCACAGTCCGCTAACGCCTCCCACCGAGGACCAGAAAAGGTAGATAGGAAATGTTGATAGGCAACTTGTGCTTGAGCTACAGCGGCCTTTCCACGAAGTTCTAATGCTCTTTCGCTGCCGATTTCCTCTAGGCGCCTGTCCACTTCGGTGTCGGTACGGGAAATAAAGAACGACGCGACGCTAGCTATGTTTGACAGGTCGCTGAGTCCTGCGGCGACGGCTTCCTCGAGGCCAGCTAGGTAAGCCTCCATTACTTCTATATACCTGCTGACCGAAAAGATTAACGTCACATTGATTGACCTGCCTTCACTGATCATCGTCCTGATAGATGGCAAACCTTCGGTGGTCCCCGGAATCTTCACCATCAAGTTAGGAGCGTTAATGAGTTCGTGAAGTGACCGAGCATCAGCAGTAGTGCGATCTGTGTCCCTCGCGAGGGCCGGGTCCACTTCGACGGACACAAAGCCGTCAAGACCGTCAGAGGCTTGGTACACCGGAGATAAGGCCTGAAGAGCGCCCCGTATGTCGCTCGTGACCAAATCCCAGTAAGCCTGTTTCACGGCAACACCGTCTTTGATGAGTTGTCGAAACTGAGGGTCATAGTCGTCGCTGCCCTCAATTGCCTTCTGGAATATTGCGGGATTAGAAGTTAGGCCTCGGATCCCCGCTGCAACCCAATTGTCAAGCTCGCCCGAGGTGATCCATCCGCGACGTAAATTGTCCAACCATGGGCTCTGACGCCCCTCGTTGTGAAGATCTTGAAGCCGACGATTGTTTTCAACTGATTGAGTCATTGAGGTCTCCGGATGTTGTTTATGACAGTAAAGAACGAGCAGTCTCTTCGACACCAGAAGCCGTAAATCCGAACTTCTCCATCACGAGGTTTCCTGGGGCGCTTGCACCAAACTCATCTATGGTCACAGTCTTGTCAGCCCAACGATCCCAACCCAAAGAAACACCAGCCTCCACTCCGACGACTGGAATTCCCGGAGGCAGCACTGAACACTGATAATCGTTATCTTGCTCCTCGAACAGTTCCCAAGAGGGCATTGATACAACCCGCGCAGCAATGCCATCTTCAGCGAGTGATCCGGCGGCCTCAACGCATAACTGCACTTCAGAGCCGGTGCCAGCAAGAATCACCGCCGGGTCTGGTGGGTCTATGAGGACGTAGGCGCCGCGTTCAAGTTGGTTTGGCTTACTGGTTCCTTCCAGAACCGGTACGTTCTGGCGAGTCAGTATCAGAGCGGTAGGGCCCGGGCGGTTGATGGCTACCTGCCAGGCCTGGCTAACTTCGTTTCCATCAGCAGGTCGTATGACAGGCAGGTTTGGAATTGCGCGCAGGGAGGCGATCTGTTCAACAGGTTGATGTGTTGGTCCGTCTTCACCGACGCCGATCGAGTCGTGACTCCAAACGAAAATCACTTTGGCTGAACTCAATGCAGCCATACGCACCGATGGCCTCATGTAGTCAGCAAACACCAAGAAGGTGCCGACTACCGGAAGTAGGCCACCGTGTAAGGCCATGCCATTGGCAATGCTGCCCATGCCATGCTCTCTTACCCCATAGAAAAGTTTTCGTCCGTCTGGGTTCGCGGCGGTCATTGGCTCACTTGCAATGTTGGTGCCGGTGTTCCCAGTTAGGTCAGCAGACCCAGATACTAAAGAAGGGACTGCGTCAACGATGGAGTCAAGGACTTGGCTGTTGGCGTTACGGGTTGCTAAAGATACTCCTGCCTCATAGGTCGGAAGTTCGTCGGACCAATTCGGTATTGGAGTGCCTGTCAGGAGTGCCTCAATCCACGTCTCGCTGAGGTCGCTTTGAGCAACTCGGTGCGACCATTCTTCGCGGACAACCGATCCGCTAGATCCAGCAGATCGATATGCGGCCAGTACATCCGCATCGACAGCAAAGGTGATACTGGGGTCGATTCCCATTGCCTCTTTAGCGCCTGTGATCTCCGCGTCATCTGTGATCGCTCCATGAGCACCTGGTGTGTCGACGGCGTTTGGAGCAGGGAATCCAATATGACTTTGAAGAATTATTAGGGTGGGCTTGTCGCCCTGCTTAGCGGCCGCCAAAAGGGATTCTTCCAGCAGGCCTATGTCTTCGGAGGCGTCACCTAGGTTGCGTACGTCCCAGCCATAGGCTTCGAACCGTTTTCCTGCATCATCTGACAATGCAAGATCAGTTGCTCCATCGATGGTGATCCTATTGTCGTCGTAAATTACTACTAAGTTCCCGAGCTGCTGGTGCCCAGCGAGGCTGGCGGCCTCGTGACTCACGCCCTCCATCAAGTCTCCGTCGCCGCAAATCGTCCAGATCTTGTGATCAACGACATCTGACCCCAGACGTTCCTTGAGGTGTCTTTCCGCCAATGCCATTCCAACTGCATTCGCGATGCCTTGTCCAAGCGGACCCGTCGTAACTTCTACACCTGGAGTCATGCCGACCTCCGGGTGTCCAGGTGTACGTGAACCCATTTGTCGAAACTCTTTTATGTCATCAAGCTCGAGTCCAAAACCAGTTAGGTAAAGCATTGAGTACAAGAGCATTGACGCATGACCCGCGGAAAGTATGAATCGGTCCCGGTCTGGCCACGAGGGTGTACCAGCGTCATACTTCATGACCTTTGTGAAGAGGACATGGGCTAGTGGAGCTAACGCCATCGCTGTGCCTGTATGACCGCTATTGGCGCCTTTGACGGCATCCAGAGCGAGAGCGCGGATGGTGTTGATCTGTCGAGTCTCAAGATCGCTGGTCACGGTACCTCCCGATTTGTGAGCCTAGTCCGCGGCCTGACCGAGACTGGGGAGGTTTAGCCACGGAAAATCGCGGCAGATGCTGTAAAGCCATGCAAGAAGGACTGTGCTGAAACAGGACCGATCTCGCCGGCGCAGAACATTCCGGCAACAACTTCTCCAGGTATGCAGGCAGCGAGCCTGGACGCATCGTGATTTGGTGTTTCGAATAAGTTGGTTCCGCGGCCGTTGCATGTGAATAAAAGGGCACCGTCACCAGTAGGCGTGCGAGAAACCTGATGCTCTAATTCATCCGTAGCGGCGCGAGCATCTCGAACTTGGAACTGGATGGTGCTTCCCACCGGCGCCACATCGCCAATGGCGACTACGCCGCTATCTGAGTCGGCGCCTAGTACTGCGCGAATGAGAAAGTCTCCAGGCATGAAGTCCGCCTTATGTTCATCAATGACGCGACCAACATGTAGGCCATGAGTGGCCTGGAGTCTTTCGTTTTCCTCCATCGAGGCAATTATGCCTTCTAGCCGCTTGAGGGCTGGCTGTCCGCCTAGCTCATGGACAAGATTCCCTTCGGACTTGGTAACGATTAGGGGCGTACCTATTGGGCGACAGCCCTGGGAGACAAGAGGTTCGATTTGAACGCTCCCTCCGATAAGAAGAGCGACGGCACCGTCGCTATAAATTTCGCCGTCAAGAAATAGAGACGCCGATGGGCGTGGCTGGGCCGAAGAGATCAGTCCTCCGATGATCTGAATGTGCGGATGGCTTGACCGTAATTGGCTGATGGTTTCCTCCGCCGGGAATGAAAAGGGATCGGCGAGAAGCAGCATTGTGTGAGCACCAACACCGTTACCGGCCAGAAGCGCGTTGGGGGAAGAATCCAAGGCGTCCGAAATGCGGACTGGAGTTGCGTGGCCCTCGAACTTGCCAGCGAAGATCGTTAATGCGCTCTGATCTTCGATCTCTTTGGCTCCATACACAACAGCGTCTGCTGTGCAGCCCATTAGGGTCTTGGGGGCCAGTAGCTCCAGCAGGGCTGAGTGGATCTGACTAAATCGATTCTTGAAATATCCCGACATGAAGACTATTGCAAAATCCGGTGAGGGTCCTATGTCGTCAAGGACCTGACCTATTGTCTCGGCCACAGCTATGCCTGGGTCATCGTGGGTTGAAAGGCTAGAGCTGTACGGCATTCAGAATTTTCTATGGAGCGCTGATTGTCAGCGGTACTTTAGTTATCGGCCCAGAATCTATTCTGCAGTGGGCTTCGACTGCGGCTGGTCCGGACATCTCCAAGGTTGCCTGAACTAGGTTGTAGCCGAACTTGCCAGGCTCAACAGTCACAGGCTGAACATTGCGAACATCCATCGGTTTTCCGTCTGCTTCGAAGGTGACCTCCAGGGCAGCGAACCCTTGATGGTCCTCAGGGCATCTAAGCAGCACCATAAGGTGGGGTTGGATCGTAGTAGGAAAGCCTCCGAGGGCAGTGAGTGAAAAGTGAACCCCATTGAGGTCCAGTCTCGCCGACCCGCCTTCTGCCTGTCGCATTTCGAAGTGCTCAAGAAATAATGCCGTAATGATCTCCACAAAACGAAAGTATGTGGTGTGCGCAGCTTGATCTCAAGTCTCTTTGTTGATTACTCAACAGAGCAGTCACGTTTCTGATAGGACTCCTGGTGTCGGAGCGAGAAAGTCCTGGGCCTAATGGCATCTGATTCGCATGAAGCTGAAAGAATCCCAATGTTTCCGTTGGGCGTCGTGTTATTTCCGGGAAGTGTCCTTCCGTTACATATCTTCGAGGACCGTTACAAGAAGTTGACCCAGGACTGTGTTAGCAACCAATCTCCGTTCGGCGTGGTTCTCATAGAACGAGGACAAGAAGTAGGAGGTGGGGACGAACGCGCTTCGACTGGGTGCTTGGCTGAGATTATTCAGTACGACCTGATGCCCGATGGAAGGTCAAACCTGGTGGTGTTGGGGACTTCTAAAATCGACATCCAACAATGGCATTCAGATTCGCCGTACCCCATCGCCTCAGTAACCCAAATACGAGAGCTTTCCGCTGAAGGGTCGATAGCGGAGGCTCGGAGGGTGCTGGGACGGCTGAGTGCATTTGTACACAAGGCCCAATTGGGCGGCTACCAACTCCCCGAAATTGACGAAGATGCCGTTGCTGTAGGGCTCGATGCGACAGAACTGACATACCGCATAGCGGACCTAATTCCAGCTGGGCCGTTCGACAGGCAGAGAATATTGGCCGCTTCAGGATGTGACCAGCGGCTGGCGTTGATCAATGAGCATCTTCAAGGCCTGGAAGAAATTCTTGACGCCGGGGGCGGGCAGTCGTAACTGATGGTGGTGTGAGGCTGCAAGTCTGGCATGCTGAAGTCTACGAAACCCGAATTGGTGGGCGCTATGACCAGTGGCAACCGAGGATTAAAAGCGGACTTCGATGACCTGCTGTCGACCTTGCGCGCCTATGTCAAGCAAGAAACAGTAGGTCCAATTCGTGGGCTTGGTCGCTATTTGGGCTTTGGCTTGGCAGGTACCGCTTGTTTTGCCATAGCAGAGATTTTTTTAGTACTCGGTGTAGTGCGAGTGTTGCAAAGTGTGACCTCGACCTTTGAAGGCAGCTTTAGTTTTGTGCCCTACCTTGCAGGCGCGGCTGCATGCGTATTTCTGATTTCTTTAACAGTGTTTGCCCTGAGACGCGACGGAAAGAGGCACGCGAATGGCTGATCGAGGCACCGACGAAGGTACGCGCATCAGCGTCGCTGATTTAGAGGAAAGCTTCAGTCGTCTAACCGGTGAGTCAGACGAGAACCCGGCGCCCATCCAGCGTCCTGGCCTTGTCGTCGGAGCGGTAGCTGCCTCAGCTCTTTTAGTGGTCGCCTTTCTGCTGGGTCGCCGTCTCGGGCGCAAAAGGTCCACCTTTGTCGAGATCGTTAAGGTCTGATGGGCCTGAATTCCGAATTTGGTGAGCTTCGCCTCAGTCGATTTATTAAGTCCTGTTGGCGGCGTGGGCGAGGCGGAAACGCTGCGTGGCTGGCTTTTGCGGTGGTCGCCACCACAATGCGGGCTCTGCGTTACGTGAGCAGACGAAAGCCTCGTGTGGTCCACAAACAACAGTTACTGCCTGGTCAGTCGGTGAGGATCGACCATATACAGAGAAAGCAAAGTGGTAGCCGGTAATGGAAGGGCAGAAACCGGAGTTGACCGCCGGGGAGCACATCGTCCTGATAGATAATCGCCAGCGCCGCTACTTAGTCACCTTGGAGCCCGGTGGCGAGTTTCATTCTCATGCTGGGGTGATTCCTCACGACCAGGTAATCGGCAGTCTTGAAGGAAGTGAATACCGAACCGCCTCCAATGCTCGGTTTATAGGGTTGCGCCCGACACTGAATGACCACGTCTTGAAGATGCCGCGCGGGGCTCAAGTTATATACCCCAAGGATCTTGGCCCAATTCTCCTGTTAGCTGACATCGCGCCAAACCAAAAGGTCTTTGAATCAGGTGTTGGCTCGGGTGCGCTGTCGACAGCGCTGCTCAGAGTTGGTGCTCGGGTCACGGGCTATGAAATACGCGAGGACTTCGCAGAGAACGCAAGATCCAACGTCGAACAATTCCTAGGGCCGGAGGCCCTAGACCGCTACGAGATCAAAATGCGCGACGCATACGAACCACATGACGACCACGGATTTGACCGAGCGGTGCTGGACCTTCCAGAACCGTGGCAGGTTGTACCTCACCTGGAATCGTCGTTAAGGCGTGGGGGGATCCTTGTTGCGTACAATCCATCGGTTATACAAGTTCAGAATCTTCGACGGAGACTAGGGGAGGGGCCATGGGCTCTGATTGAAACCGTCGAGGTCCTCAATAGGACCTGGCACGTGGAAGGGCTGTCTGTGCGGCCGGACCACCGAATGGTTGCTCATACTGGCTTCTTGACCCACGCTCGGTTAATCGAGTCGTAAAATGAGCAGCCGTGATATTTGACGGAGTCGCCGCCAGTCTTTTGGTCGTTGCCGTGATCGCAGGGTGGCGAGGTGGTTTTGTCGGCCGATTAGGCGCTTGGGTTGGCTTTGCTGCCGGAGGTCTCGTAACAGCACGGTGGATTCAACAGGGAATCGATGCCGTGAACCTTGAAGGCGACCATCAACGCCTTGCGGTAGCAGCGATAGCGGTTCTAATGGGAGCAATTGCTGGGCACGCCATCGGCTGGCGGGTAGCACGGGGACTTCGAGGTTTAGTCCCTCGTCCCTTTAGATGGGTCGATTCGTTGGTGGGTGTGGTTGTCGCCACAGGATCAGTTGCACTCTTTGTTTGGATCCTTCTGCCTCCCTTGGCGGCCGCCAACGGTTGGCCTAACCAACAAGCAAAGAACTCTCGAGTAGTGGAGCTGGTGGAGAGGTACTCGCCCGTTGCGCCTTCCGTCACGGGACTCTTGGGTCAACTTCTCAACGAATGGCCAAATATCCCAGGTTTTGAGTCAGCCTCTGGCCCGCTCGATGTCGGAGACCCGCCAGTTGAAATCTCAGTGGCAGGGGAAGTTCTGGAAGCCGCGGCCGCCTCCATCGCTCGAGTTAGCGCAGTCGCATGTAGTCAGCGGCAAGACGGTACAGCTTTTGTGGTAGCACCTAATTTGTTGCTAACAAACGCCCACGTGGTCGCCGGTTCCCAGAATGTCGAGGTCGCCGTGTCGAGCAAGGCATTACAACCAGCAACCGTCACGGCATTCGACCCCGAAAGGGACCTTGCCCTCCTTCGGATCGAGACATCCCTGCCATCATTGACCCTCCAGTCACCGCTCGCAGGGCAGCTTGCAGCAGTGATCGGACACCCTGCGGGAGGCCCGTTGCGAACATCTCCAATACGCTTAGTACAGCGCGTGACTGCCAATGGCCGTGACCTGTATGACTCAATGGACACTCAGCGAAAAATTTGGTTCGCCGCAGCAAAGCTTCAATCCGGCGACAGCGGCGCGCCCGTGATCGACACTAACGGTGATGTGCTCGGATTAATATTCGCCGTTGCACCACCTGCTACACCTGAGTACGAACGAGCAGCCTATGTGCTGGACCGGTCAGAGATAGCAGCGTTCATGGCAGAAGTCGCGGCCTTTGAGGACCGCAGCGTGGTGAATACTGGCAAATGCTTGAAATAAATGAGGTGACGCCAGCTTCCCGGTGACGCCTATATCTCAAGCCTCAATGTATATGCACTCGCCAGGGCATTCTTCAGCTGATTCGATGACAGCGTCCAGCTGGCCGTCAGGGAAATTTGCGAGCCCCTCAGCTCCACCCGCGAGGGTGTTTCCTTCTTCGACAACATACGCCAAGCCATCATCAAGAAGCGTGAATACATCGGGGGCTATCTCTTCGCAGAGGCCGTCGCCTGTGCAGAGGTCTTGGTCAATCCAAACCTTCATGTAAGTGACTTTCTTCTTCGTGCAGAAAAACTTAGCGGATCCAGGGCTGGCTGCGCCTCGGAAGAAACGCGGCCATTTCCAATTTACCCTGCTCGAGAAGTCCTGACACAGCTTTTCAGGGGACACTTAAAAGGATTTTGATGGTTGAGCCACTTCAGTCGTCGTTTCGTGTAGCTTCCCGTCCAGACACCTCCCGCGCATGAGGATCGCTATGTCGAATCAAGATGATACGAGTGACCCAGAAAGCACCCCCGGCGCCCTTCCCGCGCTTAGGAGTCAGATCCGAGCTCTTGAATCTGAAGTAAGTCTTTTGCGTCGAAAGCTGGTTGACACCCCCAAGCGTGTCACAACCCTGGAAGAACGACTTCTTGAAACCAAGGCGCAACTAGCGCAAGCGGTATCTCAGAATGAGAAACTTACTTTTACGCTTCGTGAGGCTCGGGAACACATAGCGACACTCCGAGAAGAAGTTGAAAAATTAACTCAGCCTCCCTCGGCCTACGGAACCTTCATCGGAACGAACGAGGACGGCACAATCGATGTTCACACGAACGGCCGAAAGGTCCGGGTTAGTCTGCACCCAGATTTAGATAGCGCCGAACTTGAGGCAGGGGCTGAAGTCGTCTTAAACGAATCACTTAATGTTGTTATGGCGCGAGACCCCGAGTCTTCGGGTGAAGTCGTTGTGCTGAAGGAAGTTCTCGCTGACGGCCAACGAGCGCTCGTTACAGGCCGTGCCGACGAAGAACGAGTCGTGGATCTTGGGGATCACCTAAAGGGCCAAACGATGAGGTCAGGAGACAGCCTCTTATTAGATGTTCGAGCTAACTTTGTTCTCGAGCGGCTGCCGCGACCAGAAGTTGATGACCTGCTTCTGGAAGAGGTTCCCGATGTGACCTATGACGCTATTGGCGGCTTGGATGGTCAGATCGAACAGATTACGGACGCAGTCGAACTGCCTTACCTCCATCAGCATCTCTTCCGTGAATACGATCTTCCGGCACCAAAGGGCATCTTGCTGTACGGGCCACCGGGTTGTGGCAAAACCCTCATAGCTAAGGCCGTTGCGAATTCTCTCGCCAAGAAGGTGGCCGAGGCTGCTGGCGACAACAATGCTCAAAGCTTTTTCATCAATATTAAGGGCCCTGAACTTCTCAATAAATACGTCGGCGAGACAGAGAGGCAAATACGTCAGATCTTTCAACGAGCCAGGGAAAAGGCAAGTGAAGGCTGGCCCGTGATCGTGTTCTTTGATGAGATGGAGTCTCTCTTCCGAACTCGCGGTAGTGGAATCAGTTCAGACATGGAGTCAACGGTTGTACCTCAGTTGCTCGCTGAGATTGATGGTGTGGAGGGCCTGAGGAATGTGATTGTCATCGGAGCCTCCAATAGAGAGGACTTGATAGACCCGGCTATCCTCCGACCTGGGCGACTAGACGTCAAAATCAAGATTCATAGGCCAGATGAAAGTGCAGCATCTGCCATATTTACGACTTACCTGACCGCTGCTGTGCCGATCGATCCGATTGAGATCGACGAGCTTGGCGGTGGTGATCCCGACAAAGCGATAAGGGTAATGATCGAACGCACAGTAGAAGAGATGTATCGACCCGAGGACCACAATCGCTTTTTGGAAGTCACCTACCAAAATGGCGACAAAGAAGTCATGTACTTTAAAGACTTCGCGTCAGGGGCGATGATCGAGAACATCGTGCGGCGCTCGAAGAAGACGGCCATTAAACGCTCGATAGCGACTGGCAGCTACGGAATACGCCTCGATGACTTGCTCGGTTCAATCCGACAGGAATACAAAGAACACGAAGATCTACCTAACACCACTAATCCGGATGACTGGGCGAAGATTTCGGGCAAAAAGGGTGAACGGATTATCTTCATACGGACCCTTTTGAGTGGCGATGATGAATTCACCGGCGAAGGTGGAAGAGCGATTGAACGAGTTCAAACCGGTCAGTATCTCTAAGGGCCGTTCTCGACGCTAAGGTCGGTGTGTGGCCGTACATAAGGTTCTGGGAATAGAAACCGAGTTTGGGATTCTTCACCGCTATGAAGGGGACTCAAACCCCGTAGCGGCGTCATCCATGATCATCAATGCCTATGTGAACGGGTTCTTGGAGCGTCGAGTCGGATGGGATTTCGAAGACGAACACCCCGGAGTTGATGCTAGGGGTTTCAACGAATTCGATGCTCTCGCTCCAGAAATAGAAACGCACCTAGTTAATGCCGTGTTGACTAACGGCGCTCGATACTACGTAGATCACGCTCACCCCGAACTCTCGACACCTGAATGCACGGACGCGCTTCAATGCACTACTTACGATCGTGCTGCTGAAGAGATCCTCATCCGTTCGATGGAAAAAGCAAACGAGCTTCTTCCAGATGGAGAGGAGCTCGTGATTCATAAGAACAACAGTGATGGCAAGGGCAACAGCTACGGGTGTCACGAGAATTACCTCGTTGACCGGTCGGTCCCATTCGGGCGCATTGTTAATGAAGTGATGCCCTATTTCATTTCTAGGCAAGTCTTTTGTGGAGCCGGAAAGGTTGGTTCGGAAGCTCCTGGACTAACGCACTCTGACGTCCCGTTTCAGATAACGCAACGGGCCGATTTTTTCGAAGAAGAAGTAGGTCTAGAAACCACGCTGAAACGGCCAATCGTTAACACTCGCGACGAACCGCATGCCGATAGTAAGAAATACCGTCGCCTTCATGTAATTGTTGGGGACGCAAATATGAGTGAAGTGCAGACCTATCTGAAGTTAGGTGTTACCGCAATAGTCTTAGCGATGATCGACGACAACATGGCACCTAACGACTGTGCCTTCGAAACGTCCGTTCAGAGCTTGCGTCAAATCAGCTACGACATCGACTTAGCAATGGTGCATCGCTTGGCTAACGGACAAAAAGTATCTGCCCTCGACGTTCAATGGGCATATTACGCTGCTGCCGAAAAATGGGCGGACCGATACGGGTTTGACGTTGTAGGGGGCCGCGATATCGGTCTAGATCTAATGCAACGTTGGCATGACGTCCTTGTAGCGCTTGAGAACGATCCAGACTCCCTTTCGGACTCAATCGATTGGATAGCGAAGCGCAGGCTCTATGAGGGTTACCGGGAGAGACACAAGCTTGAATGGTCCGACTCAAAGCTAGCTGCACTGGATCTCCAATATCATGATCTGAGACCCGATAAGGGGTTGGCGAGGCGGATCGGACTGCGAAGAATCTCTGATGATTCTGAGGTTGAAGTGGCCGTCGATAATCCTCCGCCATCGACTCGTGCGTACTTTAGAGGGCGTTGCCTTGAGCGGTATCCCGATGAAATCGTCGCAGCTAATTGGGATTCGATGGTTTTCGATATCGGAACTGACCCTTTACGCAGGGTGCCAATGCTCGAGCCTTTGAGGGGAACCGCTGCTCACGTGGGTAACTTGTTGGACGAATGTGCAAATGCGGCAGAGCTATTACGGCGCTTGGGAACGTAACAAACCAATAGAATCGCACCGGTAGGAGGCTTTTGATGGCTGAACAGGAACAACGGCGCCGATCCGCACCCCGAACGGACGACGTTGAGCTAGATGCAACGGAAACGGGGCAGGCAGGCGAAGAGCTAAAAGCAGAGCTGGACGACTTGCTTGACGAGATAGATGATGTCCTTGAGACCAACGCCGAAGAATTCGTCAAAAACTACGTACAAAAGGGTGGGGAGTGACTTCCATGCCATTCCACGTTGCGGGTGATGACCCCGGGACGGACTTTGTGAATCTCTTGCGCCAAAATGGTCTCGATCCGTTTCCCCCAGCGTTGCCGGGGACAATTGATGCAGGGCATGCTACGACCGTGCTGGCAGTTCGTTATGCGGATGGAGTTGTAGTAGCCGGCGATCGTCGAGCGACATCCGGCCACCTCATTAGCCATAGAGACATGCAAAAGGTGTTCGCGGCCGATGAATATTCGGCCGTAGCGATCGCAGGCGCAGCAGGGCCCGCGATCCAGATGGTCCGAGTGTTCCAACTCCAGCTTGAGTATTACGAGAAGATCGAGGGTAAGCCGTTGACGTTGGAAGGTAAAGCCAATCAACTGGCGGAGATGCTTAGAGGGCACCTACCCCAGGCAATGCAAGGGTTGGCAGTGGTGCCAATATTTGCTGGCTTTGACCCAGCACGAGGGGCTGGGCGCCTTTTCCAGTTCGACGTAACAGGCGGACGCTACGAAGAACAAGATTTTGCTACTAGCGGCTCTGGAAGCCTTCATGCTGGCACTGTCGTCAAGCTTGGGTACAGGCCGGATATGTCGGAATCGGACTCCCTGGCGCTTTCAGTGAAAGCGCTTTGGCATGCAGCCGATGAAGACAGTGCCACCGGGGGGCCAGATCCTATTCGGGGTATCTATCCGGTGCTGGCCGTGATCAATAGCGAGGGGTTCCGTCAACTGAGTGACGAAGAGTCAGGCGCCGTGTTCGCGGACTTTAGAGAAGAATTAACAGAAGGGTAGGAGCAGCGATGGCGATGCCTGGCATGTACGTCAGCCCCGAGCAGTTGATGCAAGACCGTGCGGACTATGCGCGAAAGGGAATCTCGCGGGGTCGTAGCCTCGCTGCAGTCGAATACAGCGGAGGGATAGCCCTTGTGGCCGAAAACGCTAGTTCTACTCTGCGAAAAGTTTCAGAAATCTATGACCGAATCGCTTTCGGTGGTGTCGGTCGGTACAACGAGTTTGATCAGTTGCGAATCGCTGGAGTTCGATATGCCGAACTTAAGGGATATCAATACAGCCGGGAGGACGTTGATGCTCGGAGCTTGGCAAATCAATACGCTCAAATGCTCGGCCAGATCTTCACACACGAGATGAAGCCAATGGAGGTGGAAATCGTTGTCGCTGAAATTGACCCCTCCGGAAAGCCCGAGCTGTATCGAATTCAATACGACGGCACCGTCGCCGACGAGCAACATTGGTGTTGTATCGGTGGTGATGCAGAGGCGGTACTGCAACGACTGAAAGACGGCTGGTCAGCTGACCTCGATCGCGACGCTGCAGTGCGTTTGGCGGTGAGCGCTCTAGCTGGGCCTGATCGCTCCATCGCCGCAGAAGAACTTGAAGTTGCAGTGCTGTCAGCAGGCAACGGACGGCGATGCTTCAAGAGGCTCGACGACGCAGAAACCGACAGCCTTCTTGCCTAAGGGAATGTGAAGGTCCACGCGTTCTAGTGCTGCAAGTTCACCTGGATGCAGGGAAGTAACGATACGGTGTGCCCGTGCAACGACGGATCATGGGACTTGAGAATGAATACGGAGTCACCTGCACAATTCGCGGTCAGCGGAGGCTCAGCCCTGACGAAGTTGCCCGGTATCTATTTCGCAGAGTCGTCTCCTGGGGTCGGTCGAGCAACGTGTTCCTTGCAAACGGGGCCCGACTCTACCTAGACGTCGGTTCGCACCCTGAATATGCAACTCCTGAATGCGACTCCGTATACGACGTCATCTGTCACGACCGCGCCGGTGAGCGAATTTTGGAGCGACTCGTTGACAATGCAGAAGAACGCCTTGTCGAAGAAGGAATTACGGGAAGCACCATCTATTTATTTAAGAACAACACGGACAGTGCTGGGAATAGCTACGGCTGTCACGAGAACTATTTGACGAGTCGAAGAGATGACTTTTCTAACTATGCAGAAGTGCTGATTCCGTTTCTCGTAACACGACAGATTTATACAGGAGCGGGCAAGGTCTTACAGAGCGCAAGGGGCGCTATGTACAGCATCGCTCAGCGAGCCGAACATATTTGGGAAGGGGTATCAAGCGCGACTACTCGAAGTCGGCCAATTATCAATACGCGGGATGAACCTCACGCGGATGCTGAACGCTTCAGGCGGCTGCATGTCATCGTTGGTGACTCGAATATGAGTGAGTACACCTCTTTCTTGAAGGTAGGAGCCACCGCGTTGTTGCTCCGAATGATGGAGGACCCGAATGTCGTACTGCGTGACCTCACACTCGAAAATCCGATTCGGGCAATTCGTGAGATAAGTCATGACATCACTTGTCGGCGTCGAGTTCGACTGGCCAGTGGGCGAGAGGCGAGCGCGTTTGAGATTCAGTCTGAATATCTTGAACGCGCCCAACGTTTCGCTGAACACAATGATTTGAACGCCGAAGAGAAGAAGGCTTTATCAATGTGGGAGCATTGCATGGACGCCATCGAACAAGACCCACTTACCTTGGACCGCGAGGTTGACTGGGTAATCAAGTACCACCTGTTGGAGCGTTACAAGGCTAAACACCAGCTAGACCTGGCTGATCCGCGGACTGCTTTACTGGATCTGCAGTACCACGACGTCAACCAAAATAGGGGGGTGTTCTACTTGATGCAGAGCAACGGCCTCGTAGAGCGAGTCCTCGACGACGGCGACGTAGAGACGGCAATCGAGCAACCCCCTCAAACGACCAGGGCGAAGCTCCGCGGGGACTTCGTCCGTCAGGCCAAAGAAAAGAAACGGGACTACACGGTCGACTGGGTCCATTTGAAGCTGAACGACCAGGCTCAGAGAACGGTGCTGTGCAAGGACCCCTTCGTGGCGCAAGACGACCGAGTCGAAGCCCTCATCGAATCGTTGTAGGCCTTCGAAATGCCACGATTTAAGTCAGCAACGGTCACCGGCATAATTGAACAACGCGATGGGCTCCAAAAAGTCCAGTTAGACGATGGGTCGCGTGCCTACGCTTTAACCGACGTAGTTGGGAGGCCCCAAATAGGTGACGTGGTAGTCGTCAACACAATCGCCGTTGACCTTGCATTGGGTACTGGTGGCTGGCATGTCGTCCATTGGGTTGAGGGCAACCGGAGTCCGTCGCTGACACCCGAAGCAGACGTTCTGAAGGCTCGATACTTGTCAGAACAGATTGAGGTTTCACCGCACATCTCAACGCGGACTGATCTTCAAGGGGCGCGCGTGCTCCTTTGCCTATTGCACAGCCATGTTGGGGCCGTGGCCATCGCTTCGACTTCAGTCCGCCTCGGTTATCTGATGACAGATCAAGCAGCGTTGCCTTTGGCGCTGAGCGATCTTGCGCAACAATTGATAGAAGTGAATCGGCTCGCCATGACGGCAACCGCTGGGCAGGCCTTCGGAGGCGACCTTGAAGCAGTCAATGTGCCTTCGGGTGTAGCCGGCCTATTAGATAACGACTGTCCGCGAATTCTGGTTGGTGCCGGGCCGGGGCATCTAGGGACAGCATCTCCCTTGGGCTTCTCCGGACTTGAGTTGGCGGGCCACGCATCCGTACTTAAATCTCTAGGTGCGGAAGTGGGGCTATGCGTGCGAGCATCGGATGTAGATGCCAGGGAACGTCATCAGGGTATTAGCCATCACACGGAGACCATTCTCAGGGCCATACCAAACCAAATCGAGGTACCGGTGCCGTTGGGTTTCGATACCGCGTGGGTAAGTGATCTGGGCCACACGCCGCGCTCGATGGAGCCGACAGACGTCACCTCCGCGATTAGCGGTACAGGGCTAACTGTTACAACGATGACAAGGCCACTAGCGGAAGATGCTTTGGCTTGTTCTTACCTTGGTGCGGCTTCGGCCTGGCTTATGGGGGACACCTAATGAGCTGGGCGAAAGCGCTTCTAACGCGAAGGACCAGATCAGGGGCTGAGATTCGTAAGTCGCTCCGCGAGTGGAGCTTTGTAATTCTGATCGCACTGGGCGCGGCGTTCGGCATACGAGCGACGCTTGTCCAAACTTATTTTATTCCCTCCGAGTCCATGGTCCCGACACTGGAGGTCGGGGATCGACTTATGGTCTACAAGCTTGCTTTTAATCTAGGTACCGTCGATCGCGGAGATCTAGTGGTCTTCAACCGCCCGCCGGCGCTAGCTGACTCGGCAATGAAGGATTTCGTGAAACGGGTGATTGGCCTTCCAGGTGAAAAAGTGTCAGCCGAAAATGGAACCTTATTCTTGAACGGTGAACCCCTCGACGAGCCTTACTTAACTCCGGGCCTCCTCACTGAAGACTTCCCAGAAGTCTCGATACCGGAACAACACATTTTCGTGATGGGCGATAATCGCCCTAACAGCCGCGACAGTCGAAGCTTCGGCCCAGTCCATGAAGACCTTTTAGTTGGGGAGGTCTTTATCCGCATCTGGCCGTTCGGAGATTTTGGCCGTCCTTGAGGATCACTTAGCTTCACTAAATCCTGTCTGGAGTCGGTCTACATGGTCGCTGTGAACGCCATCAATTCCCATACGGAGTAGGTCTCTGATAATTCGGACGTGCTGCGCATCCCAAGCTATGCAATACCGGCTGAAGCGGTGAAACAGTGTCGTCAAGCCTCCGCTCCAGTCGCTGTGGTGAAGATTCACAGCATCAATGCCCGCAGCTGCCAATTCAGCGGCACGGCGCTCCGGCCCATCTTTCATCATTTTTAACCGTGTTGAGTCAACTAACCGAGCACTTGTCTTTGACCGCACTTCGGCGAGCAGCTCCCAATTAGGATGACACAACCACAACCTCGCCTCAGCGCCGTATTCGCGAGCGACAGAAATCACTGCCTCAAAGGCCGCATCATCTTTAATGTCGATGGACAACTCAAAATCAGTTCCGCAGGTTCTGTATAAATCACCAAGAGAAGGAATATGAGATGGAAGGACCTCTCGAACTTGGGTGGATAAAGCCCGTCGCCGTATCCCTCTGCGCACGATTCCGTCATGGTCCAACACAGGGACGCCGTCGCCAGTAAGCCATACATCGGTCTCGAGTCCGGTAGCCCCAAGGCGCAGTGCTAGCTCAAAGGCGTCCAAGGTATTTTCCTGAGCGTGGGCGCGTGCACCGCGATGAGCGAAGAGGACTGCGGGGTTCCGAAGCGAGGGAAGGCGTTGTTGCACTCAAGCATCTTTCTCTATCAGTCCTGCAGCGCGCAAGAATCCATCTAACGTACTGTCGTGCTTGCATTTTGTTTACTGGGCGCAGCGACCTTCGGATTCCTGGCGCTCCTGTTATGGCGGTTGACCATCAGAACAAAGAGCGAGGCGCAACAAACCACCGACGCGCTTGAGGAAGTGTCGCAAGCTTTGGGCGGCGTGGAACGAGAGGTCGCCCGGGCCGACCTTCATCTCCACCGCCTTAAACAGTTTAGAGTGAGGCGTATTTTGACCACCCGATTATTAAGTCGTCTCCTCGCTCGTCGCAGGACATAGCCTCTTGGGTGTGAATCTCACTCCCAACGAGATACTGATCATCAGCCTGGTAGCCCTGATAGCGCTTGGGCCCAAGCAGCTTCCTGTCGCCGTCAAGAAAGTCGCAAAGGGCCTCAGCGAATTAAGGAGGCACAGTTCCGATCTTAGGGCCGAGGTGTCATCAGTCGTTGATAGGGCGGTCGAGGATTCACATGATGTTGAGCTTCAACGTCAAGCCCAGGAAAGTGGAGATCTAGAGTCGGAGAAGCAGAAGGCCAGAGAGTCAGAATGAGGCTTAAGAAACGGCGCCCGGCTAAGCCGCTGACGTTTTGGGACCACGTGGCGGAGCTTCGAGTGCGGCTCATAGTAAGCCTGCTTGCTATCGGCTTGACCTCAGTGCTTGGTCTCTCTTCCTCTACAACTGGCTACTCGACAACATTTTCTTACCTCCCTACTGTCGGGTTCTTGACAGTCAGGGAATTGACCGGGCTTGCACCCTAGTTATTACAGAACCTCTAGACGGCTTCAAGACTCGGATACGGGTCGCGATCTATGTGGGCATCGTTTTGTCTATGCCGCTTCTGCTTTGGAATCTTTGGAGATTTGTCACACCGGCTCTGGACCGACGAGAAAAACGTTACGCCGTCCCCTTTGTGTTAAGCGGGGTTCTTCTTTTCAGCTGTGGTGCCCTCGTTGCCTATGCGACGTTTGAGCGTGCTCTTGAATTCCTGATTTCCTTCGGGGGCGACGCCGTTGACCCTCTCTTTTCTCCTGGTGCCTATCTGGGGCTGATTACCTACATGATGATCGCCTTTGGGGTGGGATTCGAATTCCCGATCTTGCTGGTTTTCCTCCAGATGGCGGGCGTTGTTACGCCCCGGCAACTAAGCCGCTACCGTCGTTACTCGATTGTAGGAATTGTTGTCGTGGCAGCAGTGATTACTCCTTCCGGAGACCCTGTCTCCCTAGCCGCCCTGTCTCTGCCCATGTACATCTTCTTTGAGCTTTCGATCCTGGTCGGCCTTATGCTTCAGCGCGCCAAACGTCGGAATGCGGAGTTGGACAGTTGATGTTGAATGAATCCAATGAACCTGGGCCGGCTTTGTTCCGCGATCGAGGAATAACACCTGACGAGTATCAGATGCAAAGCTTCGCTGCTCTCGATGGCGGCTCTTCGGTGCTTGTGGCGGCACCTACCTCCTCCGGTAAGACATTGGTGGCTGAATACGGGATTGCTCAGGCACTGCAAGACGGTAAAACTGTCGTTTACACGACCCCGATAAAAGCACTTTCTAACCAAAAGTTTAAGGACCTATCGAGGTGGCTCGGCAAAGAACGCGTGGGATTACTGACTGGCGACAACGCGATACGTCCTGAAGCTCCTGTGGTCGTGATGACCACCGAAGTCCTGAGGAACATGATCTATGCCGATAGTCCATCGCTGGTCAACCTTGGCTTAGTAGTCCTCGATGAGGTCCACTTCCTTCAAGATCCGTATCGAGGCCCGGTCTGGGAAGAAGTGATAATGCAGTTACCCCCTGCAGCGAAGTTGGTTTGTCTTTCGGCGACTGTGAGCAACGCTGACGAAGTTGCTGGATGGATCCAAGAAGTGCACGGCGGTTGTGAAGCGATCATTGAGACGACGAGGCCGGTAGAACTTCACGACCATTTTCTCGTATTCGATAAGCGACACCGGAGACTTCAGGAATTCAGAACGCTTCGTTATGGCGAAAGCAACATCGAGGTGGAACGCTATCTAGGAAAGATGAGCGGTCAAAGAACCAGAGAACCTCAGAAGCGAGGAGGTGCGGTCGGTCGTCCACGCAGGAGCGAGGTCATAAGCCACCTAGACCAAAGCGACCGTCTCCCGGCAATCTTCTTCGTTTTTTCGCGGCAGGGTTGTGATGACGCGGTGCAGGGCTGCCTTGATTACGGCGTCGACTTTCTTGATGGTCGAGAGAAGGCCCGCGTGGACTTAATTGTCGAACAACATGTGGATGAGATCTCCCAGAAGGACTTAGAACTTCTTAACTTCGATGGCTGGCTGCAAGGGCTGCGATCGGGAGTGGCAGCTCATCACGCAGGCATGGTCACACCCTTTAAGGAAGCTGTTGAAGACTGCTTCACGGCTGGTCTCTTAAAGGTTGTCTTTGCAACAGAAACGTTAGCCATGGGAGTCAACCTGCCAGCGAAATCGGTGGTGATCGAGCAATTAAGCCGCTTTAGAGGAGAAGGCCATGTCGTCCTGACGCCGGGCGAGTACACGCAACTGACTGGTCGAGCGGGACGCAGAGGCATCGATTCCACCGGACACGCCTACGCGCTGTGGAGTCCTTACGAGTCATTCAGTCAGTTGACTGAGCTCGCCAGGAGCAACGACTTCATACTGGAATCTGCGTTTCGCCCTACGTACAACATGGCGGCAAACCTTATGTCGCGAGCCGAACGGAGTGAAGCTATAAACCTCCTCCAACGATCTTTCGCTCAGTACCGTTCAAATGGAAACGTGGTCCGCCTTACGACCGATCTAGAAAAGGCGAAAGCATCTCTAAAAACCTCCCAGTCAGAACTCAAACGACTAGGGGGCACGTCTGCGAAACCCCCTGTAACCCAATCAAAATCCACCGATGATGTCTCGGCAATACTTGCTGATCTTCGACCCGGTGCAGTGATAACTCGGCTCCACGGAAACGATAAGCAATATCTTTTGATCTTAGGTACTACAAGTCGGCGAGGCGGAGAGAGCCGGGTACGGGTTGTTACCCCGCGTGGCAAGGTGATGATGTTGACGGCAACTGACTTTGATTCCGCACCCGACCTCCTATCAACCGTGGAATTACCTAAGCCATACGCTCCAAATCGTCGAGAATATCAACGAACCTCAGCGAAGCTCCTTAAGCAAGAGCTGACGGAACTGGGTCATGTGTTGGAAGTCCGCTACCCAGATCGCGACCTCCGGTCTGAGCGAATGAAAGCAGAACGGCGCGTCGCGTCGGCTGAGTCGCGGATAGCCGCGGTGCGCGAGCAAATTGCTACAGCCGAGGGGGGTCTGGGCCGCTCGTTGGTGGCGATTGAAGAGATCATGGAATCCTTCGGATTCGCGGAATCTTGGCGCTTGAGTGACCGGGGAGAAACACTTCAGAACATTTTCCACGAGATGGATTTACTCACGGCCCTCTGTATCGACGAAGGCATTCTCGAAGACGTCACTGCTGCAGAGTTGGCCGCGCTGGTCTCCGTGCTGACATACGAACATAGAAGCCGACTTGATCCTCCGCCACCGTGGTTTCCTAATCAGAACACGAAAAAGAAGGCCGAAAGGATCATGGCCTACAGTCGTCAGATCCGCGCCGAGGAGGCCAAACGGGGCCTACCTGAAACCAGGGCACCGGACCCAACGATCTTTGGCCAGGTACACGGATGGGCGTCTGGGCACGAATTGAGTGACGTTCTCGATGATGACACGCCGGCTGGGGACTTCGTCCGCAATATTAGACAGGTCGTAGACCTCTTAGGCCAACTGGCTGATTGCAGTCCCTCTCTGGAACTTAAGAAGACGGCAAAGGAGGCGGGACGACTCTTGGATCGGGGCCTCGTGTCTGCGGCAGCGAGAGTCCAGGACGGTGACACGACTCTGGATGTTCCTGATGACGATTGAGCGCGGCCAAGACTGGGGTCGCCCGGCTCCTCCAGGATCTGTCGACGCCGTCGCTTCAAGTAACGCCGAGTTAAGGAGTTCCGTGGAAGCTCGATGGAAGATCTCCGGAGTCGGTACCAGAATTGGGGTGACAGGGGGCGACCTTTGGAAGGCTCTCGGTGCACCCCCCGGGGGGCTGGAGCGGATCAACAGCGGTCAAGCCCGCGAAGTATCAGTCGACCTGATGGAGTGCCGGCTAGACAGCCGTCTGTGCCTCGGATTAGCCCATATCTTCGCTTTTCGTAACTGGTGGCGAGGCCCGGTGATCGCCGTGATGAATTCGGAGTGGCGGGGGCCTTGGAGGGTTGCACCAAAGGCACATCCCAATGATGGGCGACTTGATCTAGTCGAAGGCGACCTCCCGGTCCGTCAGCGCGTCCTCATTCGGAGACGTCTTTTAACCGGCGACCACCTACCCAACTCAGCGCTGACGGTTCGGCGCATCAGAGAGCTCAACCGCGAATTCGACCGGCCAGTCCGCGTAGCGGTGGATGGCGTAGCAGAAGACCGATGTCAGCAGTTCTCACTAAGGGTCGTGCCCGACGCATTATCGATAATTTATTAATAAAAAGTGAGCGCGAGGGTACGCGACTGAGGTCTCGGAACGACCTACGATCAAGGCGGACCGGACAATCGGTCATTTCGTGCCCACTAGTTTGAGTTTCACCTTGAACAACTACGCCATCGAACAATTCACGGATACCGAAGCAGATATTCTTCGTCGGTACTTCACCAACTTAGATGAGCCTGTTTTCGCCTTGGTGAACTTGCCTGAGGTCGTAAAAGGGGCTCTTTTCGCGCGCTACAGCAGGACACACAAGAGCCTCCGCCGCCTTTTCCTTGATGAGTTTGTCGAAGACCTCGATGTTTCGGGTGACCACTCCATCGATGCAACAGTTGGGTTGGCGAAGGCTGAGGAGCTTTACCAGAGGGTTTTCGTCGAATACGGAGACGACTCGGTTGCCCAGCTAGGGGGGGTTCACCTCGCGTGTGAACAAGCCTCGAATCTCCTAACCAAGGTGCTCGAATGGGGCAGGCTGATGTCTTATCTTGAGCAGTCGACACGCTACCTCAGCTACGACACACGTATAGATGGTCGGTACCGTTACCACCGCGACCCCGACGTCTTGGCATCAGGGCTGGGTACAAAGTATGTGGGCGAGCTCGACAGGATTTTTGATACATACGCCGAAATGGTGCCGCAGCTTCAGGAGTTCTATAAAGCACAACATGCGCAGGGAAGCGACATTGGCGATTTAGCGTATCGGCAAACTATTCGAGCTAAGGCCTTCGACTCGGTGCGAGGTCTTCTCCCCGCCGCAAGTCTTTCAAATGTGGGCATCTATGGCACAGGGCAAGCCTACGAAGCCCTTCTTTTGCGTATGAGGGCACATTCACTCCCAGAAGCACGCTCTTACGCGGATTTGATGCTGACCGAATTACGCAAAGTAATTCCCTCATTTCTGCGTCGGGTCGACGTTGAAGATCGAGGCATTGCTTGGTCGCATTACTTGGAGTCGAATTCGGTGGCTATGAAGGAGTTCGCTGAAAATCTCTTGGGCAGCACAGCGCCAGAAGCGGCAGAAGAAGTGGACCTCATTGATTGGGATCCCGACGGAGAACGCAAGATGTTGGCCGCGATGATGTACCCCTATAGCCGCCTGCCGGAAACCCAGCTGATTGATGTGGTTGATCGTCTGACGTCCGAGGAGCGCCTCGACCTCGTCCGCCGGTACGTCGGCGAGCGAGCCAACCGCCGCCACCGCCCCGGAAGGGCTCTCGAGCGTCTTGATTACCGTTTCGATATCCTCGGTGACTACGGCGGCTTTCGAGATATGCAACGTCACCGTCTTCTCACGATCGAGTGGCAGGCACTTGGCCCACATCACGGGTATGACGTGCCGGAAGCTGTGGTCAGCGCTGGATTGGCCGATCGCTACGACGGAGTTATGGAGCGATCTGCTGCCCTCTATGACCTGCTCCTAAGCGACTTTCCGGAACAAGCCTCTTACGCGGTGGCGATGGCCTACAAGGTGCGCTACGTCATGCAGTTTAATGCGAGAGAAGCTTTACATATGATTGAGCTACGCAGTCAGCCGCAGGGGCATCCGAACTACCGGCGCATAGCGCAGGCCATGTACGAGCAAATTGCCTCCAAGGCGGGCCATTTGGCTGTCGCCGAAATGTTTAGCTATATCGATCTGACGGCTGGCGAAGATGGACGATTACAGGCCGAAAAGGCTCTAGATGCCCGACGGTCTGCAAAATGACAGAAGGAGTCCGGTTAGCGACGCTGGCAGATCTAGGAGTACTGGAAGAGTTCGCTAGGCAGGCCGTGGCAGAGCAGGTTGACAATAGAGGCGGAGCGATCTGGAGTAAACGAGAAACCCGAAATCCTCCCTTTAGGGCAAGCCTCGAAGCCGACTTCAACAACCCTGATCAGAGTATTTGGCTAGGGGTGATCAACGAGGTACCCGTAGGATATGCAGTCACCTCCGTGAGTCTTCTGCGTACCGGGGAGGTGCTTGGAACGGTCTCCGACTTGTGGGTGGAGCCAGAAGCTCGCGAGGTTGGTGTCGGTGAAGCTCTAATAAATGCAGTCATTGAATGGTGCAAGGAGCGAAATTGCATTGGTATTGACTCGTTGGCCTTGCCGGGTAATCGAGCTACCAAGAACTTTTTCGAAACCTTTGGCTTCAAGGCTCGTCTCCTAACTGTGCATCACCCCTTGGACCCTCAATAAGGTGCCATCTACTGCGGTCCCTCTGTGCTGTGTCGGGGCCGTCCTGGTTGCAGACGAAAAACTCCTCTTGGTCCGGAGAAAGAATCCACCGGCCCAGAACCTTTGGTCGCTGCCAGGGGGTCGAGTCGAACCGGGGGAGAGCTGGCAAGCAGCCGTCGTGCGGGAAGTAAGAGAAGAGACCGCTTTGGAAGCCGCGTGTGGTGAATTCATTGGGTGGGTTGAACGAGAAGCCGAAAACAGCCGGTACTTGATCGCCGATTTCGAGATAGAGGCCCTAAACCTGGAAGAAGCGTCGCCCGGAGACGATGCGACAGACCTAACTTTCGTCTCGCGAAGCCAACTGACCGATCTAGAGGTGAGCCCCGGACTGATCGAGTTCTTGAGCCATCATAAGCGCTTAGAGTTTTAGCGTCCCTTCCACACAGGGTCGCGCTTTTCAACGAAGGCAAGTGGCCCTTCTTTGAAGTCCTCGGTCTTAAGGACGACACGAAAGTGCTCTTTCGTGATGTCCCATCCATCGTCATCAGAACACCCATGCGTCTCAAGGACGACCTTGCGACTTTCTCGCACGGCAATCGGGGCATTGACCACAATACGACCGGCAAGTTCTGTGGCGCCTTCAATGACTGACCCGGGCTGACAGAGTGTATTGACAAGGCCCAGTTGAAAAGCTCGTTCAGCAGTTATCGGATCTCCGGTTAGTGCTAGCTCCATTGCGACATTCCGGGCTATTGATGCTGGCAAGCGGAATAGACCACCAGCGCCTGCGATCAAGCTACGTTTCACCTCGGGAATACCGAAGGTCGCGGCCGTTGAAGCAACGACAAGATCGCACGCCAATACGATTTCCAAGCCCCCAGCGAGCGCTGGTCCGTCAACAGCCGCTATTAGCGGCTTAGTCCGGGGATACCGCACCAGGCCTGCAAACCCGCCCTTGTCGGTTTCAATCCGTTTTCCGCTGCTGACTGATTTCAGGTCTGCACCTGCGCTGAAGACAGGTCCATTTGCGGCAAGAATCGCCACCCAGGCGTCGTCATCAGACTCGAATTCTTCCAAATGCTTCTCAAGCTCGGAGGAAACCTCATGACTTATTGCATTTCGGGCCTCCGGGCGATTCAACGTGAAGACAGCAATGTTTCCTTTTTTTTCGTAGGTGACAACCAACGAACAAACTCCTTTACTCAGGCGCCGGTTCCTTGGCGCTGCTATCGACCGACGCTGCATCCGATGAAGATGAGTTATCCGATTCGGGTTGCTGCTCTGGGCCTGACTGGACCTGAGCTTCCGTTTGCTCGTTCTCAACGACCTCGCCGTCACTCTGCGCCGAGCCTTCCTCCGGTTGGGCGAGTGCTTCGCTGTCATTGGGGTCCTGCGTGGTGGCTTTAGGGGCCTCCTCAGCCGTTTCACCCTCAGTCCTAGCCTGTTTGGGTCCTTTGGGGCGAGGTTTTGACTTACCTCGTTTACCGCGCGTCCGCTTTACTGGCTCAATTCCAAACTGTTTTGCGATATCGGGGATACGGTCTGAAATCTTGGTGATCACCTCTAGTAATTCTTTGCCCGGTTCGGCTGGCGTCTGAGCAAGCGCTACGTATGGTCGGATAGGCGAGAAAGCAATGGCTTCCAGGACGATCCCTAGTCTTTGCTGGCTTACATCTCCACCTAGTGCCTCGTTGGCTTGGGTTGTGAGCGTTTCTGCAATGTCAGGAGGGAGCGGGCTACCGGCCTTTGGTGGTCGCGAACTGAGCCTCAGGGCTCGGACTACGCGTTCATCCTTCAACGCTTCGCGGATCTCGTCCTGCCATTCCAGTTGGGCTTTTTCGACACGTTGGTTAAGTCCCGAACGGATCGCTTCGGCTAACTCTCGACTCTCTTCGTCACGAGCTGAGTCTTCGGCAGCTACTAGCACCGTCCGTAAATCCCGGATGTCAACATCAGAGATATTTGCCATAGCGGCATCAGCACGGTCTCGCCATTCAGCGATCTTGAGTTGAGGGAGCAGGGATTCAGCCAAAGTAATTAAAGCATCAGCGCGTACAGCATCGTTGCCTTCCTGAGAGGCCCGTTCATTCTGGTCGTCGATTTCTTTTCGAACCGCAGCAATACCGCCACGCGACACCTGATCTGCGATGATTCTTTGCTCCTCTGGTAACCCGTCGATAAAAGCCTTCCGGTGGACCCGACCTGGTTTGAGTTTCTTCGCCTTAGGTCGAGTAGGAGCTTCGACCTTTGGTTTGCGTTGTTTCCGTTCGCCGTCATCGCGCTTCTGGTTCCTTGGCTTTTTTGCCTTACCTGACTTATCGCGTTGACCTCCGCCCTTTCGACGGTCGGATCGTCCCTTACGCGCGAGTTGGGTGGTTACTCCATCAACTTCTTTACCGGTTCCAAGGATTTGGATACGTTCATCGTCGGGACGTCCGCTCCGACCCTTTGGGGGCAACACGGCGGTAACGAAGATCCCGTCTATCTCAAAGTCGGCCTCAGCTCGACACACGTCACCCACTGCAGCACCGGCATACAGCAGTGCTCCCTCAAGGGTTCCCTTAGGTTGTTTGGCGCCGGCGGCTCGCCAGGTCCAGGTTCCATCGTCTCGCTGACTGGTCAGCTCAACTTCGATACGTCGGCTCATCGTTGCTCCGGGCTTTCCGGCTAGTCGGGCGGGAGGCGACAGGGGAGTAGTGGCCCCCTCGCTGGTCCCTTAGTACAGAGGTCAACGTTACCGAAATAAGAGTGGATTGCAGTACATCTGGGAGAACAGCTTTTTGTCTGGAATTGACCCGATTAGAGCGTCGAAGCGTCCTACCCTCGGCTTGACGGACGAAATCCCCAGGAAAGACATGGCAAAAGCGAAGGTACCTGAACAAATCGCCCGAGAAATCGTTGATATTCCCGTCGACGATGAGATGCGCGACTCATTTATGCCATACGCCCTCTCGGTGACCACCAGCCGAGCAATCCCGGACGTTCGAGACGGCCTCAAGCCGGTTCAACGAAGGATTCTCTATGTGATGTCGGATCTGGGCTTGAGGCCCGGAACCCCCTTCCGTAAATCTGCAGGGGTGGTGGGTGAAGTAATGGGAAAGTACCACCCCCACGGTGACGGCGCGATCTACGAAGCCATGGTGCGGATGGGCCAATCTTTTTCTATGTCTGTGCCTTTTGTGGACCCCAAAGGCAATTTTGGAAGCTTGGATGACCCACCAGCCGCATACCGTTACACCGAAGCTCGATTAACTGCTGCAGCAATGACGATTGTGGAGGATCTTGATGAAGACACCGTCGATTTCGTCCCTAATTTTGATGGGGAACGCGATGAACCGATCTGTCTGCCGGGAGCCCTACCTAACCTTTTGGTAAATGGAGCCTCAGGTATTGCCGTTGGTATGGCAACGAATATGCCGCCCCACAACCTCGCTGAGATTGGCGCCGCGATCGAACACGTATTAGTGAATCGTCGACCCAAACCAACGGTTGATGACCTCATGGCGCACGTCGAGGGCCCGGACTTTCCGACAGGTGGAGTGATAGTTGATGACGGCTCGTTGCGCGAGGCCTATGAAACCGGCCGGGGCACGGTCCGTGTTCGAGCTAGGGCAGAAATCGAGAACATCACTGCGCGGCGACAAGGCATTGTGGTGACTGAGCTCCCCTACGCAGTGGGCCCTGAACGGGTGCAAGCGAAAATTCGGGAGCTCATTGGGGCTGGGAAACTAGAGGGTGTAGCCGCCGTTGTGGATCTCTCTGACCGACACCATGGGCTTCGCTTAGTGATCGAATGCAAGGCAGGTGTCGGACCTCATTCGTTGCTTGAGCGGCTTTACAGGTTGACACCTTTAGAGGAAAGTTTCGGTATCAACAATGTCGCACTGGTCGAGGGTGTCCCTACGACGCTCGGGTTGCGTGACTTATGTCAGTACTACATAAATCATCGTCTTGATGTAGTGGTGAGAAGGGCTAGGTACCGCCTTGCCCGGGCCGAAGAGCGCGAGCACATTCTCTTAGGGCTCCTTCTAGCTCTTGACAACATCGAACAAGTGATTTCCATCATCCGGGGTTCAAAAGACGCAGCGAAGGCCAAGGCACAACTGATCAAAGACCTGAATTTGAGTGATATGCAAGGCACTCACATCCTCGACATGCAACTTCGGCGCCTAACTGCACTTGAGGTCGATAAGTTGCGCGCTGAGCTTGCGGAAGTGCAAGCCGACATAACCAATCTGAAGAAGCTCCTTTCATCGGAAACAAAGCAAAGAAACACTGTTCGAGATGAGCTACGTGAGCTAGTCCGGCAGTTTGCGGTCCCGAGACGAAGCAAAGTGACAAACGCCTCCGACTTAGTCACCATCGAAGATGATGTACCAGAAGACGATAACTCCAACCTGGAGGAGCTGTCTGACCAACCCACTTTGGTGACGTTGTCTACCTCTGGACTCCTTGGCCGCAGATCACCAAATGAAGAGTTCACAGCGAAGCCAGGTCGTCACGATGTGATCGCTAGGAGCCTAGAGACTTCTGGCTTTTCTGTGATATCTGCGGTGACAGACCAAGGCCGTGTCCTGTCGGTTCGCGCTCGTGAAATACCTGAAATGGTGAGGGGTAGCCGTGGGGCTTCGGTAACAGAAATGTTCTCCCTGAGTCGTGGCGAAAAAGTTGTTGGCCTATTCGGCGATGGCTCTGACCCCGTTATTCTGATTACTCGGAATGGAGTCGCCAAAAGGCTGGAGGCCGACGCTCTAAAGCGGCTGAGGTCAGGCAGTTCTGCAATCAACCTGAAGGGCGATGACCGAGTGGCATCGGCGTTTGTTGCAAGCGAAGACAGCGAAATTGTCATGGTCGCCTCCGATGGCCAAGCCTTGAGAACCGCCGCCAACGGAATTTCGGTCCAAGGACCCGGGGCTGGGGGAGTGGCCGGAATGAAATTAAAGCCGGGTTCCAACGTGATGGCCGCAGGCGTCGTCGAATTTGGAGTCGCTGTCGTGGTTATCAGCGACGAAGGAGCGATTAAGGCTACTGATGTAGCTGAGATCCCGGCTAAGGGTCGAGCAACAGGTGGGGTACGGACAGTCAAATGGCGGGATTTTGAAACCACCGCATCGTTTGGCTGGGTAGGTAGAAGTCATCAACTCGCTGCCATTGTGGCAGACGCAGGCGATGGGAAAAAAGCTGCGGGCGCGCCGGTTCCCTTATCTTTGGAACTCACCCGCCGCGACGGAATGACCAGCACCTCCGAGGACCGCGTCTTATTAATAGGGGAGTACCGCTTGTAATGGCCGCCGGGACTAAACGGAACAAAGCGAATGAGGACGCTGGGGGCTATAACGCCGAGCACATTGAGGTACTCGAAGGCCTCGAAGCGGTGCGGAAACGCCCTGGGATGTACATCGGTGGAACGGGTTCGGCCGGCCTAACCCATCTCTTGTGGGAAATCATTGACAACGGCGTCGACGAAGCCGCTGCCGGCCATGCAAAAATCGTTGAGGTTATGTTCCACTCAGATGGTTCCTACGAGGTCACAGATGACGGGCGGGGCATACCGATCGAAGAAAAAGATGGAAATATCACAGCTCTGGAGATCGTCTTCACCGAGCTTCATGCCGGCGGAAAATTTGGTAACGGAGCATATGGAGCGTCCGGCGGACTTCATGGGGTAGGAGCCTCTGTGGTCAACGCCTTGTCGGGCCGCATGGAGGTCGAAGTCGATCGTAAAAGCGCTACTCATAGGCTTTCGTTCAAAGACCAAGTTGCCGGCCAAATGGCGAGCAATGGCCGTTTCACCGCCGGTCACGGACTCAAGCGGATGGGCAAGGTGCCGTCAGGTCGAACTGGAACGCGAGTCCGGTTTTGGCCCGACAGAGACATTTTTGATCCAGACGCCGAGATCAACTACGAGGAAGTCCGCGAGCGCCTGGGGCAGATCTGCTTCCTTGTTCCCGGTCTCAAGATTCGACTAGCTGACAAACGTAAAGGGTCGAAACGCCCGGCGGAGGAATTTGTATCGAAGGGTGGACTAGCGGACTACGTTGACTTCCTGGCAGGTGACCATCAACCTGTGACCGGCCTTGTCCGAGTTGAGGGCACTGGCGAGTTTCTAGAGAAAGTTCCCGTTGACGGGAAACTGACCGAAGTGACCCGAGAATGTCAGGTAGACATCGCACTGAAGTGGGTTCAGAACTATGAAAGTAGAATCGTTAGCTTTGTTAACACGATTCCTACACCCGACGGCGGCACCCACGTCGCTGGTTTCGAGCGATCTCTGACCACCGCTGCGAACCAAGCGCTGGCCGCAGCTGACCCTCGTAAGCTTCGCAAACTTAAAGAGGAAGCCAAAGTCCAAAAAGAGGATGCCCAGGAAGGTCTGATTGCGGTAGTGCGCGCTGTCTTTCCTGAGCCGCAGTTCCGCGGTCAAACCAAACGGGAGTTAGGCACCCCGGAGGTTCAAAAGATCGTTGGTGCCGTTACGCGTGATGGTCTTAAGAGCTGGTTTGACGGGACTGCCAAGGGATCCAAGAAGATTCACGTCAAGGCAATCTTGGACAAAGTGACAGAGGCCATCGTCAATAGGGTCAGCACAAAACAAGCTCTTGACAACCGACGAAAGGCCGCGCAACTCGGTAACAACGGTCTTCCGGACAAGCTTTCAGATTGTCGGGTTCACCCAGATGGAGAGTTGTTGATCGTTGAGGGCGACTCGGCGGCGGGGCCAGCGAAACGAGCCCGCGACAGTGCGTGGCAGGCAGTGCTTCCGCTTCGGGGCAAAGTCGTCAACGCAGGCAAGGGAACCAAGAAAGCCGTCCTGGATAACGCCGAGGCAACGGCTCTCTTTACGGCCGTAGGTGCTGGGTCCGGGCCAGAATTCGATTTGTCGTCGCGTCGGTATGACCGGATCATCCTTCTAGCCGACGCTGACGTCGATGGCAGTCATATCAGATGTCTGGTGCTGACCCTGATCTATCACTACATGAGGCCGCTCCTTGAAAATGGTCACGTCTACGCGGCTCAACCGCCGACTCATGCCTTGGTGTTAGGACAAGACAAAGAATTCGTCTACTCAGAGCGAGAACTGGATCAACGTGTGGGCGACCTGACGGGCAAAGGTAGGCGTTACCGCGTTACGCGCTTCAAAGGATTGGGTGAAATGGATGACGATGAGCTGTTGGAGACGACACTGAATCCAGAGACACGGGTTCTCCGGCGCATAACTTTGGACGATGCCAAGAAGGCAGAAAAGGCGTTCACGGTGATGATGGGCGCCCCAGTTGAACCCCGTAAAGACTTCATCGTTAAGCACAGCAAGGATTACGGCCACGCCCTCGACATTTAGGGCAAACGCACATAAGCTACATTATGTAACGTAGCGCAATTGTCTACTGTGAGGCCGGAAATAGATCTCTCCGCCCCCAGTGGCTTGTTTAACGGTCTCGGCCGCCGGTGCGTTTCGCTGCGCCGCCGCCGTAACCCGTGTTTCTACCCGCGGAAGGGCCGGCACTTTGTTTGCCTTTATTTTGTGACTGCTTGGCTTCGATAGCTTGCTTTACGTTTTCGGGCAAGCCTTGAAGCTTGTCTCGCTTGGGTTTTTGGGTGGGTTTAGCTTTTTTGGGTCGGGCCACGCCATGATCTTACGTACTTAGGGGTCAAAGGCATGGTTATTGGTGGTTTCGGTTCATGTCAGCGACATATCCGTTTGTAATTTTTATACCTTCGGATTCAAGCAAAGCGGCTTGCCGAGTCTCGTTTCCCGGCACCAATCGGCCATTTGCTGTGACGACCCGCCACCACGGATACCCGCTGTTGTCTCGAAGGAATCGACCAACTGCTCGGGCACTCCGAGGAAAACCGGCCTCCTCGGCGACTTCTCCGTAACTCAAGACTTCTCCAGGTCCGATCGATTCAAGCACCTCGTGAACAGCAGTCCGAAAGGTGGGTTGAGGGTTCGGATTGTCAGCTTGCACGCACCGATGTTGTCAGATGATTACGCTAGGAGTTGAACAGCTTGGAGGTTCTTCTCCGTAAAGCTGAGCGCTAAGGGGGCATGTATGGCTGAATATGACATTCACATCGCTGGTGGAACGATTGTTGACGGAACCCGAGTTCCGCGATTCAAGGGGGATCTATGGATCAAAGATGGCTACATTTCGAAGATTGGCGGTCGGGCTGACGGGGTTGCTGAAGAGGTCGTGGACGCTAGCGGCAAGATCGTCGCTCCCGGGTTCGTTGACCTTCATACCCACTACGACGCTCAAATTCGCTGGGACCCTTGGTGCACCATTTCTGGGTACCACGGAGTGACTTCGGTGGTTCTCGGGAATTGCGGTTTTGGGTTCGCTCCGGTGGCTGAGGACTTTCGTGAACGTTCGATGCTGACTATGACTCGTACAGAGGCGATCCCGTTCGAGTCGATGAAGCAAGGGATGGAATGGGATTGGGAAACAATCCCAGAATATCTCGATTCCCTAGATCGGGCCCCAAAGGGTGTCAACGTCATCCAGTACATGCCCACGGCTTCTCTGATGACCTACGTCATGGGCCTTGAAAAGGCTAAGGCTGGTACTCCGGCGTCGGATGTTGAGCGCAAGGAGATGGCCCGGCTCCTACATGAGGGAATGGACGCGGGCTTGTGTGGCTTTTCGATTCAGCGTTTAGGACCGGACAGTGTGCAAGCGGATTTTGATGGTAGCCCTATGGTCACCGACATTATGTGTGATGAGGACATCTTTAACCTCGCTCAGGTGTTGGCTGATCGGGATGAAGGTTTTATCCAAATAACCCAAGGAACAGGCGACATTCGTGGCGACATAGCGTTCCTTGAAGAACTCGCTGCTGTCGCTCAACGGCCACTTCTCCACAATGTGGTTGCCCCCGCTCGTCAGGACCCCGAGGTTCATCGACGTCCTTTGAGGTGGATTGAGGGTTGCCGCGAAAAGGGTTTACCCATCTATGCACAATGCGGAACTGGCCGCGCTGGGTTCGCTTTTACTTTGGAGCATTGGAACCTCTACGACGCCTCCCCCGCGTGGCGGGCGGTGACGACCGGCTCAAAGGAAGAGAAGATCACCAAGATGCAGGATCCTGAGTTGCGCCTTGCTTTGGTGGAAGAGGCTGAGGAAGCTGATCGCCGTCTGCAGGTGATTCAGGCTGGGGTCGGTGGCAACCCACGTAGCCTTGTAGTCCAGGGTGTAAACAGACAAGCGGACCTCCAGGAGTACGTCGGTAAATCCGTTGGCGAGATAGCGGAGGCCGAAGGTAAGCATCACATCGAAGTCATGCTTGACCTGTCGTTACGAGGCGACCTAAACGTTGAATTTTTGGGACCTGACAAAGGTTCCAACGCCGAGTTCATGGCTGAGATGATGACCGATTCGCCCTACGCTATTCCTGGTGTCTCAGATGGCGGGGCACATACAAAATTCTTTACAGGTGGCGCGTATACAACTGATTTCCTGACTTGGTTAGTCCGCGACGAGGGAGTTGTGACGCTTGAAGAGGCTCATTACCGGTTGTCCAATCTGCCTGCTCATGCTGCAGGCTTCCGGGATCGCGGAACTCTGCGTGAAGGAGCCGCAGCAGATGTGCTTGTGTACGACATGGAAGAGCTAGAGATCCTCCCGAATTGGATTGGGGATGTCGAGTACGACCTTCCGGGCGGCGAGTGGAGGCGTGTGCAGCGAGCCGCGGGGTATGACCGAATAATCGTGAACGGTGAGATCACGTTTGCATCTGGGGAATGCACTGGGGCGACGCCTGGAAAATTACTCCGCCACGGGCGCGGTTAGGTCTCACTCCCCCGTCATCCTTTGGGTGGCGAGTCCCAATCTTGCACTTCGCGCCCCTCAATTGTGGAGAGGATGTCTAACGCTGCCGCAGCACCGTCTCCAGCAGAAATAATCGCTTGGCTTCGCGTCGGGCGAGCGCTTCGCCCGATTACGTAGACGTTCGGTATTGACGTCTGGCCGTTTTGGTCGACGGGGACCAGCTCGTCGTCTCCAGCTAGTACCGGAATTCCCAGTGACTGAGCGATCGGCATGGCTTTCCCCTCGCTCAGAACTAGAAAATCTGGAGAATGGGCCTCTGCGGCTGTAACGACGCTGATCGTGCCTGATTCGATCGTTACGCTCTCGACTTCCTGTTCAAAGAGGGTCGCTCCTGAATCCTTTACTTGTTTTTTGGCGACTGTTTGGAAATCTGTGCCACTGATCGCGTCGATTCCCAGATAGTTGTTGAGGAATGCGAAATGCATCACTGTTGCATCTGTCCCGTACACCCTCACTTCGTTATCGGACCGAGCGAGAAATAGGGCTGCGCTGAGTCCGCCAGGTCCATCCCCGACGATCGTGATCTGAGCCATGTGTAGTCCCTTCGCGTCTGTGTCTTTGTTATAGCCGTAGAGGAATGCAAGTGCCAACGGAAATTCAGGACTCAACGCCAGAAATCGAGCGTAGCGGCGCTGGTGCACATATTGTGAAGGAAGCGATTACGAGGAAAGCAGAAACCTGTGGATGAGTACGCGCCGCCCAGAGAAGTCGATTTTCATTTTGATGTCATGTGCCCTTGGGCATATCAGACGTCCCTGTGGATGCGCGATGTACGGGACCAGCTTGATCTGAAAGTTAATTGGAAGTTTTTCAGTCTTGAAGAAATAAATCTGAAAGAGGGAAAAAAGCATCCGTGGGAACGAGAGTGGAGCTACGGATGGTCCATGATGCGCATAGGGGTCATTCTGCGGCGCTTGGATATGGATCTCTTAGATCAGTGGTATGCCTTGGCAGGGAAAGCCCTGCACGTCGATGGAAACCGACCACACAACCCTGATGTTGCTCGCCACCTTTTGGAACAAATTGGAGCAGATCCGGGGATCGTTGAGGAGTCGATAAACGATCTGTCAACGCATGACGAGATTAAAGCCGAACACGATCGAGTCGTGAATACAGGTGGATTTGGAGTACCAACCCTGTTTTTCCCGGATGGACAGGCATTTTTTGGGCCGGTCCTTTTGGACCCACCGATGGGCGAGGCGGCTTTGCGTCTCTGGAATGCCGTCACAGCTTGGCTTGAATTTCCGCACCTTTACGAGATGCAACGACCCAAATCAGGATCAGACGAGGAGGCGATCTACCAAACCTTTAAGCCGTACCTTGAAGCGAGAGATTGGGTGAGCATTAATCGTGGCAAGGTAGTTGGGTTCGACCCACAAGCCTGACGGGGTTAGTTGCTCAGTTCGTCTTCGTCATCGCCGACTAGCTCGGCTGCTGCGGCGAGCGCCGATGCGAGCGTGACGCTCCGTTGGTAAACCGCGTCGAAATAGTGTTCTGCGAGCTCTTCTTGACCGTTGAGCGGTGGTTCACCGAGGCTGTGGATGACGGCGGCGGCATCATGCGCTACCTGGACTTTGGCGGGGCTGTCAGGTAACGCTGCCGGCCCGTGCCAGAACTCTTTGATGGCTTTGTCTGTTTCCGAGGGCGGAGCCGAGTCACTCAGACGGCGGGTTCTGGAATGCTTTCGTTTTTTGGTCACTTACCAACCTCAATCAAAGATTCGTCAAGGATGTCGTCTGGGTCCGCAGCCAAGAGGCTTTCAGGGTCGATGCCTAGGGCCGCGCGTAATTGTTCGGCGTCCAGATCACCTAAGGAGCTGGATTTAGGGAGAACCATGTCGGCAATTCGGCGTTTGCCCTGGACGACTTCCTCCACACGCTCGTCAACGGTTCCTGGGCACACCAAACGATGGCAAATCACGGTTTTGGTTTGCCCAATTCTCCATACGCGGTCTCGAGCTTGATCCTCTACTGCAGGGTTCCACCAACGGTCATAGAGGACTACGTGGCTGGCTGCCGTCAGGTTGAGGCCAGTACCGCCAGCTTTTAAGGATAGAACCATCGCGCCGGCGCCTTCTCCGCTCTGAAAGGAGTCAACCATTCGATCACGTGCCCCTCGCGCAAGGCCGCCGTGGTAGCACTCGATGCCTAGTCCGGTCCGATCTGACAGGTATCGTGCGAGGCGCTCGCCCCAACTGGCGAAGTGCGTAAAGATGAGGATTCTCTCGTCGGCGGCAAAGACGGCGTCGATGATCTCATTTAGGCGTGTTAGCTTTCCGCTTCGACCTTCGAGTTCGAGATTGCTGTCCTCCTTGTCGTAGTTGAGCGGGTGATTGCAGATCTGTTTTAGAGCAGTGATAGCCGCTAGGACCAGACCTTTTTGTTGGCTGGTATTTTGGTCGCTTTGCGCTGTGTCTCTCACCAGTTTGTCGAGGACGGCTTGATAGAGGCCGATTTGCTCGGGTGTCATTGTGCACTGGGCTAGTTCATCAATTCGGTCAGGTAGTTCCGCAGCGATCAGAGGTTCTGCTTTAGTTCTTCGGAAGACCAAGACCCCGTTAAGTGCGTGAAGGGCCGACTCAGCGACCTCCTCGGCTTCGTCCATTTGATTGAGTTGGTTGATGAAGGAAGTTCGACCTCCGACCAATCCTGGGTTGCAGAAGTCCATGATTGCCCACAGGTCACCAAGACCATTCTCTATTGGTGTACCTGTTAGCGCTAGGCGGATCCTCGCATCTAGCTTTCTGAGTTCCTTAGCGGTTGCGCTTCGATGGTTCTTAATTACCTGGGCTTCATCTAGAACGACGCGGTCCCATTTCGTGTTTCCGAGCTCGGTTATGTCGCGAACGGCGGTGCCGTATGTTGTGATTACGAGGTCGGCTGCGCGTAAATTGCTAGCGAGCTCAGGGCCAGTTGCGCGTGACGGTCCGTGGTGCACAAGAACTTTGATGTCTGGTGTAAAACGTTTCGCTTCCGCTGCCCAGTTTCCAACAACTGCAGGTGGAGCAATGACGAGAGATGGTGTCTCCCCGGGGGCCGCCGCCATTCGAGCCAAGATGGTCGGTGTTTTGCCGAGTCCCATGTCAAGCGCTAGGCAACCGCCTAGCCCTGCGTCGTCGAGGAATCCCAGCCAGCCAACGGCTTCGGCCTGATAACTACGCAGCTCGCCAGAAAAGCCATCTGGCTGGGTATCGGGGTCGGAACTGACACCTCCAGCGGCCCGTAATAAGTCGCTCGCCCAACTCGTTCCTCCGAGGGTCACTCCCCCGCTGATGCTGCTCCCTTCGAGCCCCAACGCATGGCGGAGCATCTCGGCACCTGTTAGCTCTGTTGTCTCGGCGCGCTCGGCCAGGGCAGCCGCTGCCTCAACAAGGTCAGCCTTCTCTAGGGCAACCCATCGGCCGCGCGACTGGACCAAGGGTTTCTTTTGCATCGCTAGCTTTTGGATCTCTGATGCAGTGAGTTCAACTTCTCCAAATACGGCGCTCCAGCTGACAGCGGTAAGTTGCTGTGCTCCGACCACGCTGTCTGCGTCATCTGCGGTCAGGCGGAGCTGTGCGACCTGGCGGCGTCGAGAAAGCGCGGGCACTCTGACGTCAAAACCTGCCGATTCGAGGGCTGGTCCAGTACTCGACATCAGCTCCCATGCTTCGTCTTGGTCGAGTAAGACCTCTCCGCGTCTACGGCCGCCAGGTCGTTTGAGAGCAGGGACCATGCGCTCTAAACGGGTGTACTGACCCTTGACCTCAGTGCGACGGGTGTTGGAGCCGCTCACCATGGCTACCTCGACGGGGTCCATTGAGTTCTCGGGGCCTGGTGACAAGACCTGAAGTTGCCATGCTCCACTCTCATCTGGTTCGTCTAGCTGGACGATGAGGGCATACTTGGCGACCGCTGTCACCGGTCGCGCCCAGAGTTCGAGTTTTCGAGCTAAGTCGGAGCCGTTATCTGCAGCTGCAGAGAAGGGGCGTCCGCTTAAGTTGGCTAGGAATGCTTCAGCTACCTCTGTCTTTGTCCGTGGCTCTGGAGGGGGGGCAGGAACGTCTAGTCGACTTGCTGCATTGGCAACTATTGCGTTCACCATTCCTGTTAACGCTGACTGCACCACCGCTCGGGCATCTGGGCCAGGGTCGGCCGCTGTGACGGCGCCGGGCAATGAGTTGGCGAATGCTTCGAGGCGCCTTTTGCTTATGATCCCCGGCATCCATTGAACGATGAACTCGCCCTTGTTGTTTTTGTTCCTTTTGTTGCGCCTCTTGCGGATGCGCTGCAGTTTCGGAACAGTGCGACCCTGAGCGACAAGTCCGACTGCGGCTGCCGCTACGAGGCTCAACCACCGGGCGCTCGCGCCAATCGGCTTTAGGTTCGCTTCGTTCGCCTGAGGGCGATCTGGTGAGGCTCCTAACGGAGGGATCTCAACATCGTTGGAGGTTTCCTCGGCGGCCTTTTTTTCATCCGGCAGATTGTCTAGGTGCGCCGCCCATGGCTGGGTTGCCAAGGCTGCAAGCCAACCAAGTACGTCGCCAACGTGCGCACTCAGAGCTGGTGCCGTCGAGCCATTCGGCAAGGTGACGTTTTTGTAGTCTTCCCAAGCACTTTCGGGTGCGCCTGCCTCAACGAGGCGACTTAAAATTTGCTCACCGGACTCAGCTTCGTTAAAGGCGCCAGATGCCCAGGCCACAACTTTGCCGGAGTTCCACGAGAGTTGGAGCGCGATGGGCTCGATTACGGCGTCGTCAGGTATGGCCGTCGCCTCCTCGTCGTCCTCTTCGGTGAGATAAGGGTCACCCGTCGCTCGTTCGAAAGCATCAGTTAAGAGCCTGAATTCGCTTTCGAAGTCAGTCATAATCTGATTTCGATGGGGTCCTTTGATGCGTCGGATCGACTGGAGGGTGTCCTCTGCATCTTCGATCATGTCGCTAAGGACGTTTCTCCAACGCACGGGGTCCGACTCGAGTTCGGCAATAATGGCGGCGGAGGCAGCCCCGTCGGCTTCGAGGCGCGCGCGTTCGTGGATCTCAGCCCAAGATAATGGGGCCAGCAAGGACGCGGTCCCCTGGCTCGTTGAGTCCGACTTATTTGTTTCCATTGTGGAATCGGTTGCGGTCACTTCGCTCTTCTTGTCTGCACAAATGGTGTAGGACCCTTGACTTCGCGCAACCTTGGGGCCACATCAGAAAGTCCTATCAACACTGCTGACCAAATCTTCGCCTGCCTTCAAAGAAGGCTTGCGTTCTAAAGTCACGGTGTCGCTGCCACCACCCAAGCTCCGAGCGGGGCCAACTGACAACTATGGTAGCCGGCTTTGCTTAAAGACACCACCGAAGGATCCCAAGAAGCAGTTCTAATCGTCGCGATGATCTGCGTTCAGTGCCGTATCGTGGGGCTATGCGCTGGTCCGCGGCTTTCATCCCAACCCTTCGAGATGCTCCGGCTGACGCCGAGGCAGCTAGCCACCAACTGTTAGTTCGTGGCGGTTTCATTCGGCAGTTACATGCTGGGCATTACAGCCTCTTGCCTTTGGGGCTCCGTGTTCACGAAAAGGTGGCACAAATAGTTCGCGAGGAAATTGATGCAATTGGTGGGCAGGAGTTCCTCCTCCCGGCGATGCACCCGGCCTCAATATGGAAACAAAGCGGCCGCTGGGAGGCAATGGGTGACGAAATGTTCCGGTTGCAGGATCGCGGGGGCGCTGACCTAGCACTTGGAATGACCCATGAAGAAGTCTTTTCGCATCTAGCGACAACTTTGCACTCCTATAAAGAGCTTCCTCAGCTTTGGTATCAGATTCAGATGAAGTTCCGCGATGAACCCCGACCTAAGAGCGGTCTTCTGCGGGTTAGAGAGTTCGCCATGAAGGACTCTTACAGTTTTGACCTGGATGATGAGGGACTAGATGCGGCCTTTGAGGCTCACCACAGCGCCTATGTCAAGATCTTTGACCGCCTGGGTCTAGACGCAATGCCTGTGCAGGCATCATCGGGGGCGATGGGTGGGTCAGCGAGCATCGAGTTCATGGTGACCTCACCTGCTGGGGAAGACGATGTTTTGGTCTGTCAGTCCTGCAGCTATCGAGCCAACGTGGAGCGGGGCACATCCCGACTCGAGCCCGTTCTTGGGTCGCCGTCTGACGCCCCTGTAGAGCGATTCCCGACTCCCGGTGTGCGAACCATCGCTGACCTTGAAAATGTCGAGGAAAGCGCCCAGGCAGTGAACCAAATCAAAACGATGGTGATGGTCTTGGATGGCGAGGTAACCCTGGCGTTACTGCGCGGCGACCATCAGCTAAACCTTCAGAAGCTGCAAGATAGCTCCGGAGCTATTGATATGCGACCGGCCACTCCCGACGAAGCTTTCCAAGCTCTGGGAGCGCACCCAGGCAGCCTTGGAGCTGTCGGTGTGGACGGAATCGGCGTGTTCTGCGACGTAGCGCTGAAGGAACGAACCGGAATGGTGACAGGAGCGAACGAAGATGACTGGCATCTGCGAGGGGTGTCCGTTGAACGCGACATCGACGTAAAATCTTGGGTCGATATCCGAGAGGTTCAAGACGGAGAAACCTGTGTCGAATGCGGAGGCCGGTTAGAGATCGTCCGCTGCATCGAAGCGGGACATATCTTTAAGCTGGGCCGTAAATATTCGACCGCTATGGGCATCTCGGTCCTCGACTCACAAGGTAAGGCGCAAACTCCAACGATGGGAAGTTACGGGATTGGGATCGGACGCGCTGTAGCGGCTATAGCCGAGAACCATCACGACGACTCCGGCCTCTGTTGGCCATTGGCAGTTGCCCCCTACCACCTCCTAGTGACTGTTCTTGATGTTGACGATCCAGAAGCTATGGCGCTAGCCGACTCCGTGGCGGACCTCTGTGGTGCCGCCGGACTCGATGTCCTAGTCGATGATCGGGATGCGCGCCCTGGCGTCAAATTCGCAGATTCGGAGTTGATCGGTATTCCGTACCGCTTGACGATCGGAAGTAGAAGCTTGAGTAATGGTCAAGTGGAATTCACTCCGCGTGTCTCTGGGGAGACCGCAATGCTTGGCAAGGAGTCATGTGTGGAGGCCGTTCTGGACACCATCCTGTCCACGAAATGACCCATAATGCGGTACTGTTCCACAATGTGGTTTACGGTTAGTGCTCGGGGTTCGGCGCCGCGGAATATCCGCTTGGCGGCCGATCAGGATTAAGTAGGAGTAGCGGCAGTGGCTGACGAAGCTGATGAGTTCGAAGAAATCGACCTATCAGCCTTAAACGACGAAGATCTGACCGCCCAGATGCACGATGACCTTTATGATGGGATGGCAGACGAGATTGTTGAAGGTACAGAGTTGCTGCTCTCTCGAGGGTGGTCTGCCGATCGGGTTCTAGGCGAAGCGTTGGTGGAGGGTATGCGCATCGTCGGAATTGACTTTAGAGACGGAATTCTCTTCGTTCCGGAAGTCCTCCTCGCCGCTAATGCGATGAAGGCAGGAATGGAAATCCTGCGTCCCTTGCTAGCTGAAACGGGTGCAGAGCCTGTCGGCAAGGTGGTTCTCGGGACGGTGAAGGGCGATATCCACGACATCGGCAAAAACCTTGTAGCCATGATGCTCGAGGGCGCCGGCTTTGAGGTCATCGACTTGGGTATCAACACCGATGTTGATGAATACATCGCTGCCCTCAACGAACATAAGCCCGACATACTCGGGATGTCTGCGCTCTTAACCACGACCATGCCCTACATGAAGGTCGTCATCGACACTCTTGTGGAACAGGGACTCAGGGACGACTACATCGTGCTTGTTGGGGGCGCGCCCTTGAATCAGGATTTCGGCGAAGCCATCGGGGCCGACGCCTATTGTCGTGATGCCGCTGTGGCGGCCGAGACCGCCACCGAATTTGTCCAGAAAAAGCGTTCTGCGGCGTGACCCGACCGTCAGTGCTTGTTTTGGCGTGCGGCGCCTTAGCGCGTGAGTTAGAGGCCGCATTCAAGGTCAACGGGGTCGGCAATGTAAAGGTTGAATATCTTTCTGCAGCCCTACACAATCGACCCGAAAGAATCTGCGAGATGCTTCGTACTCGGTTAGCTAGCGTTCGCCGATCCTTTGACCGAGTGTTTCTTGGCTATGCCGATTGTGGAACCGGCGGGGAGATAGACAGCGTCTGTGCTGAATTTGATGCTCAGCGTTTACCTGGCGCACATTGTTACGAATTTTATTTACCACCAGGGGCTTTTAACGCTCTCCACGACGAGGAGCCAGGCACCTTTTACCTGACAGACTTTTTGGCCACACACTTCGACCGCCTCGTGGTTGAGACTTTGGGAATTGAGAAACACCCAGAACTACTAGACATCTATTTCGCCAATTACAAAAGGGTTGTTTTCATCAGCCAAGCGGGAAGCGCCAAAGCAAGCGCCGCTGCTGCTTCGGCAGCTCGACGACTGGGCTTACCTTTGAAGACAATCGAGGCTGGTTGGGGGCAGTTTGGAGACAGCGTCGCAGCCTTCTCTGAAGCAGACATCATCAGCGGCAAGGAAAAGGCAGGCCCGGCCTTGGTCCCGCGATGACCTCGAGACGGAGGCGACGTGCCGCTTCGGTTGTTGTGATCTCTTGGAGGAATATTCCTGCTCAAGTCGTCGGCACAGAGGGCCACAAGCGAGAGGTCGAGGTGCTGTCCGAACGTTTTCAACATGCGATCGACCGAGCAGCGGGTGTGGCCGGCGTGACCGAGACAGACGCATATATCAAGCAATGGGTGCGCGACGAGCAGCTCCCTGAGCCAGATCTTGCGGGCCAGGTGAAACGGATTGCAGCCTCGCTGGAAGCTGACTATGACTCTCAGGCGCTTGAACAGTTGGTGAGAAATGGCGGCTTCCACGCCACTAACAAAGGATCAGGCGACGACGGGCGCTACCTCGTCAACTAGACGTAATGAGATCTCCAAGGAGGATGAGTACATGACTGACACAGTGATCAGTTCAGGATCAAGAGAGGTCGTTATTGGGTTCGACCGTCCTTTTGTCATGATCGGCGAGCGGATCAACCCCACGGGTCGAAAGCTGCTCGCTGAAGAGATGAAGAACGGGGACTTCTCGCGAGTGCAAGCTGACGCTTTGGCGCAGGTAGAAGCCGGCGCCCAAATGCTAGATGTGAATGCCGGCATCCCCCTGGCAGATGAACCTGCCCTTCTAGCTGAAGCAATTCAACTCGTGCAATCTGTTACGGACGTGCCTCTTTCGATTGACTCGTCGATAATTGAAGCACTCGAGGCGGGGATCAATGCCTATGAAGGTAAGCCCTTAATTAACTCAGTTACTGGGGAGCAAGAGGTATTAGATCGAGTTCTCCCGCTTGTCGCCAAGAGCGGAGCTGCAGTCGTGGCTATCTCTAACGATGAGACTGGTATCAGTGAGGACCCAGACGTTCGATTCGCTGTGGCAAAGAAGATCGTCGAGGCGGCGCACGACCATGGGATCCCGACTGAAGACGTGGTTGTTGACCCGCTCGTAATGCCTATCGGAGCAATGAGTAACGCAGGTCGCCAAGTCTTCCACCTGGTCCGCCGGTTGCGAGACGAATTGGGGGTTAACACCACGTGCGGCGCGTCGAATGTCAGTTTCGGTTTACCGAATCGACATGTGATCACCGGTACGTTCCTTTCGATGGCTATTGGCGCAGGGATGACCTCAGCGATCATGAATCCACTTCATTCTGAGGTTAAGTCTGCTGTGATGGGCTCGGATGTGTTGATGGGCAACGACCCAAACTGCGCAGCATGGATCTCGGTGCATCGTGACCCTGAGGCTGCGGGGGCTTCCCGCGGTGGTCGAAGGGGTCGCCGCCGTCCTAGCTCAGGCGGAGGAACGTGAGTCTGAGATGCCACCCGTTCACCGTATTGTTTTTACTCCGTCCGGCTTAGAGGCCGAGGCCGTTGAAGGGTCGACAGTCCTAAGTGTTGCCCAAGCGGCTCAGGTCGATCTGGATAGCGTGTGCGGGGGTCGCGGGGTCTGCGGTAGGTGTCAGTTCCGTCCGTCATTCGGAGCGTTTCCTAAATGGGCTGTTCAGTCTGACCTACAGAGCCTCAGTGGGCCCGGCTCCAGCGAGGTTGAGTATCAGGCACGTCGGGGCATGCTCACCGGAGCGAGACTGGGCTGTCAAGCAACAGTCCTTGGCCCCCTGGTGGTCGACATACCTGCTGAGAGTCAGGCCCACGCTCCTGTGATTCGTAAAGAGATAAACGTGCAAGGACTCTCTCTTGATGCCGTATCGATGCTTCGCGTTGTCACGGTTCCAGAGATTCATTCGGACTCCGGGGCCCTAGAACAAGCTATTACTGAAGCACTTACAGATGAATGGGGCATTGCGGTCCACCACTACTCGACTAGAGCAGAAAAACACATCGAAGATCTAGCCACGGGGCTTTTCCAAGGTGAGCAGGCCTTGACCGCCCAAATACACCGCTCAGCTCGTGGAAGTATCGTTTGTGCAGTTCGGAGTGGTGCTCACGTCGACCACATTGGTGTGGCGATTGATCTTGGTTCGACGACTATCGCGGCTCACCTCTTAGATCTCAGCCGGGGCGAAGTTCTGGCCACTAACGGCGTGATGAACCCCCAGATTCGCCTGGGTGAAGACCTCATGAGTCGAGTTAGCTACGTGATGATGAATCCCGAGGGTGCCGATCAGCTAACCCACGTGGTGCGGGACTCAATTTCCGCATTAGTGCTCGAACTGCTTGCAGACGGTGACCACCGCGCTGAGGACGTAACTGACCTGGTTGTAGTCGGAAATCCGGTGATGCACCACTCCTTCCTTGGGTTTGATGTGGTTCCCCTGGGACAGATGCCCTTTGATTTAGCAACCGATGGTTCAGTCTTGACAGACGCAGAAGAGGTAAGCCTCCCCTTACCGAACGCGTCGGTGTACTTACCGCCATGTATAGCGGGGCATGTAGGTGCAGATACTGCTGCGGCGATCTTGGCTGAAGCCCCATATGAGGCTTCAAAGCCCCAATTACTTGTGGACGTTGGGACCAACGCTGAGATCGTGTTTGGCGATAAGGCGACTCTTTATGCTGCATCTAGTCCCACAGGCCCGGCCTTCGAGGGGGCCCAAATAACCCATGGTCAGAGGGCAGTCGCAGGGGCAATCGAACGTGTACGCATCGCTCGTGACAGTCTGGAACCGGAAATCAAAGTGATCGGTTGCGAATACTGGTCCTCACACCCGGAATTTCCAACCGCTATCAAAGAGGTCGGCGTCACTGGTATCTGTGGGTCGGGGATTATTGAAGCGATAGCCGAATTGTTTTTGGCTGGTCTTATGACGGCGGAAGGCGTACTTCTGGATAGTCGTGCCGTTACGGACCGTGTTATTGCTGACGGCCGCACATTCTCCTACGTGCTACACAGGCCAGGAGACGATGACGGGCTGACGGTCTTGATCACACAAGCCGATGTGCGCGCCATACAACTGGCGAAGGCCGCTCTGAGGGCCGGAATTGACTTGCTTGTGGAACAGGCAGGCGGAGTATCCCCGCAAGAGATCCGCCTTGCAGGAGCCTTTGGAGCTCAAATCGATCCTATGTACGCGATGGTCTTAGGTCTCATCCCCGATTGTGCTCTAGGTGATGTCGTAGCGGTCGGTAATGCTGCTGGTAGCGGAGCGGTTCGCTTATTGCTCTCGCAAGCCGAGCGAACTCTTATTGAAAGAATCGTCCCCGATGTAGTCAAAGTTGAAACCGCCCTTGAAGAGAGGTTTCAAGAGTTGTTCGTGGACGCGATGAGTTTCCCTCACGCGTCCGCAGCACACCCAAATTTAGAAAAAGAAGTCGAACTACCGTCGCTTCCTCTAGCGTCTACGGCGACAAACTCGCGCCGGAGAAGACGGCCGGCCCGAAAGGAATGATGAGATGACTGCGCGCCGATCCGGTGGTAGATCAGCAAGGCGAGCGGCCCGCACCGCCCAGGGGGAAGTCTGGAAGCCGTTCCTTACCCGACGTCTTGATCCCGTCGAGGTTTTGGACGAAGACGGTTTAAGTCAGATTGAGGAGAACGCCGAAACCATTATGAGCGAGGTAGGAGTTGCGTTCCAAGACTTCCCCGAAGCGCTCGAACTCTGGCGTGCTGCCGGTGCTGAGGTCGACGGCGATTTGGTCAAATTTCCGAGAGGCCTCTGTCGGGAGTTGGTTCAGCGGAGCGCGCCACCGGTGTTCACGCAACATGCTCGAAATTCGGCTCGGTCAGTCCAGATCGGCGGTGATAGCACCGTCTTCGCCCCTAACTATGGATCTCCCTTTGTGACCGACCTTGATGAGGGACGTCGTTATGCAACCCTCCATGACTTCGAAAATATCGTCAAACTCACCTATCAACTCCCCCATCTTCACCACAGTGGCGGAACGGTTGTTGAACCGGTCGACGTTGCAGTTAATAAACGGCACCTGGATATGGTTTACGCTCACTTGAAATACAGTGATAAGCCCTTAATGGGGTCGGTAACAGCCCCTCAGCGGGCAGCTGATTCGCTCGAGCTATGCCGGCTTGCGTTCGGTGGAGATCTTGAAGACAGAACGGTCTTAACAAGTCTAATTAACGCGTCGTCACCGCTTAGGTGGGATTCGACGATGCTTGGCGCAGCGAAGGTCTATGCAGAAAGCAACCAAGCCTGCATCATCTCACCGTTCATCTTGGCCGGCGCTATGTCTCCCGTTACGGTGGCGGGTCTCGCCGCTCAGGCCCTAGCAGAGGCTCTAACTGGTATGGCTTTTTGTCAACTAGTTCGACCTGGGACCCCGGTTATCTTCGGTACTTTCGCCTCGTCAATGTCGATGGCAACTGGTGCACCAACGTTCGGAACCCCCGAGGGTGGTTTAGCAATCTACGTTATGGCGGCTTTAGCACGCAGGGTCGGTGTTCCCTTTCGTTCAGGGGGAATGCTGACAGCAGCGAAAGGACCGGATGCACAGGCAGCGTATGAGTCGCTTTCAACCTTGCTGCCCACCATGCAGGCTGGCGTTCACTTCGTCCTCCATGCAGCTGGATGGGTAGAAGGTGGCTTGGCGTTGAGCTACGAAAAGCTACTCCTGGATGCGGACCAGTTGGGCATGATGGGCGTGTACGCGGACGGGGTTGACATGAGTCCCAACGGGCAGGCGATGGAAGCCTTCAAAACCAACCCGCACGGAGCCCACTTCCTCGGCAATGGTCATACGCTCGAGAACTTCGAGTCTGCTTTCTACAGATCGACTCTCGCCGACAGCAACAGTTATGAGCAATGGTTGGAAGAGGGCGAGTTGTCAGCCGCCCAAAGGGCTAACGCTGCATGGAAGCAGATGCTTAACGACTATCAGCCTCCCCCGCTGGATGACGATGCTGATCAGGCAATGATCGAATATATCGCCCGTAGAAAGTCCGAAGAGCCCGACGAGATTGGTTAGTCAACCTGCTACGACTCCGGCAGTGCCCAGTACGGCGCAGGCGATTCCCACGACCTGACGCTTGGTTAAGGTGTCTAGATAACGGATTCGGCCGACGATGACACTAAACACAGGGAAGAGAGATATCCCGATTACTGCGGCGACCGGATCAAAGCGCAAGCCCTGGAAGAGCGCGACGCTTGCTCCCCCTGCACAGATTCCCGCTGCTATCCCCCAGTTTCGTGTCCCGATTGGGGCGAGGACTCGATTCTTAGTTGCTGCCGCTAGGGGAATCATTAATCCGAAGGCAATGACCCTTTGACCGGCAATCGCTACGGGTCCGGATGTTGTTGCTACCTCAAGCAAGAGTGCCTGACCAATACCGTAGCCAACCCCGGCCAATACCCCGAGCTGGATCCCTGCTTTGCTAAGCGCGGTCTTTGGAGCGTCGGTTGTGACTGCTATGAGTCCGACAAGTGCCAAGGCCACACCAATTGTGGAGAGCAGCGACACGTCTGTTCCGCCGACCACAATCCACCCGAATGGGATGAGGGCCGACAGAACAGCAGCCAAGGGTGCAACGACCGCCGATGATGCTCTCGTCAAGCCGAGGTAATAGCTCGACAGTCCTACAGCAAAACCAACTCCCGAAAGTGCCCCAAGTGCTAAGTCAGAAGCGCTGAAGGTGCCAGGCCAAAACACCAAGGAGATCAGAACTGAGGCTGCCCCGAACGCTTGCATGGTGCTAGAGGCCGTTATTGCGCTGGATTTCGCTGTTACTTGTCGTCCGAAGAGGTCAGAGAGCCCGATAAGGAGCGCGGCCAAGATCCCAAAAATTGCGCCGATCATGTTCGAAGTGGACGCTTGATCACCACTGTGAGGATACGCTGCAAATTGAGTGATACCTGACGGAGGACCTGGTGGCGCCGCAATCTGACCCATCAGAAGAAACGCACTACGACTTTGTGATTATCGGTGGTGGGTCTGCGGGTTGCGCACTTGCGAACCGCCTCAGTGCCGACGACACCAACAGGGTGCTTCTTTTGGAAGCCGGCCGACCGGACTACATCTGGGATCCCTTCATCCATATGCCAGCCGGATTCTCCTTCCCAATTGGTTCACGCTTCTACGACTGGATGTACCTCACTGAACCAGAAAGTGGCCTGAACGGTCGTCGCGTCTACCACGCCAGAGGCAAGGTGCTGGGAGGCAGTTCGAGTATCAATGGCATGATCTTCCAGCGAGGCAACCCATTAGACATGGAACGTTGGGCCGCAGCCGAGGGAATGGGCTCATGGAATTACGCACACACCCTTCCATATTTTAGGAAACTTGAGAACTGCCTCGCCGGCGAGGATGACTGGCGCGGAGCTGCCGGGCCACTGAAGCTAGAACGAGGGCCAGCTGCCGGACCACTTTTCGATGCGTTCTTTGATGCCGCTGTACAAGCCGGCTACCAATTAACGACTGACGTGAACGGATACCGCCAAGAAGGATTCGCCCCTTTTGACAGGAATGTATACAGAGGTCGGCGTTTAAGCGCAGCTAGGGCTTACCTCTCTCCGGTGCTCAATCGACCAAACTTGGAAGTACGGACACGAGCTCACACCACCCGCCTGTTGGTTGAAGGTAAGAAAGTAGTCGGAGTCGAAACCGTTGAACGTAGATCCTTCGGCAGGCAACTTGGACATCATCGCTATAAGGCGCAGACGGTTGTCTGTTGTGCCGGCGCCATTAATACGCCGCAGTTGTTGCAGTTGAGTGGCATAGGCCCGCAGTCGGTCTTAGCTCATGCCGAGGTGCCGGTCCTTGTCGATTTACCGGGTGTAGGTGAGAACCTTCAGGATCACCTAGAGGTCTACGTTCAATATGCTTCGAAGCTGCCAATCACCCAACAGCCAAACCTTTCCCGCTTGAGACGACCCTGGATTGGACTTCAGTGGCTCTTCAGAAGGGGTGCCGCTGCGACAAACCATTTCGAAGCCGGTGGTTTCCTGCGCTCTAGAGAGGGTCTCAAATGGCCCAATGTGATGCTCCATTTTCTTCCCCTGGCCGTCAGATATGACGGGGCCGTTGCGGATACCAAACACGGATACCAGGTGCATGTTGGTCCAATGCACGCTCGATCTCGTGGCTCGGTGACTCTCCGTTCTTGTGACCCTTTCGACAAGCCATCGATCCGGTTCAATTATTTAGATAATGAGTTAGATCGTCAAGATTGGGTCGACGCGGTGAGGGCCGCAAGGAAAATATTGAGCCAACCCGCTTTTGAAGAAATAGCAGGGGAAGAACTTTCACCTGGCCTTGATATTGAGACAGATCAAGCGATCCTCGATTGGGTGAAGAGTGACGCCGAGACGGCCCTTCATCCTTGCGGAACAGCCAAAATGGGGTGTGACTCAATGTCGGTCGTTGATCCGAAAACGATGGAAGTCCACGGCATGTCGGGCTTACGAGTCGTCGACGCCTCGGTAATGCCCACGATTACGAATGGGAATATTTACGCTCCGACGATGATGATCGCGGAGAAGGCCGCTGATCTGATTCTCGGCAATACTCCATTGCCCCCATTGGCGCCTGACTACTACGTCAAGTGAGGTCGATGCCTTACGGGCGTCGTCGGTACAGCATCGACACAACCATTCGCGAGGCCCGGAGCGGAAACGGCTGAAATTCGCTCTGCTCATCGACACTCGGGGCGTCATGGGCATAGATGCGGTATAGCAGGTAGAGCGTCAAGACCAGGAATACGAAAAACGGAAAATAGAAAAAGGCTGTCACGGAACGAGTCAAGATAAGGCCCGTCACTAACGGACCGATTAACGACCCAATTCCGTGGACTCGCACTAGAAGTGCCGATGCTGCGATTCTTTGCTCAGCGTTGACCCAATCATTTGTATAAGCAACAGACATCGAATAGAGAGGAAACGCAAGACCGCCCATTAAGACGAGACACAGCAGAGACAGGCCACTGGTGCCGTCGAGAAAGATAAGAGTAAAACAGAGCGCAGCGGCTCCCGCTGAAGCGACCGTCATGACGCCACGACGCGGAACGCGGTCCGATAATCTGCCTAACGGTATCTGCAGAATCAAAGACCCGACAAGGGGTGCGCCCACGAAGTTGGCTATTTGCAGAGCACTCCAACCCTGGTAGGCACCATAGATCGGCCCAATTCCGACAAGCGACCCGATCGTCATGCCAGTAAAGCAACAGACAACGAGTCCAGTCGGAACGATGGAATAGAGGGTTCGGAAAGTAAGCGGCTCAGGAATGGAGGTGGGGGGTGAAGACCGGCTTGACAATGCAATAGGCACCAGAGACATCGAGACCAGTACCGAAGCAACCGCAAATAGTGTGAAACCTGCAGTGCTTGAAATGCCTACCGAGTATTGCCCGACCATCGTGGAGCCCACCGCTATCACCATGTAAGAGCTCAGTAAGCGCCCTCGGGTTTCGTTCGTAGCCACGTCGTTTAACCACGATTCAGTGACGACGTAAAGGGCAGCAACACAGAACCCGAAGACAAGCCGACAAAGACCCCACGTAAGCGGGGTGACCCACAAACCCTGGAGAAGAACAATGCTTGATGCCGTTGACGCCAGACCAGCGAAGGTACGGATGTGTCCGACCTCCGACAGCAGCTTTCCGGTGTACCGGGTACCGAGAATAAATCCCGCGTAATAGGCAGTCATTACTAGTGAAGCTGTCAGGGCACCAAAACCGGCAGCCTCGGCACGTAACCCCAATAGGGGGCGCTGCAAGCCGACACCTGCCTGAAGTAACGCTATTCCCAAAAAGAGCGTCCAAGCGGTTAACGATCGACTCGATTTGGTCACTACGGGACTTCCAAACAAATGACAGCGGAAAAGATGGAAGAAGAGTATGCCGGTTTTAGTGGTCTTACGGAAACAGTCTTAGTGGTTAGTAGGTGACCTGCGGGTCGGAGGTTGCACATATTGCCAACCGAAACGCCCTTTGACACACAAATGGCCAGATGTCACCGAGTGATCGCTAGGCGATGTCACCTTAAAAATTTCATTGTCTTGTGTGTGGACTTCGAGGGTGCAACCGACTCCGCAGTATGAGCAAATGGTGTCGGTGGAGGTTTGCCGTTGGGGATCCCAATCCTCGCTCTGCCGCAGGTCGAACTCAGCTTTAAACTGCAGGGCATTAGTTGGACAGACTCCAACGCAGTTGCCGCAGTAGACGCATGCCGAGTCGGGCAATGGGGTCTCAAACTCGGTCGAGACCCGCATATCCGAACCACGCCCCGCCATTGAGATCGCGAATGTGAACTGAGCGTCATCCCCACAGGCCTCAACGCACTTGTAGCAGAGGACACACCGATCGTATGCACGTATGAAGAGGTCGTCTTCGATCTTGACATCTTCATCCATTCGCTTCGGTTTGCTGTACCGGGAGGAGTCGGCCCCGTATCTATCAATCAAATTCTGCAGATCCGGGCTCTCCGTCAGGTCATTAGTAGTGTCCAGGAACTCTAAAACCATCTTTCTGCTAAGGGCAACGCGCTCACTATCCGTATGTATCACGGCATTGGGTTCACATTCGCGGGAGCATGCTGGCACAAGGGTGCGTGAGCCCTGCAGTTCAACGACACATAGGCGACAGGCATTAACTGGCGTTAGATTCGAAGCCCAGCACAATGTCGGAATCTCAACGCCCGCCTCTCGGGCGGCTTCCAGAATTGTGGTGCCTTCGGGAACCGTGACTGTCAGGTCGTTCAGCGAAAAGGTTACGTCTGTCTTTGTGTCTCTGGTCATGGGTTGCGTTACCTCAATAACCCCAACTGGATAGCAGACTGCACAGCTGATGCCGCCGTCTGACCAAGGCCGCAAATGGAAGCGTCTGTCATCACACTCCCTATCTCAGTGAGCAGGACGTCTTCACGGGTCGTTGGCTTTCGGTTACTTATCTGCGTTAGGACTTCGTGCTGTCGAACGGTTCCGACCCTGCACGGGACGCATTGGCCACAGGATTCCTCTCGGAAGAACTTAGCTAGTCGGGTTAACACTGTTGCAATATCAACCCTCGTCGAAAAAACCATCACTGCGCCTGAGCCGAGACTGAGACCTTCCTCTCTCGTATCCTCGAACGTTAAGGGCATATCTAGTTGCCGCGAGTCAACGAAGCTTCCTGCAGCTCCTCCAAGGAGAATGGCTTTTAGGTCTCCGGTAACCCCTCCTGCTCTGGCCAGCAGTCTTCGCAACGTGATACCAAATTCAGCCTCGTAGAGCCCGGGGTGAAGAACGTCCCCAGAGAGACAGAAAAGCTTCGTTCCCGGTGATTCGGGTGTTCCTGCAGACCGATAGTGATCAACTCCGTAGTTCACTATCTCCAACACATTCAAAAAGGTCTCGGGGTTGTTTACGATCGTGGGCTGACCGAACAGACCTTGCTCTGTTGGGTATGGCGGCTTACTCCGTGGCTCACCTCGATATCCCTCTATGGAATTAAACAGTGACGTCTCTTCGCCGCAGATGTAAGCACCGGCACCACGCCGGATTTCTATATCGAAATTAAAGGTGCTTCCTAAGATGCCCGCGCCTAACAGGTTTGAGGCGGAAGCCTCATTTATAGCTCTGTCCATCCTTTGAGCAGCGGTTGTGTATTCGCCCCTGATGTAAACCCAGCCCTTTTCGCAGCCAGTAGAGATGCCTGCAATGGTCATGGCTTCGATTAACGAAAATGGGTCGTTCTCGAGAATCATACGGTCCTTAAAAGTCCCTGGCTCACTCTCGTCAGCGTTAGCCACTACGAATTTAGGTAGAGCTTCTTGCTTGGCCACTGACTCCCATTTGATACCTGTTGGGAATGCTGCTCCCCCGCGTCCAGTCAATCCTGACTCTTTAAGGACCTCGATGATCTTGGCTCCGCCTGTTTCGATTGCGGCTTGTAGAGCCGTATAACCGCCGTGGCGCTTATACGTTTGAAGGTCACTGCCTTCCATATGTCGTATGCGCTTCAATAGTCGCAAGGGTCCATCTGCGGCGACAGCCGCTGGAGATTGAGCGATGTCGCTAAGGTCGCTACTTGCACCGTTCTTAGCTTGGATGAATACCGCCGGTGGACGCTCGCACTGCCCAAGGCAAGGGCTCTCATGAACCAAAGCTCCCTTGGCTCGGAGTTCGGCTATATACGAACCGGAATTACCTATGGCACAAACCGGGTCGACACAAACGTGGTGTACCGGTTGTTCGCTTGCTGGTGGGTCAAAATGAAACAGGTCATAAAACGTTGCAACGCCGTAGGCGTCTGCGATGGGAACTTGGAGACGTTCGGCTAAGTAACTCAAGCCGCCTGGCGAAATCCATCCCATAGCATCTTGCAAGGCATGGAGTCCTGGTAGAAGCAGGTGACGGGCTTCTTGTTCGCGGGTCCTACCGCCAATGACCCAGCGTTCTCCACGCCGATCGAGCGTCGGGGCGGCCACTAAGGCGTCTATAGCCGAGCACTCTTCGGAATCTGGTGCAGCATCACCGAATTTGAGGTCAGGCATGATCTAGGCCGGCCTTCAGTTTCTCAATTTTGATAGACGCCGCCTTGAACTCGGCAGTACCGCTTTTGGGGTCCCACTCGTCATTGGTGATTAGGTTCAGGTCGACAAGTTCTGGGAAGTGGAAGGTTGTAAAGGCCAAGCCACCCGGTTGGTCACCTTTGATGTCAATCTCCATTTCAAGGCTGCCGCGTGGCGAAGTAACTCTCACCAGCTCGCCCTGCACCAAGTTGAGTGAAGCAGCGTCAGCTGCACTCACTTGAAGCTGCTCCCCTGACCTGATGGGCGACTTGTAGCCTCTCGACTGAACGCCTGTGTTATATGAGTCCAATGCTCGGCCTGTCGTGAGGCGGATTGGGTATTCCTCGGAGAGCTCCTCTTTGGGGCCTTCGTGATCAGTTAGCGAAAACGGTGCTCTAGGGTTGCCACCGAGGTCTTTGTCCCACAGCCATGAGTGCAGAAACGGGGTTCCCGGATGATCTATGTCGGGACATGGCCACTGAATCCCGTCAAGCGTTTCGAGTCGTTCATAGGACATCCCCGTGTGCATTGGTGACAGTGAGCGGACTTCGTTCCAGAGTTCTTCGGCACTTTCTGCTGACCATGTCGCTCCGAGCCGCTTAGCCAAGTCGCCAATGATGAGGTGGTCATGGCGCGTGCCTTTGGGGCCGTCTACTGCCGGCCTGACCCGTTGAACTCGTCGCTCGCTCGATGTCACGGTGCCATCTGCTTCAGCCCAACCGACTGTGGCCGGGAAAACGACGTCAGCAAGTTCCGCTGTTCGCGTCAAAAAGATGTCCTGGACTACTAGGAAGTCGAGCCCTTGCAGTAGCTTTCGCGTGTGGCTTACGTCGGCCTCTGAGTCGGCCGGATTCTCTCCAATCACGTAAAGCGCTTTAATTTCCCCTTGGTCCATTGCCTCAAACATCTGCGTCAGGTGGAGTCCGGGACGTGGGTTGATATCGACGCCGTACATCGCGGAAAACTTCTGACGGGCGTGATCATCGGTCACATCCTGAAATCCGGGCAGTTTGTTAGGGAGTGCGCCCATGTCGCCACCCCCTTGCACGTTGTTTTGCCCGCGTAGAGGAACCAGGCCTGAACCCCAGCGACCGACGTGTCCCGTCAGAAGTGCCAGGTTGCAAAGCGAGAGTACGTTGTCGACTCCGTTGTGATGTTCTGTGATCCCAAGTGTCCAAAGAATCTGCGCCGTTGGAGCTTCGGCGTACCTGTGTGCTAAGTCTTTGATCGCCGCTGGTGGAATCCCGGTAATTTCTGACGCATAGTCGAGCGTGTAGCTTTCGACGTGTTCGGAGAAGGCCTCAAAGCCACTTGTCGCATGGTTGATGAATTCCCGATCGTGCAGATTTGCGTGGATGATTTCTCGAGCGAGGGCGTTGGCTAGGGCAATGTCTGTTCCTACATCTAGGCCCAACCAAGAGTCGGCGAACTTCGCAGATGCGGTACGCCTGGGGTCGACAGCGTACATTTTGTTGCCGGCTTTGAGTCCCTTGAGGACATGGTGAAAATAGATCGGATGAGCCTCTCGAGCGTTAGAGCCCCATAGGAGTACGAACGCCGCTTCCTCGACCTCGAGATACGAAGAAGTACCTCCGCCTGCTCCAAATACTGTCGCCAGACCGACGACGCTGGGTGCGTGTCAAGTTCTATTGCACGAGTCGATATTGTTTGAACCAATTGCGGTCCTCATGAACTTCTGCGCCGCGTAGTTCATTTCATTCGTGCTCTTTGAACAGCTAAAGAGCCCGAAGGCGGAGGGACCGTGGTCATGCAGTACTTGGCGAAACTTCGAAGCCACTGCTGCTAGCGCCTCTTCCCATGATGCTGGTCGCAACACGCCGCCTCGGCGGATAAGTGGCGTTTCAAGACGTGGTAGCGGCTGCGAATATCGAGTCCTTTGTGGCATGTCGTCTCCAAAGCCGCGTACAGAGGTCAAGGGCCTGTGTTTCAGTCTAGAACCGAAGGTCGATGGGTCAGTTGTTCTTGTTTCACTATCCGGAGCATTCTTAGGTTCGATCGACGCCCGAGGGATTAGCTTTTTGCAACCCCATCTGAAATGCTGTTCCACTATGTGGCACACATCGGACCCGACCTGATATGTCTGGCGTTCAGTCGGTGCAACGTTCTTTCGCGATTTTGCGGGCGTTAGCGACAACTCCGATGGGAGTTACCGAAGTGGCAAAAGCGGTCGATCTCCCCAAGAGTACCGTTGCACGACTGTTATCGGCGTTGGAGAAAGAAGGGGCAGTCGGTCAAGACTCGGCGCGCGGCCAATACCGAATAGGTGACGCTTTGTCCCTGATGGTTAACGAGACTCCTGGGGGTAAGAGCCTTACGGCGCTGTCCTATCCCTATTTGACGCTTTTGGCTACTGAGTTTGGGGAAACTGCCGGTATTGGCTTCTGTGAGGGGAGTCAAATTTTTTACGCTGATCACGTCGAACCGGACGCCGCGGTGCAGGTCCGAAGTTGGACAGGTGAGTATGCACCGCTTCATCTCGTTCCTTCAGGTTTAGTGGTCCTTAGTCACCTGTCGGCCAGTGAGCTGGACGCCTACCTAGGAGGGGATCTAAAGCGGACTTCGTCTCGGAGTCTGACTCAACCATCCGCAATTCGAGCGCGCCTTGATGCCGTGCGCCGCCAGGGCTATTCATGGGGTTTTGAGGAGTTTGCCGAAGGCCTAAATTCAGTCGCCGCGCCTGTGCTTGGGCCAGAGGGCGCACTTGTCGCAACTTTGCACGTGCATGGCCCCGCATACCGGTTTCCAAAAGATGGGGATTCCGACGCTATCGGATTGCGACTATCTGACGTTTGTGCTGATTTGGCTCGACATTTGAGATAAGCCCTCAGGTGGTTCCGCGTCTGCGCTTTATCTCATCAATGACAGCAGGCACCACTTCGTGAAGGTCTGCAATTACTGCATAACCCGCTTTGGTGACCATATTCGCTTCGGGATCGGTGTTGATAGCCAGGATATTTTTGGAGGCCATTGCACCCACCCAGTGCTGGATGGCGCCTGAAATACCGCAAGCAATGTAAATTTCTGGTGCAATGCGGGTCCCCGTCTGACCCACTTGGTCAGCGTGGCTCCGCCAACCGTTGTTGGTTACAGCTCGCGAACAACCGACCTTGCCCGACAGTAATTCAGCCAGCTCCTCAAGCGGCGCGAATGCATCTGCTGAGCCGACTCCACGACCCCCTGAGATCACGACCGACGCTGTGGAGAGAGTCGCCCCCTCGGTCAGGGTTGTTCTCTCCTGCACTAGGGTCCGCGTTAGGGCCGAGTCAATTTCCACTTCTAGAAGCTGAAGGGTCACTTCGCTTGGCGTGGCTGATGGGACAGGTTCTACAGCGTGATGGGCATAGGAAAGAAAGAGGAAGTCTCCGGATACCGTCACATCTTCCAGCAACGATCCGCCCCATTGTGTCCGGGTTATCGCCCAATCTGCTTTGTGTTCGACCTCGACGCAATTCGCGACGAACGGCATGTCTGATCGGGCACTGGCCTGGGCAAGGACTTCATTGCCCTTGTCCGTTCCAACCGCCACGATCACCCGAGGGTCGCAGAGCTTCAGTAAATCAGCGACTGCTTGCCCCCAAATCTCTGGCCCGTAGTCAGTGATCAAGGGCGATGTAAGAATTATTCCTTCAGAAATCCCATATTGAGAACAAGCTATTTCGAAATCTGAATCAAACGAGCCTACGCAAACAGCCACCACCGATTCGCCAAGGTTGGCTGCTAGGGCAGATGCTGCAGTAAATGCCTCGTGGGTGGCTGGATCTGTCACCCCACGGTCATGTTCGGCGAGAACATATACCCCGGGCATCAGAGAACCCCCAGTTCGTCTAGGAGATCAACAATTTTTGTTGCTGCCTCGGGCCCATCACCGAGAACTTCGGTTTCAGTGACCTTTTCTTCTGGACGGTGAAGCCGAACTAATCTTTGTGCACCTGCGGGCACTTTGGTTTCAGTGGTCTGGATCTCCGCCTTTTTTGAAGCTAACCGGCCCTTCATCGTGGGATACCGTGGCAGGTTAATTCCTTCCTTAATGCCTAGAACAGCTGGTGTCGGAAGTGAGTAGACCTCAATGCCGCCATCGACCTCGCGGCTAGCGGCTAGGGATTCACCTTCCACTTCTATGCCTTTGATGCCATTTACTATCGGGCGATTTAGCGCTACTGCTACTCGGACGCCGACTTGGTAGCCACCTGCGTCAGCTGACTCGTTCCCGAAGAGGATCAGATCAAATATTCCGGTCTCTGCTTCTAGCTGGTGAACAGCTTCACCGATGGATGCTGCAGTCTGCTGCGGGTCCCAGTCTTGACCGGTGTCGTTAAGCACCAGCGAGAAGTCGGTCCCCCCTACGCTGGCCGCGTAGCGCAACTGTTCCTCAGCTTCGGCCGGGCCAACCGTTAGTACGCAGACAGAACCACCGTGTTCTTCTATTAGCTGTGCCGCTTCTTCGAGTGCGCACTCTTCGTGGGGGCTGGTCGTGAAGCCCAAATGTGCTGTGTCAACACTTAAGCCGTCTTCAGTCACGTTGATGCGTGACCCGGGAGCCGGGACCCTCTTTACACAGACCAGGATTCGCATTCGATGTCCTTTGGATACTGCTCGGCCGTCTCTAGGCCTTCATGCGTTCGTTGTTTGGATCGAAGAGTGCCAAGTTGGCGCCGGAAGCGGCCACTGTGACGGGGTAGTGCTCGTTTTGATACATCACCTGTAGCTGTGTGCCGACCTCGCAGAGCTCAGATGGAAGGTACGCCATTAAGAGATATTGGCCGACAGAAGGGGCATTTCCAGCTGTCGTCACGCGGCTAACCCGACCCTTAGCGTCCACTATTCGATCACCATTGGGAGTCAAGATCGGTTCGTTACCGGCCCCCATCGGAAATCTTCGGTAGCCGGCTTCACACGTTAGGTCTTCGACCGTGAGAACGCATAGCTGCGCGCAGGGCTCTTCGTTTCGTGCCGCTAGGTAGGCCTCTTTTCCAATGAAGTCGGCTGCCTTGACCTTCGGGCGCGCCAAGCCGGATTCCACCGGTGTGTATTCGTCTTCGAGCTCCGAACCCATCAGGCGGTAGCCCTTCTCGAGTCGGCCGCTAGTACCGTATACGGCGGCTCCAACTGGTCGGAGCTTGACGGAGCTTCCGGCCTCAATGATTGCGTCCCATAACGCAAGTCCGTGTTGCATTGGCGTGTAAACCTCGAATCCAGCGTCGCCAACGTATGAGACTCGGAACATTTCTGTCGGGATCCCCGAAATCAACACTTCCTGGTGTGATCCGTATGGGAAGGCGTCTTGACTTAGGTCGGCCTCTGTTAATGAGGACAACAACTCGATGGACCTCGGTCCCCATACGCCCAACGTGCAAACTGCATTAGTTCGGTTCTCAAATTGCACTGACCCGTCACCTGGGAGGTTCTCCCGGAACCAGTATTCATCGCGGCCGCCATCGAAGGCGCCAGTAATAATGCGGAACCTATCCGTTGCCAATCGCAAAATAGTCAGGTCAGATCTGAAGCCTCCGGACTGGTTTAGGACTGGTGTGTAAATGGAGGACCCCACTGTCAGGTCGCATTTGTTGACCACCATCCGCTCGATGTAATCCAAAACTCCGGGTCCGGACACTTCGAAAATTTGAAACGCCGAGAGGTCAACTATTGCAGCGTGCTCTCGCATGTGGAGGTGCTCCGCATCAGATATCGGCGTCCACCAGCGAGAATCCCACTCGTGCTCGCGACTTTCGATGTCATATTGTTCGACAAGGTCGGCGTTCGACTCGTACCAGTGTGGGCGTTCCCAACCGCCTGCTTCGAAATAGAAAGCCCCCAGCGCATCGGTTCGTGCCTTTAGGGGGCCATTTGTTACGTTTCTGCGGGTAGCCCATTGCTCTCGGGGATGGACGATTCCATAGGTTTTATTGAAATGTTCTTCGGCGCGAGCCTCGATGTGGTGCACGTTCCGTTGTTGTGGGTAGAAGCGGGTAACGTCGGCCCCATGAGGGTCCGTGACATGGGGGTATCCGTATGTCATCCACTCGGCCATAAGGCGCCCAACTCCGGGTCCTTCCTTGATCCACACAGCAGCGGCAGACCAGAGGTTTTCCACTTCCACTGTTGGTCCGAGTACTGGGTTGGCGTCCGGGGTTAAGGACAACAAGCCATTAATCGCGTACTTAATTTCGCCATCTCCTAGGAACTCCATGAGTTCTATGGCCTCTTCCATTTGCTGGTCAAAGTCATCAGCAGTAAACGGCATCTCAGTTGGACTGAGGGCTGCTTCGTCGTTAGATGGAATGTCCTCCACGCGGTGCAAAATTGGGCGGTGAGCGTAGGAGCCGACCTCCATGGAACCAGCGGTCTGTCGCTCGTAGCAGAAGGTATCCATATCGCGGACAATCGGATAAGCCAGCTCTTGCTGCGTTTCGACCAGCACATCGAAAGGCCCAACGTCTGCCATCTGGTGCACGGCTGGCGTCAAGGGAATGGTCGCGCCTGCCATTTCGGCTATCCGGGGGCTCCAGACACCGCACGCCACGACGACCGTTTCGCATTCGATGCGGCCCTTGTCGGTGACCACGGCTGAAACTCGCGGTTTATTTCGACCTTCAGCGGTCTCAATATCGAGCACTTCGGTGTTGGCGAACACTGCAAGGTGGCCGGCCTCTTGTGCCTTCTTGCGCATTTGAGTTCCGGTCTCAAGTGAGTCGACGGCGCTCACGCTTGGTGTATAAAAACCACCCAAAATGATGTCTTCAGAGACGAAAGGTACCAATTCTTTGACTTCGGACGGAGTGAGTAGCGAGGAAGCGATCCCCCAGCATTTGGCTGACGTCATCCGCCGCTTGAACTCCTCCATCCGTTCCTGTGTCCGTGCAACCTCTATGCCTCCGCAGGTGTTTTGTAGCCCCATCTCTTCATATTGACGTTGGCTTTCCAGAGTGAGATCGACGATTTCTTTCGAGTGGTCGACGGGGAAGATGAAGTTGGACGCGTGCCCCGTTGATCCACCAGGGTTTGGTAAGGGGCCTTTGTCGAGCAGGACGATGTCTTCCCAACCCATTTCGCTTAGGTGGCTGACAAGGCAGTTGCCGACAATACCGGCACCGATGACAACGCACTGCGCCTTTTTGGGGAAGTCACTCACTCTTGGTCCTCTTTTGCTCTCTACTGCCCGATCTAGGTGGCCGGCCAATGGTACACGCCGCCTACGTTAGTTAGTCCATCAACCCGGTCTACAAGGCAAACGGCGAAGGGAACCTCATCTATTCTGTATGATGGAACTGTTCCGCAGAACGAAACAATAACCGTCGTCGGGACTTCCTGTCTACGACCAGCTCAAAGCCGGCCCGTTGCAAACGCCCTGATGGTGGTGCATTAGAAGGTAGATCCAAATGGCATTTCCTAGTGACCTTGAGATTGCAAACTCTGCGTCTCTGTTGCCCTTAGCTGAGGTCGCAGCGACCGCTGGTATCCCTGGGGAGTTTTTGGAGTTGTACGGCGACGGAGCAGCCAAAATTAAGCTCGAAGCTACTGATGCGCTAAAGGACCGTGACAGCGCGAAGTACGTGGTCGTGTCGGCGATTACCCCAACTCCGCTAGGCGAAGGAAAGACAACGACCACGGTCGGGCTGGGACAAGCCTTTAAGCACATCGGGAAATCAGCGACCATCGCCATTCGGCAGCCCTCGATGGGACCAACGTTTGGGATAAAAGGCGGGGCCGCCGGCGGAGGCTACAGCCAGGTCGTTCCAATGGATTTGTTTAACTTGCATTTGACTGGCGACATGCACGCTGTAACGGCCGCACACAATATGTGTTCAGCGATCCTCGACGCACACCTCTATCACGGAAACGAATTAGGACTCGACCTCCACAACATCACTTGGCGGCGCGTGCTCGATATCAATGACCGCTCCTTAAGAAATGTCACACTGGGTCTTGGTGGTCGGCTTGACGGTGTTCCACGAGAGAGCGGATTCGACATTACCGCGGCCTCAGAGGTGATGGCTGCCCTTGCATTAGCCACCTCATTGCAAGATCTACGGGAAAAGATGGGCAACATCGTTGTCGGGTACACCAAGGAAAACACTCCCGTGACTGCAGAAGAGCTAGGTGTTGCTGGTGCCATGACGGTAATTTTGCGAGAAGCGATAAAGCCGAACCTCATGCAAACGCTAGAGGGCACCCCAGCGTTGGTCCACACGGGTCCCTTTGGCAATATTGCCACCGGAAACTCGTCGATTATCGCCGATCAGATTGGTATCAAGACCGGGGATTTCCTATTGACCGAAGCGGGCTTCGGTGCCGATATGGGCGCTGAACGGTTCTTCAACATTAAATGCCGGTATTCGGGACTCAGTCCAGACGCTGCAGTTTTAGTTGCAACAGTTCGGGGCCTTAAAGCACATTCCGGAAATCACCGAATAGTTGCGGGACGGCCATTACCCGAAGCGCTGTTAGCTGAAAACCCTGACGAGGTCCACGCCGGTGGAGACAATCTGAGGAAACAATTAGAAAATATGAAGTTGCATGGGGTCACCCCAGTGGTAGCCATCAACACTTTCCCCGAGGACAAAGAAGCCGACTTGGCAGCGATCGCTGAAATTGCGACCGAGTATGGGGCCCTATCCGCTCGGTGCACTCATTTCGCTAACGGAGGCGCCGGCGCAACTGAGCTTGCCGAAGCTGTCGACCAAGCGGCGAATGAGGAAAGCAGCTTTGCCCCCTTATACGGCGACGAGTTGCCATTAAAGGACAAAATTCGGACAGTGGCGAAGCAGGTATACGGCGCCGAAGACGTGTCATTTACGGCGATGGCGAACAAGCAACTCAACGGATACGAGGAAAATGGCTTCGGGCGTTTGCCTGTCTGTATCGCTAAGACGCATCTGTCTATATCTTCAGACCCTAAACTCATGGGCGCGCCCACTGGTTGGACCTTGCCAGTGCGCGAGGTCAGGGCTTCTGTAGGCGCCGGGTTTGTTTATCCGATCTGTGGCGAGATGCGAACCATGCCAGGCTTGGGCAAGAACCCAGCGGCACATCACATCGATATTGATGCCGACGGCAATATCGTCGGCTTGAGTTAGGTCGCATCTGATGACGTTCTTTAGGAAGCGTTCAGCTAACCCAGTCCACCAGGCAACTCGAGCGAACCTGCTTCGTTCTGCTCGTTTCGAGGTCATCCCCCTCAAAAATCTGGAAGCCCAGCTCGAGTACCTACCAGAGGGTGCTTCCGTTTCGGTTACTGCCTCACCAGCAAAGACACTGGAAGATACTTGGACCTTGAGCCAGACGCTGGCCGATCAGGGTTTTACGCCTGTGCCGCATTTAGCGGCACGGATGGTCACCAGCGAAAAGCAGCTTCGCCAGCTCGTCTCTCAGCTCGCGGACATCGGAGTGTCGGAAGTATTTATCGTCGGCGGTGACGCACCAGATCCATTTGGTCCATTCTTCGACTCGATTCAGGTTTTGGATTCCATTCTTGAGTTAGACCATGGGCTCAGCCACATTGGCGTTACCGCGTATCCCGATGGCCATGGCTTCATATCGGAGGCCGCACTGAGCGATGCTCTCCACGCTAAGCAAGAGATGCTTGCCTCCGCAGGGGTCTCTTCGCACGCTTCAACACAGATGTGCTTTGACCCTGGTGCAATCTCTGCTTGGTTGCAACGGGAGCGGGAGATGGGTTTGACGATACCTATTCACCTTGGAATTCCCGGAGCGGTAGACCGCGCCAAGCTGCTGTCCATCGGTGCCCGGCTAGGTGTTGGCGCTTCGCTGAGATTTCTGCGAAAGAACCGGTCGACGGTTACAAGGTTGTTCTCACCCGGTGGTTACGACCCCAACAAGCTATTGGCGCCTCTCTCTAGTGTTTTAGAGCCGCTCGGAATTAGCGGGCTCCACATCTTCACCTTCAACCAAATCGAGAAAACCGAGGCTTGGAGGCGCTCCACTCTGGAAATAGGGAAGAAGTAGATCCGGATAAAAAGAAGCTAAGTCGACACCAACACATCGACTTTGATCACGGTTGGGATTGTTTCCAGTTCCTTGACGGTTGCCGGATCCGGCGTTCGAGAAATCCGGATAGTTGCAACCGCTGCTGCACCTCTCGTTCCTTCGAAGATTTCATTACGCATCTGTTGAACGTTTAACCCAGCATTTCCCAAACATGACAAAACAGCGGCTAACGCTCCAACTTCATCCTTATGTCGCACCGCTATAGCGCACTCCCCTAGCGGTTGAGCTGCGATGTTCACACAGTTTGGGGGAAGCCCAATTTCGTAGCCGTTAATGACCGCAACTACCCCTCTGGCGACGGCGGTTCGCGCCTGGTCTGTTGATGCGCCTATGTGGTGGGTCCCCACAAAATTATCCATTTGAGCCAACGCTGGTCCCCATGCTGTTGCAGCTTCAGTGGGTTCGGCCTCAAAGACATCGAGACCTACCCGCAAATCATTGGTCTGCATGGCTTGCAGCACAGCATCTTCATCTAATAATCCGCCTCTGGCGGTATTGATTAAGGTCGCTCCGGGTTTCATCTGGCGGAGAAACTTTTCGTTCACCATCTTTTTTGTCTGAGGTGTAAGGGGCAGATGAAGTGAGACGATGTCAGCGACAGCTAGTAGCTGCTCGGTGGTGTCATGCAGGATCACTTCCACCTCAGAAATCGTGTTGGTCGCGCCCGAAGCTCGTTCGCTATTAGTTAATGCGTGGACTACGAGGCCGAAGCCCTTCGCTCTGACGGCGACCTCTTGACCAATGCTTCCGAAACCGAAAATCGCTAGGTTTCTGCCTTTCAGTCCGGTCGCCCTTGCGTATTTGGCTTTATTCCAATCGGCGTCCTTGAGGTCCCGAGTGGCCTGTGAGATACCTCTGTCCAGGGCAAGAATCAGGCCCAACGTCAGCTCGGCAACTGCTACAGCGTTCTGCCCCGGTACGTTGCAAACGTAGATGCCCAGCTCACTGGCTGCTTCCACGTCGATGTTGTCGGTCCCGGCGCCAGCTCGGATGATCAGTCCAAGTTCCGGTGCCGCAACCATCATCGAGCGCGTAACTTTGGTGCTCCTCACGATCAGGACTTCGGCCATCTCAATCTCTTTTTCGAGATCGACCCCACTTTGTCGGTCAAGCACGACGCACTGGTGACCCTGAGACTCCAGGATGCTGATTTCGGACGTCTCGATCGGGTCAGCGAAGCAAAGCAACATCTGGCACTCCCTTATCTAGCCCTGTGTCAAGACTATCTGGGCGTATCGACAGGAATCTGAAGGCGTGAACGGTCTGCTTTGATCTGAACCAGAAGCCTCGGTCACGCAAAAAGTTCACGGAGATCACCTGCGACAAGGAAAAGGAGGAGCAGGATCACCGAAATGTTGATCACCGCCATTGGCATTTTCCAACGACGATTACCCGACCAGAACCGTCTAACGCTCAGAACGTTGGCTGCGATCGCTACCGATCCGAGGCTGAGTCCCAGCCAGGGTCCGACACCGGAACTGATGCCGATTAAGGGGGCTAAAAAGGGCAGGATCACATAGGTCAGGCCGCACCGAACTCCAGATACGAGCATTGAGATGCTGAACTGACGAGTTTCGGCTTCTTTCGTGGAGGCAGTAACAGTTTTAGTCATTCGTCTTTTTCTGCAGCCTCTTCGGTGTTTGGGGCCAGTGGAGACAAGCCCGCGACACGCAGTCCTCCGCTGACAACCGTAACCGTTTGCGGTAGCGAACCCACGTCTTCTCCGTCTGATCGCAAACGACAAGTCTCTCTGCTGCCATGATGCCTCAAGGCAACGCTGATTTTCGCTCCCCGAGAGATCTCGACTGCCGGGTGCTCCGTATGTCCCCCACTGAAGGTTTTTGGCAACATGCGTAAGAGGTTGAAAGCAGATGTGTCGCGGATTAACACAATCTCGGCGTTCCCATCACGGGGGTTCGCTTGTGGCGCAATCTGCATTCCTCCGCCGAACGCTCGGGTATTGGCAATAGCGATCATCAAGCATCGGCCCTCTGTCTCGACGCCGTCAACGTTTAGTTCGAAGTCGTATCTTTGTAGCTTCGCCAATTCCCGAAGCGTCGCGACGGTATATCGAGTTGATCCTCGTGGCCATGACATCTTCTCCGCGCGAACGTTCACGACCGCTGAAAATCCCGCAGTGGCTATCGTTGCTCCGTAACACGCTGGCCGGTTGGCGTCTTCGAATTTCAGAAGGTCGATGGCTTGAGTCGGTGTCAACGCTGCCCGGGTTGAGTCGCGGAGCCCAACGGGCAGATCAAGGCCGAACGCCAAATCGTTTCCGGTACCGGCAGCAACGATTCCCAGCGTTGCATGAGTTTCGGCACAGACCTGGGTCAAATGGTGCAGGAGGCCATCGCCGCCCACGGCGATGAGATGACGCTCCTCGTTTATAGCGTCTCGGGCAACTTGCTTGGTCTCATCGATGCTGGCTGGTTGGTGATGCTCCACCTCGCAGCCATACGAGCGTAAGAGGTCCGTAACTTTTGTTCCTTTGGCGGCGGCGCGACCTCGATTTGCCTTTTTGTTAGTGATGACAGTGATTCGTTGATGCATTTCTGAGGGTGTCTGGTTCATTGGTCAATAATCGATTGTTAAGGTGTCCTCATTGTTGTCAGGTAAGTCCACGTGTTGGGCCTTTACCTTCTACCCGATGAGAGGTTGCAGTGTCAGGCGCTTTAGACGGTATACGAGTTCTCGATTTATCAACTCTTGTGCAAGGCCCACAAGCGGCCGCAATGTTGCACGACTTAGGAGCGGAAGTAATCAAAATTGAACTACCCGACGTCGGTGACATGGGCCGGCATGTTGGTGTTATCGAAGATTTGGGGACGTCCGTATTCTGGGAAGCCTGCAATCGAGGCAAGCGATCCGTCACCTTAGACCTACGAACCGAGGCCGGTCACGAGGCCTTCTTGAAACTTGTTGAGATATCAGATGTTGTTTTATCCAACTTTCAACCGGGCACGCTCGACGGTTGGAACTTAGGTTACGACGATCTCGCCGCGGTTAATCCCCGCATTATTTGGGCTGCAGGAAGCTTTTTGGGTCCTTCGGGGCCTGACGCGCTCCGCGAAGGCGCCGATATCGTGGGTGAAGCAGCTGGGGGCGTGATAGCAGGAATCGGCAATGATGATGAGCCTGCTACGACCGTAGCCTCATTACTCGCCGACCATTGCGGGTCCCAGAACCTCCAGACGGGTGTCTTAGCCGCCCTGTTCGCCCGCGAGCGAACAGGCCGTGGTCAACGAATCGATGTGAGCCTTCTGGGCGGTCAGATTTGGATGCAGGCGCCTGAATATACGCACTATTTCCTGACTGGTGAACTAGCTGGCCGGTCCAACGGTGGCCACCCACTCGTTCACGCGTTATATGGCGTGTTTCCAACCTCAGATGGCGCTCTTGCTATGGCTGGCTGCCCTGAACACCTCTGGGAAGGGATGTGTAGAGCTATCGAGAAGCCTGAATGGTCCGATCACCCGACCTACAACCAGTACTTCGTGACAAAGGAGATTGCTCGCGAAATGAGACAGGATTTCATTGAAATCTTCAGTCAACGTCCCACTGCTGAGTGGGTGGAGCGCCTTAGTGCCGAAGAACAAAGATTTTCTCCCGTCCGCTCACATGACGAAGTTGCTGCTGATCCACAGTCGTTTGCCAACGGCTACATCGTCGAAGTCGATCACCCGCAGTTTGGAAAAGTGAATATGGTGGGCTGCCCGATTCAGATGTCTGACACCCCGACGCGATTTGGAGTTGAGGCACAACAGCTCGGACAAGACACTGAGATGGTCTTAGTGGAGGCCGGCTACGAGTGGGATGAGCTCGAATCTCTCAGAGAGCGTGGAGCCTGGTAGCACTTCACCTTTCACCCCAAGGGGCCGAAGGGTAAATGAAGCGCGCAGATAACGGCCGCTTGTTGCTGGAGTAAATCACCGTCTGCCTCTATCCGCAGGTAGCTCCAAATTCCGAGACTGATGAGGACCGCGATCGTTGAAACGGTGACGCCGACGGTTTTACGGGCGCTCCACAGCCGGGAAAGAAGCCCAGGATTTCGCTGTGCTACCTGGTCATACGGGTCCTCGTTTATGAAGAGGTGGATTACCGCGGCGCATAAGCCGAGCACGGCGGCCAACCACCAGTATCCGGAGTACGAGCCATACGCGTCCCGATAGATACCGGCCCCGTAGCTTCCGATAAAGGCGCCAATTTGGTGGCTGAGAAAGACAAAGCCAAAGAGGAGCCCTGCACGCTCAGGGCCAAACTGCTTTAAGACAATTGCCGAAGTCAGTGGCACTGTTGACAGCCAGACCAAACCCATAATTGCACTGCTGAATAAGGCAAACTGCGGCGTCATTGGTATTAACACCATGCAAGCGAAGATGATGCCGCGTGCTCCGTAAAGAATCGCTAACAACTTTGTATTGCTATATCGGCTCCCGAGCCAGCCGATGGCCATAGTTCCACCTATGTTGAATAACCCGATTGTTGCAAGCGCTAAAGCCGCTATGCGACTCGTTTGGCCAAGGTCTTCTAGGTATTTGGGTAAGTGAAGTCCGATGAACGTCACGTGAAAGCCGCAGACGAAAAACGCAATTAGGAGTAGTACATAACTCTGATGCCTGAAGGCGACTCGAAGGATGCGCGGACCGGATGCTTTATCTGGGCGAGTCGTTGGAGCTACGTCCTGCGACCGCAATGGCCTAACAGCGCTGGTGGCCAACGCAATGAGAGCGACACCCAAAATTAGGCTCTTGCGCCATCCGAACGTATCGATAGCATTTTGCGTAAGGGGCACGAGGATGAACTGACCCAAGGAACCAAAGGCCGTAGTGGTTGCGAGCACAGCGGTACGGCGGGACTCATCAACTAGCCGCCCGACGGAAGCCAAGATGACAGCAAAGCTGAGGCCGGCGAGGCCCAGGCCAGTTAGCACGCCCAAACTGATACTCAACCCTGCAGATGTGTTGGCTACCCCTGCCGTCGAAAGACCGACAATGTATAGAAGTCCTCCAACCACCAAAACTCTTGCTGAACCGTAACGATCGGCCACGGCTCCAGCTACGGGTTGGCCGAGACCCCAGATCAGATTTTGGATAGCGATAGCAAATCCGAAGGATCCCGTCGATATGCCTAAGTCGACGACAACCGGGTCGAGATAGACGCCCATCGTCGAACGCACACCCATTGACACGGCCGTGGCAAAGCCGCCGGCAGCAAGAATGGCGGTTAGCGGCGATATTCGTCGTTTTCCTTTCACTGACAGACGTTCTTCATTGTCCCGATTCCTTCGATGCTTGTCGTGACGACATCACCAGGTTTCAAGAAACGCCCGTCGGCCATGCCAACGCCGGCCGGAGTGCCGGTAAAGATTAAATCACCGGGTACAAGAGTTAATACCGAAGAGAGATAGCTCACGAGAAAAGAAACGTCAAAGATAAGGCTGCTTGTGCGAGCATCTTGTCGCCGCTCGCCATTGACATCGCAGGTAATGCCTAGATTGTCAGCGTCGGCGAAACTGTCAGGCGAAACGAGTACCGGACCAATAGGCCCGTATGTGTCTCGCGACTTACCGAGACCAAATTGTGGCGGTCGTGCCCCCAGTTGCAGTTCTCTATCGGAGATGTCTTGCCCAACCATAAGGCCGGCCACATACGACCAGCTGTCTTCTGCGGCTATATCCCGAGCAGTTCGCCCAATCGCAACCACCAACTCGGCTTCGTAATCACCTTGGGTGGCGCGCAAGTCGACCTGATCGAATGGACCCGAAATACAAGATGGGTATTTAGAGAACACCACCGGTATAGCCGGTAGATCCATATTTGATTCTTCTGCATGGTCTTTGTAGTTCAGACCGATACCAAACGAGTTCCGGGGACGTGGCACGGGGGCGCCCAATGCAGCCTCATTCAGAGGGCCATCGTCATCGTGGTCATTGAGGTTGGCGGCAAGTTCGCGGACCTCATCGAGTTGACTAATCGCAATCATCGGATCTGCACTCACTGACTCGTGAGAAATCCGGCCAATATCGTAAACGCGCCCGCCGTCAAGTAACGAGGCCCTTCCGTTAACGTTGGCAAAGGAAAATGACATGGTTCTCCTCATTAAGAAAATTTTGATTAGCAGGTGTTCTCGGGACCATAGAACGTCGAGCGGAGCCCTGCCAACTCCCTGAGGGTTCGGCTGGAGCTCAGGCCTAAAGCAAAGTTTGATCGGCAACCACAAGCTTGCCCCGGCAGATGGTGTGGCGAACGCGGCCTACGAGTGTCTTTCCAATCCAAGGGTTATTCGCACTCTTGCTTTGAAGGCTGCTCTGATCGGGCGTCCATTCATCCTGTGGGTCAAACACCGCGATATTGGCCGTCTTGCCAACTTCCAGTTGCTGGCCCTGAGAGACAAGTCCAGCCACGTTGGCCGGTTGGGTAGACAAAAGGGCCACAAACCGGTCGAGTGTCATTAGCCCGGCGGCAACGAACTCTGTCCAGATTACTGACGCCATCGTCTCCACCCCAAGCATCCCGGGCGGAGCAGCCGACAGACTCACGTTTTTCGACTCTCTCGAGTGTGGTGCGTGGTCGGTTGCGATGGCATCGACTGTTCCGTCGAAGATGCATGCCCTCAAGGCCTCTACATCGGTGTCCGTCCGAAGTGGCGGGTTCATCTTTCCTGAAGTGCCCAGTCGTTCGACGTCTTCTTCGGTGAGGATCAGGTGCTGAGGTGTGACTTCAGCAGTAACCCGAATTCCAGACGCCTTCGCCTCTCGTACTAGATCGGCAGCTAGAGAGGTGGACATGTGCAAGACGTGATAGCGACCATTCGTTTCCGCAGCCAACTGAATGTCCCGATCGACTATCACCGCCTCAGCTTCACGCGGTCGACCTTTAAGACCGAGCCGCGCCGAAACTACGCCCTCGTTGATGACGCCACCGTCAACCATCCCGGACTCCTCAGCATGTTGACTGATAACACAACCCGGTAATCGCGCTGAAGCGAGCAGCGCTTCTCGCATCAAGCCGGCATCGTCCACGACTGTGCCGTCATCGGTGAAGATTCGAACCCCGGCGGCGTAGAGAGAGTCGAAATCAACTAATCGCTCTCCTTCTCGTGCCTGGGTGATTGCGGCCGACGTGTAGATGTCGCAGTGACTGCTTCGACCCATGGCGAGAACTTCGTTAACTAACGTCGGGTTGTCGATAGTGGGAACTGTGTTGGGCATCATGACGCAAGCTGTGACACCGCCAAGCGCTGCACCTGCGGCACCCGACGCTATGTCTTCGCTGTCTTCGCCTCCAGGTGTTCTGAAGTGCACCTGGATATCGACGAAGCCTGGCATTACTAACGCGTCCGTGGCATCTACGACTTGGCCCTCGCTAGCTAACGAGCCCTGCGGGCCAATCTCTGCGATAACACCATCGACAATCATTAGATCCAACGGCTGCCCACCCGCATGGCCGGCGAGCATGCCGCCGCTAATGACTAGGGATTCGCTCATTCCTCAACCATATTGGAGAAACCCCGCGTCGGACGCACGAATGTGTTCCAAGGTAGGATTCGAATGTGAACTCTCAGGAGGCAGAACGGGCCGTGCTTTCAGTGGAACAAGGACAGTCCTACGATGATTACGGCTATCTGCACCTGGAACGTTTCGTCGGCGGTGAAGTGTTGCAGGACCTTCGGGATGCTGCTGAGGAGTTTGTCGAGATAAGTCGACAAATGACAGTTTCCGACAAAACGCTCGATTTAGAGCCTGGACACAGCGCTAGTAGTCCGAGAATCCGACGCTTGAACTCCCCTGTCGACCAGCACGAGGCCTTTCGCCACTTCGCTTTAGAGGGCCCGGCCGCGCAACTCGCCTGTTCTCTGTTGGGTGGCCCTGTCCGATACCACCACTCGAAACTTAATTACAAGTGGTCAGACGGGGGCGAAGAGGTTAAGTGGCATCAGGACATACAGTTCTGGCCACATACTGATTTCAGCCCCTTGACCATCGGGGTCTATCTCGATGACGTTGATCCCTCGATGGGCCCTATGGGAGTGATCCCCGCGAGTCACATCGGCAACCTCTATGACCAGTACACAGCCGATGGCCAGTGGGCCGGGTCTTTAAACGCGACGGATATCCTCGAACTTGATTTAGATGAGGTGGTCTGGTTGACGGGACTAGCGGGGTCAGTAACCGTCCATAACTGTTGCATGGTCCATGGATCAGTACCCAACGACTCGCCAAAACCCCGTCCATTGCTTCTGCAGACGTACTCGAGAGCCGACTCATACCCGATCGCGAATATCGGAGCTAACGGCGTGACTGGCCGGCTCAGCGGCACGGTGATTGGAGGTGCCTCAAACCAATCTGTCGTGGTCGAAGGCCGAATGATCCTTGGCGCGCCTGATTGGTCTCAGAGCGGTGCGCCAACCATATTTGGCTCCCAGCATGACGAGGGGTAGACCAGATGGCACCGGAACCTGAATTTTTCGAGCCGTTGAAGGCCACCTTGGACCGAGAGTTCGACGACTTTCGTGATCTCCTCGCTGTGGACCGGCTGTCAGGCGGGGCCAGCATGGAGACTTACCGGATAAGTATCCAGACGCCGTCTGGACCACAACTCCTGTGCATGAGGCGAGGTGCGGGAGGTATTGATCGTGAGAGCGTCAGCGCGGTGGGTCTGAGGACAGAAGCTCTTTTGATGCGAACTGCTAAAGAAAGCGGCGTGGTCGAACCGGATATCTATTACGAGCTTGAACCAGAGGACGGAGTCGGGGTCGGCTTCATAATGGAATGGCTAGGTGGCGAAACGCTCGGATCTCGGATTGCACGTTCTAGCGATTTCGATTCAGTTCGACCGCTTTTGGCTTCGCAATGCGGCCGGGAGCTCGCGAAGATTCATGCAATTGACTTGGACACAACGGGCCTGAGGGGTGCCTTGCCTGTCCTCAGTCCGGAAGAGTACTTGGACCAAACTTGGGAGCGTTACAAGGCTTGGGACACGCCCCAACCAATGATTGATTTCACCGGGCGATGGCTCCAGGACAATCTCCCCGAGGAGTCTGAGTACAGGCTCGTCCATAACGACTTCCGAAACGGCAACCTAATGGTTGACGCGCAGACAGGATTACAGGCAGTGTTGGACTGGGAGACCTCCCACATCGGCGACCCCATGCGAGACATCGGGTGGATATGCACTAACTCCTGGCGTTTTGGTCAAAGGGACAAAGAGGTTGGTGGCTTCGGTGATCTGGACGACCTGATCTCCGGGTACGAAGAGGAATCAGGACGACCAGTCAATCGGGATCACGTCAAGTTTTGGGAGGTCTTTGGCAGCTTCTGGTGGGCGATTGGATGCCTTGGCATGACAGACCAATATCGCACAGGTCCAGACGCCACAGTTGAACGGCCCGCTATCGGCCGTCGGACATCGGAATGCCAGATTGACTGCGTGAATCTACTTATTCCCGGCCCCACTACCCTCTTGTCAGCCAGCTCACCCGACCGCCAATCAGACATGCCAAGACTTGACGAACTATTGGTTAGCGTGCGCGAATTTCTACATGGCGACGTTATGTCTGCAACCACGGGACGCACCAACTTTCTGGCTCGAGTCGCCGGGAACAGCCTTGACATCATTGGCCGCGAGTTGACGATTGGCCCAGCTTTGGCAAGGCACGAAACCGCCCTCCTTAGCGAAATGCTCGGTCTCAATGGGGATATTGACCAATTGCGGTGGCAGCTAGTTCGCTTGCTGCGTGATGGGAGCATGGAGCTTGAGTCGTCCCTCTTGCAGACGTATCTGAGGGATTCGGTGGTGAATCAGGTGGCAATTGACCAGCCGAAATATTCGGGCTTCCAATTTGCGACATCTGAAGCGTTCTACAGCTAGCGTTCCTGTATGACAGTTCACGACATGCATCTTGAGATATCTAAAGAAATAAAGGCTTCAGCAGCGTCCGTATACGCCCTTGTGAGCGATCTGCCTCGCATGGGCGAGTGGAGCACCGAAAATATCGGCGGCGAGTGGACAACCGGCAATCCTGGAGAAGTGGGTTCACGATTCATCGGTACCAACCGAATAAAGAGTTTCGAGTGGTCCGTTCCGGTTGAGGTGACAATTGCCGAACCCGCCCAGTGCTTCGAATTCGTGGCCGCTCCCGACGACGGACCATTTGTTCGATGGACCTACCAAATCGAAGCTACGGAGAGCGGGTGCACTCTTACCGAGATATGGGACGTAATGGACCTCCCTCCATCGCTAGCGAAGCTCGACGCCGAAGGCCTTGCTGGTCGCAAAGAGGCGGTTAGAGGAACGATCGAAGCAACTCTCGACGGGATACAGGCAAGCGCCGAACAGTGACCACTGCGGCCATCAAGCAGGCAAGAGAGTGGTTGCAAGCGCATCCTCCGTCCGGTCAGCGGGCCGAATGGCTAGAGAGTCTCGTCGATTCGGGATGGGCCGCGCCTTCTTGGCCGGCGGAATGGTTTGGTCGTGGCCTACTCGCCGATGAGGCCCGCGCCACGGACGCTGTATTTCGCTCAGCTAAGTTTCCCGTCGATATCGGCCCCAGCGACCCGAAGTCGGACTCTGTGCTCGGCGGCGATGACGTCCAAGGTTGGGGTCAGGACGTCATAAATCTGTGGGCTGCTACGGTCGCCTCTCACGCCGGAGACGCCCTTAAGCGCGAAGTTTTACGCGATCTACTGCTCGGAAGAACCGCCATGTGTTTGCTTTACAGCGAACCGGGGGCAGGCTCAGATCTTGCGGGCGTGCGAACCACGGCTATTCGGGACGGCGACGAGTGGATCATCAACGGTCAGAAAGTTTGGACATCAGGAGGTCGTCAAGCGGACTATGCCTTCCTCATTGCGCGGACCGACCTCGATCAGCCAAAACACAGAGGCCTTTCCTTTTTCTTCCTGCCGATGAAGCAACCTGGTGTCGAGGTTCGGCCCTTGCGTCAAGCAACGGGTGACTCACGGTTCAACGAGGTGTTTCTCACAGATGCTCGCGTTCCTGCTTCGAATATGTTGGGTGCCTTGAACGAGGGTTGGTGGGTTCTGACTTCTGCTTTGGCTTACGAGCGGGCCGCTATGGGAGCGAGCCAACGTCGACGGGCAACCGACCGTTCACAAAAAGAGCGAGATGCTGCAAGTGAGGCTCCCGCTCCGATTCCTGACTTGGTTTTGGTAGATCTCGCGCAAAGCAAAGGTCGCTCCCAAGAGCCGGAAATCCGCCAAGAGCTAATGAAGCTGCACGAATGGCGAACAGTCAACGAGTGGAATAACCGGAGAGCTAAATCCGCAATCGAGCAGGGAACCAGCACCCCTATCGTTTCCCTCGGAAAGTTAGCTATGTCTCGTATGCTTCATTTCGCCGGCAGCCTGCAAGCCAGAATTCTGGGGGCCGAAGCAACCCTCGCTGGAGCCTCTTATGGGGCGTCAGAAGACGCTACTTACGCAATGCTGAACGCTTACTTCACGTCGATTGGTGGAGGAACCGACCAAATCCAACGAAATATCATCGGAGAAAGAATCCTAGGGCTGCCGAAGGAACCAGAAATAGATAAGGCCCGCCCGTTTCGCGAGGTCCTTAACCTGAACCTTTGATCGGGCGATTTGCCGAGAAGTTAACGATTTCGACGACCCGACCGGTGCCGATTCAGGTACCGTTCGCTACGTGCCTGACAAGTACTTTGACGTCAATGGAGTCGCTACCCTCGTGCATCACCGGGGTCCGACAACGCTTCCCGGATCTCCGCCGTCCCTGAACACCGGCCATCCGATTTTGTTTCTTCACGATGCTGGGGTCAACGGCAATAGCTTCAGTGAAGTGATGGACCTCCTAATGGTCGAGCATTCGCCGATCAGCTTGGACTTTCCGGGCCACGGCCGCAGTGGCTCGCTGGACAGCCTCGCAACGGTCGAAGCGATGGCTGCTCACATCGAATCGCTGCTCATTCCGTGGGGGCTTTCTTCGCTAACGATTGTCGCCGAAGGTCTGGGAGCCGCTGTTGGCGTCCAGATAGCCACTAACGGCGCGCTTCCCCTTTCGTCGCTCATTTGCGTCGGCGCCGTCGGGCCTTTCGTCTCTTTAGAGTCTGAAATTGAGGAGCTGACCAAGATCACCAGCGGCAAGGCACGAAGGCAATTTGACACGAGTGGCTATGCACCGAACCCAGATGAAAAAATGATGCGGAGGGCTTTCGGAAATTGGGTCACCACTGATCCTCGAGCGACCCTTGGAGCACGGAAAGCCCAGGCTGACTGGAATCAACGGGTAGACGTAAGCGATTGCTCCTGCCCGACCATTATCGTCATTGGCGATCACACAGAAGCGGAGCTAAAAGCAAGCAGTATGGAATTCGCAGAGCAACTCGCCGCAGCTAGAATTGTGACGATTTCCTCAGCCGGCCGTAGGTCCGCTCAAGAGGCTCCGTCTGAGCTTTGCGACGTAATAGTCGGGGTTGTCGTCGAAGGTAGTCCGATCTCATGAGCAATCCCTCCTTTCCTCGCGGCGCCGCGATTGCTGGCGTGTACGAACATCCCAGCCGTTTTTCCCCTGACAAGACTGAGTTTCAAATTATGGCCGAGTCAGCCAAAGGCGCTCTAGCTGACGCTGGCTTAGAACGTAGCGATGTCGACGGCCTCTTCGGCGCCTCAATGACCATGGGCCTGATGGGAATCGTCGACCTCGCCGAGTACCTGGACCTGTATCCGGATTACCTTGACGGAACAAATATAGGCGGGTCATCGTTCGTCGCTCACGTGACTCATGCCGCGGCCGCAGTGCACGCTGGGCTGTGCAATGTAGCGTTGGTCCTATACGGCTCTACCGCAGCTTCTAATTCGATGGCGATTGGAACCGGTGGGTCGGGGGGCTCTCGTAACCCAGACGCGGCCTTCTCCGCCCCATACGGCATGACCACTGTCGGGAGTTACGCATCGTACGCGAATCTCCATATGGCGACTTATGGCACAACAAGCGAGCAACTTGCCGAGATAGCTGTAACCATGCGCCAACATGCGGCCTTGAACCCGTTAGCCAAGATGCGCACCCCTATAACTGTTGATGACGTATTGGGAAGCAGGATGATCTCTCGTCCGCTCCACCTCCTCGATTGCTGCATTATTAGCGACGGCGGCGGTGCAGTTGTTGTTACTTCTTTAGAACGCGCTCGGGACCTACAGAAGGAACCGGTGCAGATTCTCGGTTGTGGGGAAGCCGTGCAACACCAAGGAGTCGGCTATTCCGACATCCTTTCGATCGCCGCTAAGCAGTCTGGTGCCAAAGCGATGCAGATGGCGGGCGTGCAGCACTCCGATATCGATCTCGCCATGATCTACGACTCCTTCACGATCACAGTTTTGGCTACGTTGGAGAATCTTGGATTTTGCCCTCCCGGAGAGGGCGGTAACTTCGTTGCGAACGGAGGTATCAGTCTGCAGGGTTCTCTACCTGTGAATCCCGACGGCGGTGGATTGTCTTCCAATCATCCGGGGATGCGTGGCATCTTTCTAGTCATCGAGGCTGTAAAGCAGTTGAGAAATGAATGCGACGCCCGGCAAGTGGCTGGAGCGGAGGTCGCATTGGCGCATGGAACAGGTGGCACGATCGGCGATAAACACAGTGGCGCCACTTTGATTCTTGGAGTGGACCGATGAACGCTATTGAGCATCCGATTCCCTACGCAAGTTGGGAGACACGAGGCTTCTGGGAAGGAGCCGGTCGCGGCGAACTAGTGCTTCAGCGATGTTCAAGCTGCGGCCTGGTCCAACATCGCCCGCGAGGACTATGCGCCCACTGCTTAGATAGCGCAGACCTCGAACACTTCGTCGCGTCTGGGGCCGGCAGTATCTACAGCTTTACAGTGACTGAACAAAATCAAGCTAAAGGATTCGCCGAAGCATGTCCCTATGTCATGGCTTTCGTCACTCTGGATGAAGGGCCCAGGCTTCTAAGTGTGGTGGTGGAGTGTGAACCCGACGACGTAGCTATTGGGTCACGCGTCGAAGTGACATACGTCAAACAAGACCGAGACGATCGCGAGACCTTCGCCATTCCTGTATTCCGACTCAGCTAATCATCAGACCTCATGCTGCTAGATCTACATACTCATTCTGTTAAATCAGACGATGGTCGGGCGAAGGTAGAGAACTACTGCAAGTGGATCCGGAAGAAGGAATTGCCTTTAGATGGTTTCGTCTTGACCGAACACCGTCAGTATGACGCAGAATCCGACTACCGGTACCTCGAGGATGAGTACGGTTTGTTGATTCTGAAGGCCAGCGAAGTTGAAACTGACTTCGGGCACGTACTCGTGTTCGGCGTAAACGACGAGTTGCAGGCTGCTCTAGATTTTCGCGACGTGCGATTACCAATTGAGCACGTGTTATATCAAAGCCACAAGGCCGGGGCGTTTGCTGCGCCCTGTCACCCGGGTCGCAAACGGGTCGGCTTGTTTTCTCACTATCAAGAAAAGGGCCATGTGGAGGGCGTACACACAGTCGAGGTTCTGAATGGCGGATCGATTCCAGGAGAAGACGAATTATCAATTGAGATGGCCGCCAAATATGGATACAAGACTTTCGGTGGAAGCGACAGCCATGTTGTAAGTCGTGTCGGTTTCTGTGCCACGGACTTTCCCGCTCAGGAGATTCAGGACATTGATGGGCTAGTTAACGCCCTAGAAGGCGGCAACTTCAATGCCGTTTCGCTCCGGCCAACCAAGGAGGACTAGATGGCTAGTTCAGTTGTTCGGGTCGCTAGGTCCTCAAGTGTAAATTCAGCGCAGCCTGCAATGCTTGTTTGAATTCGGCGGCTCCATTGGTCAACCCACCGATTGGGGACCTCTCGCCCCGTTAGGCCCCACAATCCCCCAACTGTGGCTCCGTTGCAGTCTGTGTCCCAACCCCCCGCGACTGTGTCTCCTATCGCGGCGCCAAAGTCTTCAGCGTTACGCGTAAGGCCCCAGGTAACTAGAGCCAGATTGTTAACTGTATGCACCGGAGACATGCCCGCATACTGATCGTGGATCCTGGTTGGCATTGGATCCGATGCTGCAGAGAGGCCCAGGCCAATCGCTGCTGCACAATCAGAGTCAGAAGGTATGTATGAAGCTGCTTCTTCCATAGAACGGGCAAGGCTCACCCCCGAGCCGATCAGAGCCCCGGCAGCGGCAACGACCATCGCACCGTAGATGCCTTCAGTTCTGTGACTGAGACTTGCATCCCTTCGCGCCATTGCGGCTGCTTCTTTAGGATCGCCGGGGTTAACCCAACCGTATAAGTCGGCTCGAATTTGAGCTCCGATCCACTGGTTATATGGGTTGTCGCTACATTCAGTAAGATCCATGTGTGGTTCGGAGCCAGAAGCGAACCTCATGCCTGCATGCTCCATCAGTTTGAGATAGGCGTCTCGTTCCGCCGTATAGACGATTGCTCCAGGTAGATAACGAAGCCAGATCCGCCCGACGTCAGCGGTTGTAAAGTCTCGGCCGTACTCTTCGATCAACATAAGTGAAATGACCGTGTAGTTGATGTCATCGTCTGGAATGGCCGCCGATATTGTGCCCTTGCAAGCCCCAGGGTGCTCCACAGAGGGGTTCAGGTCTCGTCGAAAGGGGACATAGTCCCGCAGTGGCAAGGCGTCGGCTGCCTCCAGGTAGCCCGTCAGCTCGTCTCTCCCATGCCTCATCGAAAGCATTTCGACCGGTTTACCCAGCATGCAGCCACTCACGCGGCCTGCCCATGCATTGAAGATCCTCGAATTGGAACTTTGTTGAGATTTCGTCGACATGCAGGTAATCATTGCCCAAATACACAAACCATGTGGCCAAGTGTTACCTTCGCATCCGGATGTGGTATCGCTGCCGCGCCAATGCCTCCGAACGGAAAGAAGAGATGAATCAAGCTAGTTCTCAACAGGACATGACCTCGGTAAGGCAAGACTGGGTTGGGGTTGAATTCGATTGGGCGACCTTCGAGATGAAGACCGATGAGATGATCGAATGGGCCCGCGCATGCGGCGAAACTGACGCACGGTTTCTCGACCCCGGACATCACGATTTCCAAGCGCACCCAGGTTTCACGACACACTGCATGTCCGGACGAGTCTTGCCGGAAAATTTTCCCAAGATTGGTGGAGGCTTCGGTATCGACGGCGGTAAGCGAGTAGAGGTTCATGCCCCAATTAGGGCCGGTGACGTTTTGACTGCCACCACGACCATCGCGGATATCTTCGACAAGACTGGCCGAAGCGGCACAATGATTTTCATTGTCCAGCGAATGGAGTTTCGAAACGCTGCCGGTGAACTTGTTTCGACGGTGGACTGGAAGATGATCAAGAAGGCGGAATAACCATGTCGACTATCTATAAATTTGCTGAAGTTGAACTAGGAGACGAACTGCCGAACGAGACTCCGGATGTTTCGATGGCAAAGGTGACCAGTTTCTGCACCTCTGCAAAGCATCTATTCGAACGATTTACGGATCACGAAGCGGCGAAAAAGGAGGGTTTCCCGGGGGCGATCGTTCCGGGAATCATGAGCCAAGGACTATTAGCAGCGATGATTCACAAATGGGCACCGGGCTGCAACATTATGAGTATCGATACTGTGTTTCGTGGCTCGTTGCTTGTCGATTCCAACATCACGATGACAGGGGCGGTCACAGATACCGACGATGACGAGATGACTGCTGAACTTGATTTGAGCATCATTGCCGAAGATGGACGTACAGGTGTTATCGGAACCGCAAAGGTTCAGTTCTTGTCTTGATGGCGAGGGAAGCAGGGGTTGGAAGATGTTGGAATTAACTGCAGACGAGGTCCTAGCGACAACACGTTCAGTGCGTCGCCGGTTGGATATGGAACGAGAGGTCGGCGAAGAAGTACTGCGTGAATGTTTGACGCTTGCCCTGCAGGCTCCGACGGGTTCGTTGAGACAGGATTGGCATTTCGTCATCTCCAACGACCGAGACCAGTGCAGAGAAGTCGGTTTGATATATCAGCAAGTGTGGACCGCTATGGTGACCGACAAATACTTGGATTCAGCAGTGTCACAACAAGGCGATGACGTCGCCCAACAGTCATGGCTGAACATGATGGGCTCGGCCCGCCATTTGGCGGAAACCTTTCCCGAAGCACCTGCAATTTTTGTTCCCTGTATTACAGGCCGTTTAGACGGCGCTGATGCTATGACCCAAGCAGTGAAGTGGGGGTCCGTCATACAAGCAGCATGGAGCTTCATGCTCGCAGCACGCAACAGAGGCCTTGGGACCTGTTGGACAACAGTGCACCTGCAACGAGAACGAGACGTGGCGGAGGTGTTAGGCATTCCCTTTGAAGAGGTTCAGCAGGTAGCCCTCAGCCCTGTCGCATACACTGTCGGCACACAATTCAAACCAGGGCGCCGAAAGACGGACGCCGAATTCGTCCATTTCAATGGCTGGTAGCAAGACCGACGCAAGGCGTTTCGCCGCTGCGGCCGAGCCACTGCATTCATGCACGTATTACGCTCCTGAGATCAACGAGTTCACGGCTTTTGGATACAAGGGCTGGTGGCATGCCTACTTCGCGTATCGCTCTGCTCCTCTAGGGAACGCGCCAGCTGATCTCGTGACGAGAGTTTTTTACAACTTCGCTCCGCGGATGGTCGAGCGTTCCGTTCCTGGATGTTGGGACATAATGCCGGCTGCGAAGGTCAGAAGTCTGCAGCTGTCAATTGTCGATCGAGCATTAAACCGAATCTTTGAGGAATACTCGTGGGGTCCAGAACTTACGGAAGCAGTTAAATTACTCGGGGCCGCCTTGCCGGAGTTGAGCTGTGATGAGCGGCCGCTTTTCGAGGCGTGGGTGTCCGAGCCTTGGCCCGAGCCACCTCTACTCGGTCTATGGCACGCAACGACCCTACTAAGGGAGTACCGGTTCGATGGACACAACGCTGCGTTGCGCGAAGCCGGAATCTCAGGCCTCGGCTCGCACCTACTGATGGTTGCGGATGGAAGAGGTACGCCTGAAGTAATTCAGAAGATACGAGGATGGACGCCCGACGAATGGAAGGCAGAGTTGCTTCACCTCAGTGATATTGGTTGGTTAGATCAACAGGGGTTGCATACAGCCACAGGGCGCGCTGAACGGAAGGAAATCGAGGTTCAAACAGATCGTTATTCGAACCCCATTGCAGAGAAGCTCGGGGGCGACGCAACCCATTTAGTATTGGGTGTCTTAGAACGCGTTTCTCAATTTCTTCTAAAGCACGGCGTGGTTCCAGGGAAATGGCCGCCACGTCATTTAGGCCGAATAGACCCATCCCTGGAGGAGTAGGCACGGTAGCTTTAATCCAGGCCCGAGCTAACTTGCGCTCCGACCAAAAATGAGGGTTCATTGACTGAGAATGAGCGAGATGCTGCACTCAAGAGCGACTACATCAGAGACCTCGTAGCCGCCGACACAGCCTCGGGTCGCTTCGGCGGGCGCGTCCAGACGCGATTCCCGCCCGAACCTAACGGGTATCTCCACATAGGCCATGCCAAAGCGATATGCCTTGATTTCGCGTTGGCGGCTGAGCACCAGGGGGTCTGCAATTTACGTTTCGACGACACGAATCCGAGTACGGAGGATGTGAGCTACGTTGATGCGATTCTCGAAGACCTTAAGTGGTTGGGTTTCACTCCGGCTTCTGTTTTTCACAGCTCTGACTATTTCGAGCAGCTATACGAATGGGCTGAGTTTCTCATCATGAGGGAGCTCGCTTATGTCGATGATCAGGGCCCTGAAGCCGTTGCCGAACAACGCGGCGGCTTCGGTCGGCCTGGCGTCGACAGTCCGTTTCGATCGCGCTCAACTGATGAGAACCTGGATCTTTTTCGCAGGATGCGGGCAGGAGAGTTCGCTCAGGGTAGTCGCGTCTTACGGGCCAAGATTGATATGCAACACGAGAACATGCAGATGCGGGATCCCGTGATGTACCGAATTAGAGAAGAGACGCACCATCGGACTGGCGACAGTTGGTCGATTTACCCAACTTACGATTGGGCACACGGACAGAGCGACGCTATAGAGGGAGTGACTCACTCGCTCTGCAGTTTGGAGTTTTCAGATAACCGCGAACTGTATGACTGGTATTTAAGTCAACTACCGATTGAAGGGCCCGTGCCCTACCAAACCGAATTTGCCCGACTCGAGCTCACGCACACTGTCACGTCTAAACGTCAGCTGAAAGAACTAGTCGCAGCTGGTGTCGTCGACGGCTGGGAAGACCCAAGGTTGCCAACCCTTCGAGCCCTCAGACGACGGGGCTATCCCGCAAGTTCCATCCGAGACTTCTGCGCCTTTATCGGTGTGGCGCGGACCAACGCGCGCCACGATGTAGAACTCCTTGAGTCGTTCGTACGCACGGAGCTAAACCGATCCTCACTCCGGCGGATGGCGGTCCTTAAGCCCCTGAAGCTAATTATCACCAACTGGCCGACGGACGCTGACGGCATGCCCGTCACCGATGACAGGACCCTAGCCAACAACCCAGAGAACGAAGATGACGGAACTCGGACAGTTCCTTTTAGCAATGAGCTCTGGATAGAGCACGACGACTTCAAAATGGAGCCGCCACCAAAATACTTCCGATTGTCACCCGGTCGCGAAGTCCGGCTACGCGGCGGGTACCTGATCACTTGCACCGACGCGGTGTGTGACGAAGACGGGACTCCAATTGAAGTTCGCTGCACTTATGACCCCGCCACAGCTGGAGGCGCAGCCCCTGACGGAAGAAAAGTGAAAGCAACTATTCATTGGGTCGACGCGAAAAGCGCTGTTGACGGAACAGTGGCTCTCTACGAGCGTCTTTTCGCGACCAAGAGTCCCGGCGAAGACACGGGCCAGCCAATTGACGACTTAAACGATGAGTCCCGGTCCCTCATGGAAGGCTGCAAGCTAGAACCCGCGCTTGCTAACACAAAGTCTGGTCAAGTTGTTCAGTTCGAACGGCTTGGTTACTTTGCAGCCGACCCAGACCACAAGATGTTGTTTCATAGAACTGTCGGCCTTCGGGACGAGTGGGCCAGACTCGAAAAGCAAGCCAAAGGACAATGAATTGAACTCGGAGGAAGCATCCAAGGTTGCCGTAATTACCGGAGGCGGCACGGGCGTCGGAGCGGCCACTGCGCTAGCCCTGGACGCACAAGGCTGGTCAGTCGTGATCTGCGGCCGGCGAATCGAGTTGCTGGACGCTGTGGCGGATCGCTTGAAAAACCCTTGCGCTTCAGTTCCGCTTGACGTGGCACAGCCCGAAGCAGTGGACCAACTCTTCGCCACCACTATTCAGAAGTTTGGGCGTGTTGACCTCCTGTTCAACAACGCAGGTATCGGCGCTCCGCCGGTCCCTATCGATGAACTGCCAGTTAGGTCATGGCTCGAAGTAGTTGACATAAACCTCACGGGAACTTGGCTTTGCTCACGAGCTGCTTTCAGGGAAATGAAAGCACAGAAGCCTTCTGGCGGTCGAATCATCAATAATGGGTCGGTTTCAGCGCAGACGCCCCGTCCGCTCTCAAGTCCTTACACAGCTACAAAGCATGCCATTACGGGGCTCACTAAGGCCCTTGCTTTAGAGGGCCGCGAACACGGTATCACCGTCGGCCAAATAGATATCGGCAACGCTTTAACACCCTTGACGAATCAGATATCAGAGGGCGCCTTGCAAGCAGACGGAACGGTTCGAGCGGAACCCACCATGGACGTTGGACATGTAGCGGATGCTGTCGTTCTTCTGGCCGAACTGCCGCTCGATGTTAATGTGCCGCAAATGACCATAATGGCTAACGAAATGCCGTTAATTGGTCGAGGTTAGCTTTCGATCGTCACGCTTCAACTATGTACAAAGCCCCAACGCTTGCAGCCTGTCTAATTGGCCGAGCCGCTTCATATTGAGGACTGTCGTACCAGGTTCTAGCGGCTTCGATCGAATCAAATCGAATAACCACTGTCCTGGAAGCCGGTTCCGCTCCCTCCAGGGAAATCCAAGGACCACCACGAACGATGTAACTTCCCCCGTGGGCAGCCACCGTCGAGGAAGCTAGTTGCTTGTACTCCTCGTACAAGGCCTCATCTGTGACGTCTCCTTGAAAAATGACATACGCGCTCATACTCGGGCTCCTAACGGTCCAGCGGTCCAGTGATAGCCGAAATAGCGAACGACTGACTACCGGTCGCCAAAAGCGAACCGCTTTGAGAGTAGATCTCAGCACGGCCATGACCCACGCTATTCCTGATTGCATCGGCTTCAATTCGTATCAACACCCAATCGCTTTGCTCCAAGGAGGTGATTCGGACGGCATGGTCCAAGCTTGAGCCTCTGAATGCTTTACCGAGACTCACCCGCATCCCGCTGGGAATCAAATCGGCTAGAGCGATCAACCCGGCCGTCGAGGATGTAAGCCCGCGCTCTAGCCGAGCCCAGTAGTAGACGGCCGCTTCACCAGGCATCTGCCCGGCCAAACGGATGTCCGAATAATCGGTGAACGAATGACCCGTTTCCGATGTCGCTTGACGCCTTGGACAGTCTTCGGGGCTAGGTACAGTCGGAATTTGGCGCCACCCGCGGTCAATCTGTAAATCATGGCCTCCGAGAGCAGCGGAAGCACGAAGCACCACAGCTCCCCCACATGCAATCGAAGCAGCGGCCTGGGTCACACGATTTCCGACAGCGAGTTCCTCAACCTCGATCGTCACGTCTGAACCGACTGGCGCACGAGAAAGGTATTGACCAGAGATGTAGACGATCGGACGGTCACATGCTGCTTCCATCGCTGCCGCCGATGCCGCTAAGCCGCATCCCCCATGCAGTGTCCCGGTTGCGCCAGCGACATCTGACGTCACCTTCAAACTCCAGTGAAGTCGATCTTCTGCAGGAGTGAGTTTGATGAGGTTTGTTGATGAGTCAGGCATTCCTTAAGGTCTACTAACTGACCAACTATTCCTCAATTGGTTCGCGCTTGTTATTCCTGGCACGCGTTCAGGTAGCCCAGGGCCCGTCTTGTCCGCTTTCGTAATGATCAGGTCGGATACCGAACGCCTCAATCATTCGCTGCCAGCCACTCCCTACGGCAAGAAGAGCACCCAGTCTCAGGATCTCATCCGCTGAGAAATGTTGGGAAAGCTCAGCATGCAACTCGTCTGGAATAGGCCCTTTCGGACTGCCAGAAAGATGGTCGCTGAAGGAGAGTGCCGCCTTCCAAGGCTCAGGCAAATCTGAGGTCGCATAGTTGTCTAGTTTCCGGATGACCTCTTCGGTTAAACCTGTGCGCACCAACGATGCGCTCTTCACCATGCTTCAGTGGAAGCACTCATTGACATTTGCCATTCGGATGCGACACAACTCAATCATCTGCTTATCCAGCCCAGACGACCCTCCGTACATCATCCCAACCCAACTCAAAAACATGTCTAAGGTCGGTTGGTCACCGGCAAGGGTGCGGAACAAGTTGTCGTCCTCGTAGGCCTTTTCATACCACGTAGCTAGGCGACTCGAATCCTTGGCAGTCAAGTCGTCGACCTTGGGCAAGTGTCCCAACTTATTTGCCATCTCTCCCCCTTAGGTAAGCTCAGCAAGTCCGGTAGCAGATTGGGTGAAGGCCTAAGAATAGCGAGCCCACAGAACATCTGCGGCACAGATGATAGAGCGTGAATCGGACGCAGGCATTCTGCTGAGTGCATAGGCTCTTACGAAGAGCTACTGAAGTGACGTTAAAGAGGTGCCATGAGGGCTGCAGTTTTATGTGAACAACCAGGCGATCTAGTGATCGAAGATTTGGTCGTGGACAAGCCGGGACCACAGGAGGTCTTGATCCAAACCGTCGGAGCTGGCTTGTGTCATTCCGACCTTCACTTTATGGAGGGTCTTTTCCGAAGCAAGTTACCTTCAGTGATGGGTCATGAGTCTGCTGGGATAGTTCAAGCGGTTGGTCAGGATGTCACCTACGTAAAGCCTGGCGACTCAGTGGTCGCCTGCCTGTCAATTTTCTGCGGTCAATGCCGACAATGTCTCTCTGGGCATCCGCATCGCTGCACCAACGGCAGAGCCACGTCTCGCTCTCGGGATGATGCCCCTCGCCTGCAACGAGCTGACGGCACACCCGTGGACCAAATGGCCAGGCTCGGCGGTTTCGCAGAAGAGATGCTGGTTCACCAAAACGGGGTCGTGAAGGTCACCCCTGACATTCCATTAGAAAAAGCATGTTTGATTGGCTGCGGAGTGACCACCGGTTTTGGAGCGGCAGTCCGCACGGCCGCTATTCCCGTCGGCGCGACTGTCTGCGTGATCGGTTGCGGAGGAATTGGGCTTTCAGCAATCCAGGGGTCCCGCGTCGCGGGAGCTGGGCGGATTATTGCTGTCGACATGAATCCTGAAAGTCTCGAGGCTGCGCGCCTGATGGGAGCGACCGATACGGTGAACGCCGGAGAAGTCGAGAGCGTCGTGGAGGCCGTACGCGAACTCACAAAGGGCGGCGTTGAATACAGCTTTGAGGCGATCGGACTCAAAGAAACCGCTGAACAAGCTTTCGAAATGCTTGAAATCGGCGGGACAGCGACCGTAATTGGGATGGTGCCGTCCAACACAAAGGTGGAGATCCGAGGAATCGACCTTTTAAGCGAAAAGAAACTCCAAGGCTCGATGATGGGGTCCAACCAGTTCCGGACCGACATTCCACAAATGATCGACCTCTATCTGAATGGACGCCTTTTGCTGGATGAGATGGTCTCAGCAACTATCTCCCTTGAAGACGTCAACGAGGGCTACAACTGGATGCGAGAGGGCACAGTGGCCCGTACTGTCATCACCTTTTAAGGCTCGCCGAAGCTACCCAAACGTCTCTCTCACAACGCTTTCGGAGACGCCAGCTCGTTGAGCACTATTTCGGAGTTGGTCGACTGTGACTGGATCGACTTCGAACCCTTCGGCCCGTTGCTCTCGCGCCACGTCTTCCGGCTGACCGGGCACAAGGATCTGATCGCAGTCGGCCCGAAGCTTCGACTCCAGAACAAAATCTCTAAATGCTTCGATCTCATCCAGGTAGGCCTCTGCGTTACCCATGGCTCCTGGGTCAATAACTACAGAGAGCATGTTGTTAATGATGCGCCCATCACGAGCGTTTTTAGGATGCGCTGTCTCGCCACCCAAAAGAGCCGCTCCGAGAAGCTCACACATGATCGCCAAACCAGAGCCTTTGTGGTCACCAAACGCAACCAATGCTCCACCACGTCTCCCAGACGGATCTGTGTACCAAAACGCATTTGGGTCGTCCGTGAGGTTGCCATCCGCGTCGATGATGGTGTCAGGTGGAACCTTGACTCCTTTGTTGGCGGCAACTCGAGCCTTACCTCCGGCAATGATGCTTGTCGCCATATCGAGGAGGAACCCTGGCCGCCCATTTCGACCCGGCACTGCGGCACAAAACGGATTGGTCCCAAATCGCGCCTCAGCGCCGCCATACGCCGCCACTAGTGGTGGGTGCCCAATGACGTTCACTAGATGTAGCGAGGCATATCCGCTGGCAGCACACTGCTCGGCCCAATGGCCGATACGGCCAATGTGGTAGCTGTTGCGCAAGCCGACTACAGCAACGCCATACTCCGCGGCTCTCTCGGTCGCGGCCTGCATGGCCTCAAAGCCATTAACTTGTCCGTACCCTGCGTTTCCATCGAAGGTAATTAGGGCGCCATTGTCGACGACAACTGTTGGGTGGCTGTTTATTTGTAAGCGCCCGTTCAGGACGCCGTCGACATAAGACGGAAGCATCCCCACCCCGTGGGAGTCGTGGCCAGCCAAATTGGCTTCAACTAGCTGATCAGCGACCAAAGTTGCTTCGCGTTGCGCACTTCCCATTGCCTCGCAAGTTTGGGTAATAAATTCATGTATCTGAGTGGAGTGAAATTTCGGCACGCCACGACTTTACTCCGCACCGGCGCGCCCTTGGCCGCTGTCCACATCGGGACCTCGCTTGAGCGCTTTAACGTTCGTAATTGGTTGGGGTTCCTGGAGGCCAGACTGGGTGTCCAATCTTCTAAACGATGCCCTTATTCGTCCTCAACTGATCTAGCCCTCGCCGAACGGCTCTGGAGCCAAGGTATGACAGCACAAAGCGCAACGGCCACGACTACTAAGGCGAAGAAAGACGTTTGCACTTGCGGACTCCCAGGCTTCTGTCCGTAATCTACAGCAAATTTCTGAACAGCCTCTAACCAAGGATGCGTGTACCTTCCAAATAGCCGGGTTCGATAATTTCGATGCCGGGGTGGATTGCTTGGACTGCATCGTTAATCGGCGCGGTATTTGTAGGGATTGAGAATCCTGGCAGCCAATTATCATGGTGTCCGTAAACCAGCTTCTTCGGCTTCATTACATCAACCTGACCCGCCACGAATTGGGCGAGTGACCCTTGGATCGGTTCGCCGTCGATATTGCCACGCCCGGCTGCCGCCAAGATCGCGACATCCGGCTGCAGGCCAGGGATTGTGCCCGAATAATAACCACTTGTGTCCTGAAACAAGATAGAGCCTTCTGGTGTCTCAATCAGATAAAGAAGGGCGCCTCCATCACCTCGATCGCTATGCCCAGGTTGCGAATTACGTAGGTGTGCCTGTGTCGACTCGGTCGTCTCAGTAGCCAAATATTGCATCAGGTCGACGAAACGCTCCTGCTGCTCATGCCAATGAACGCCGAGGTCGCCTAGACACACAACATCCGCTTCGTCCATTTGTGCATGCGACCATACACACGAGTGTTGGCTCGGATGAACAGACACGGTTACTCCGTCGATAAGGTCAATCGTCTCTCCACCGGAAACACAAATCATCTGATCCAGCGGGATGCCGAGCGTCTCCATGACTCGGACCGACTCATAGGAGCCAATCATCGTTGCTTCAGTATTCTGAAGAATACGTTCCGCTCCCCACAGATGGTCAAAGTGGCTGTGACCTACCAAAATGTAGTCAGCCTCGGTAATGTCCGAAGCAGTTAAGCCAGTTCCTTCAGCATCGTCGGCACGGTCAATGTAAGCATCCAGAAAAATCGTCAACCCAGAGGTGCGCAAAGAAAAGGTAGCGCAGCCATACCAGTCTAAATAAGTGGCCATACATGAAACCTATAGCAACGTCGAATTCACAGTGATACCAACAGGCAATAATAGGACGCGGGACGGTTGGAGCGTTACTAGGGGTTTATTGTCAATCGCCTTAGGAGCCTGCATGCTGGCAACAGGGTGTGGGCGGAACGACCATGCCCTGCGCGTATTCGCCGCCTCTTCCATGACGGACTTCATGGGAGAGGTCCTTGCAACCGACACCGGTGGGGGCGACGCTTACAGCCCCGAGCTGAACCTCGCTGGGAGCGGAACGCTTCTACTTCAGCTGAGCGAGGGTGCTAGGGCCGATCTAGTTATTTTGGCTGGATCAGAACAAATGGATCAACTCATGAAGAGTGGTGATTTTTTGCCAGCGACGGAGTTCGCTGTCACTAATCTGTCTGTCATCGTTTCACCGAAGTTGAAAGGGCAGCCTCTGTCCGTGGAGGACCTTTGGTCGGACCGATTTCAGGGTGCAATGTGTATCATTTCCGCGCCTTGTGGCGCCTTGGCTATGAAGTTCGGCAACTCGCGAAGCCTCGACATGCAACGGCTCTCGCGCGAACCGAATGTCAGGGCTGTCTTAGCTAAGGTCGAACGTGGAGAGGTTGATTTTGGTCTTGTCTACGAAACAGATTTTCTGGCAAGCCAGGGCCGTGTCGGAGAAATACCGGGTAGCGGAGCTAGCCAGTTCTCGACGGCCTATTCTTTTGCTATCTCGAAAGATGCGAAAGCCGCTGCGCGGGTTAAGACCTTGGTTGATTCAATAACCGGTGAAGCCGGCCAGCGCACACTGAGAGAACTCGGCTTCAAGCAGCCATGAGTCGTCGACTACCAGTGAGCGTTCGGGTCTTGGCCGCTCTTGCGTTCAGCTTCGTGGCGCTCCCCCTTGTTTCTCTGTTATGGCGGGTTCCCTGGGCACGGCTCGTAACTTTGCTCACCAGCGACGCTGTCACGGACGCTCTTGTGCTGTCTGTCACGACGAGTGTCGTCGCTGCGCTTATTTCCTTGGCCCTTGGGGTGCCCTTGGCGTTGCAACTCTCCAGAATGACGGGTTTGGCGGTGTCGGCGGCACGGGCAGTAATCGTTCTTCCTATGATCTTGCCGCCGGTTGTAGGAGGCGCGGCGTTACTTTTCGCCTTTGGGCGGAATGGATTAGTTGGCTCGCTTCTTGCCGACGCAACTGGCGTCGTCTTTCCGTACACCGTCAGTGGCGTCGTCCTAGCCAACACCTTCGTCGCTCTCCCCTTCGTGGTGATAACGGTGGAGGGTGCCTTAAGAGCAATGGACCCGAGGTACGAATTAGCTGCCGCAAGCCTTGGCGCAAATCGCTCCCGGTTAACGTTCAAAGTGGCCCTTCCAATGGTGCGGCCGGCTCTGATGGCTGGCGGGTTCATCGCATGGGCGCGCGCCTTAGGGGAATTTGGGGCAACCATAACGTTTGCAGGCAACATTCAAGGCAAGACCCAGACCCTGCCCTTAGCGGTCTTCGTAGCTTTGGAATCCGACAGAGACGCAGCCCTTATTATGAGTGTGTTGCTCGTTTCTGTTTCCCTAATAGTTCTCGTGTCGCTTCGAGATCGATGGTGGCCTGTTCGATGACGAAGTCACCATCACCTCTTTTGGACGCTCGCGTTGTTCTGCAGCGAGGCGATCTGAGTCTTGATGTTGAGATAGTCGTTGAGAGTGGGGAAACAGTCGCGATTATGGGACCGAACGGGGCTGGCAAGACCACGTTCCTGTATGCCCTTCTTGGGTGGTTGCCCCTCCAGTCGGGCTGGGTTCTTCTTGATAACGAAATTTTTGAGGCTCCGGGTCAGGACCATGTGACGCCTACGCAGGACCGCAAGATGGGCATGGTCTTCCAGGACGGACTTTTATTCCCTCACCTGAATGTCGCCGAGAACATCAGCTTCGGCGCTGGAAAAAACGCTGACAACCACGACCTCATCGAGAGATTAGATGTACTCCCTTTATCCGACAAATATCCGTCCGAGCTGTCCGCAGGACAGACACAAAGGGTGGCATTGGCACGCACGCTGGCAGCCAGACCCAAGATGGTCCTTCTTGATGAGCCCTTGGCATCACTAGATCTCACCGCACGTATAGGCGCCCGGAATTCGATTCGTTCAGCTTTGGAACAAAGTCTCGCTGGAGCTTTGTTGGTAACTCACGACCCTACTGATGCATTTGCTCTAGCCCAGAAGGTCCTGATTTTGGAGGAGGGTAAAGTCACCCAGTTTGGTACCCCTGATCAGATTCGGTCCCAGCCCAAGTCTCGTTGGGTTGCCGACCTGATGGGTTGGAATGTCTTCCATGGCGTAGGAAATGGATCCTCGGTGACGCTCGCCGACGGAACGCAGTTAGCAACCTCAGAGTCTGATCTTTCGGGCGAAACGATGGTCATGATCAGTCCCTCCTCCGTGGCCCTGTTTTTGGAACGCCCGGGCGGTAGCCCGCGCAACAGTTGGCTGTGCCAAATTCAGCGAGTTGAACATCTCGATTCTCTTGCCCGCGTGTCGCTCTCAGGGCCGTTGGAGCTCTACGCCGACATAACCTCCGATGCTGCGGATGAGCTTGACTTAACTCCAGGCAGAGATCTTTGGGTCAGCATAAAGGCCACTGAAGTTCGCACTAACGCCATTCCGGGCAGGCGGCACTGAGAGCCAATTCCCACACGGAGTTTGCTAGGCAAGCGGGCCCCGTAAAGCTTTACTACGGTCCTATGCATGGAAATATCGGACTTGTTTGATGTCAGCGGGAAAACAGCGATAGTGACCGGGGGTAGCCGAGGTATCGGCTACATGATTGCCGAAGGGCTTTTGCGGAACGGTTGCTCGGTCTACATCACCTCTCGAAAGGCTGAAGAATGCGAGCGGGCAGCCGCTGAGCTCAGCAGTCATGGCCACTGCCACGCCATCCCATCGGATTTAAGCGACGACTCCGATCGTGCGCGCTTTGTTGACCGGTTCCGCAACCAGGAAGATCAACTCGATGTGCTCGTCAATAACGCAGGCGCAGCATGGGGCGCTCCTATTGGAGATTTCCCGTCGAGTGGCTTCGACAAGGTCATGAATGTAAATGTCAAAGCGCCCTTTATGTTGACCCAGGAGTTGCTACCTGAGTTGCGCAGCGCGGCGACCCAAGATGATCCAGCGCGGGTGATCATGATTGGTTCAGTCGATGGTATTCGGGTTCCATTTGGCGACAACTATTCGTATTCTGCTTCAAAGGCCGGAATACACATGTTGACGCGCCACTTGGCGCACCACCTAGTCAAAGAGCGCGTCAACGTGAATTGCATCGCTCCTGGCCCATTTGAATCCAAGATGATGAGCTACATGCTGGACGATCCTGAGCGAAGAGCTGGCGTCGTCGCTTCGACGCCGCTCGGGCGAATCGGAAGCCCTGAAGATATAACCGGCGCTGTCATCTTTTTTGCAAGCCGAGCGGGGTCATGGTTGACCGGGGTGACGATTCCAGTGGATGGCGGAATTTCGACGCATGGCTAACCGCGAGGGTGTCACCATGTTGGTCGGTAGTTTGCGAGAGGAATCAATAAATAAGGCCGCAGCCAAACAAGCCGCTCAGCACCTTGGCCATGACTTTACGATTCACCAACCCGACCTCAGCGAGATACCTCTCTTTGATCAGGATCTAGAACATGCAGGGGACCCTGAGTCAGTTCTCGCCCTAAAGGGCGCTGTAGCCGAAAGCGCTATCGTCATCTGCTTTACTCCCGAATACAACTACAGCACGTCTGGTGTTCTCAAGAATGCGATCGATTGGTTGTCTCGACCATTTCGCTCTGGGAGTCTTATTGGCCGTGCCGTAGCAATCGCCAGCGCAACTCCAGGCTCAAAGGGCGGTGAAAACGCGAGAGAACACCTTCTGCAAACATGTGGAGTGTTAACGGATCGGCTCTACAGCGTGACGCTCGGCATTCCTAACGTCACCCACCTCGAAGGGGGCGCCTTGCCCCACCACGCTGCGGACCTAATCCCTCCTTGGTTAGATGGTCTAATGACCTTCCACCGCGCGATTCTCGATTCAACCCATCCAGACCAAACGTAACTCCACAAACGCAGGGGATCGCCGTCCGGATCCTGAACGGCACTATTTTTTGACGGTGGTCCACCCGGTACGTTTGCTGTCATCAAACGAGGCTGAGTACCTATCCGGAGTACCGGCGTCGACGTCGACTGCCACCTTTGACACGTCTTGCATTGCATCAGCCCAGACTTCGATGAGTCGGTCTTCGCCGTCATAGTCAAATAGGTCAGAGAGTGACCGCTCCTCGGGTCCGCCTGGTTCTAAAGGGTGTTCGGCTAAGTGCTGGGCAGTAAGAGCCAAGCCGTCAACTGGATCTACTAGGTCTCGATAGCCCAGCTCAAACATCGCTTTTTCACACGAGGTCACTCGATGATGCGGTGTGCCGCGTACCGTCAACCTTTGCGCAAGAGTCGCGTATTCCCAAGGCATACTCACGATCTCAAATTGGTGACCCAACGCACTGGCAATAATTTCAACCCACTGCAACAAAGTTGGCGTCCATTCGTCTGACGCGTTGTACACCTCGCCTGCAGCGATTTCAGGACTATCCACGATTGTCAGAAGTAGGTGTGCTGCATTTATTGAATAGGCACGAGATTGCAGGCTCATACCGCCGTCAGGCAGGATTAGATGTTTACGACCATCCAGGACGCGCCGGACAATTGAATGTTCGAGACTCGCGACCTGGCCGGGTCCGTAGATCCATGGGTACCGCAGGTGCGATGCTGTTGGATGACTCTCAAATACCGCAACTTCGGTACGTCCGATGTTGGCCACCTTTCGGTTAACGGGAAATTCAGGTCCCTCGTTCACGACCAATCGGGATGTTTCACGGGTAGGCACCCTCATCCCTGCGGGCCAGAGCGCGTCGGCGTCACCCCACCCCGTATAGGCAGGAACTCCCCCGACACTTACGAACTGTCCTGCGCGTCCGGCTAAGAGCTGTGCCAATTCACGGAGCCGGCCGTACATGACGACCACAAGGTCATAGTTTGAGCCCTCAAGTGCTCCCTTTACCTTTTCAATATCAAAGGGATCAGTATGAATGTGCTTAACGCTTGCAGGTATCTGAGGGGATTCGTGCGCCCCGGTATGCAGGATGGATACGGTGTAGCCCCGTTCAATCAGGCCATTAACTACATGAGGCCCTGTCGGACCGGTTCCCCCAACGACCAACGCTTGTGACATCCAGGATCCTTTCAACTGCGACGCAGAGCTTAGGGTCCGCGTCTAAGAGCCGCTGATATTGTTGTCATAGTTCTCAAAGGAACTCGACAAGGGACTCCCGACTTCATCTCTGGGTCACTAAATCACGTTATAAGTGTCATCTACCCAACTTCTAGGTCTACGATCTGACCTATGGCACCTGAAAGCTCAGCCCTCAAGAAGGGCGCCCGAGTAATTGTGATAGACGACCTCCCCGGAGTCACTGCCGGAACCGCCGGCCGAGTGGGCAGAGCTATCGGAATCAAGACGGTCAGGTATCGGGTTCAGTTCGAGAACGGGATAAACGCCTTGTCTGTCGCGGAAAGTAAATTGGTGTCTCCGGCCGCCTGGGAGTTCATCAAAGAGCAACAAATTGCTCCATCTCAAGCGGTGCCGACCACTCCATCAGCATCTGCGGTGCCGGTAGCTGCAGCACCCGCTCCCGCCCCCACACCCGCACCCGAGACGAGCGCTCCGACCCCACAGCAGTCATCTCCGCCCTCCTCCCCTTCAGGCTCGGAGGATCCGCGGTTAGCCGCTCTAACTGCCAAATCCCGAGAGGCACGAAAGGCAGCAGGCGTAGATGTTGATGCCGAGGTCCCAGACGAGTCGCCCTCAGCCGAAGTGCAGGAGGCGCAGAGCGAAGAACCCATTACCGTCCCCGCAGAAGATCCTGCTCCAGCGGAACCCACATTCGAACTTCCCGATGGCTACTTCCCTACCGATAACCGAGTAGCCGAGCTACTAGCGTCAATCAAAGACAGTTAGGAAGCTGTAGTTCCTGGCAAGTCGAATGGTTTGGGATCCAAAAACCGTTCGAGAACGTTCTTGGTCATTTGAGCGACGTCATTGTCGTACCCGTTACGCGCCAACGCTCCGAACCAGGAAATTGAACCAACACTGAATACCGCCCCACCGTTCGGAGTTTCGAAGAACACGATGTCGGCTCGCACATACGGGTCTGGGCTAGGGAACGCAACGGTGCCCTCAAATTCTTCCTTCGTTCGCAACATATCTGGACCAAACTGAGTCGCTGAGGCAATGATCACCGCATGGCTGGGTGACCCGAGTCTTTGGTCGTATCGGTCAACTTCCTGCCCAGCTGCGCCTCCACCAAGACCCGATGTTCCCACGGCGTCATCTTCTATCCCAGCCAGAATCCAGGATGCCCTCGAGCCCCGGGCACCTTGTGCCACTTGATAGAAAGTGGCCTTCTCGAATCCTTGAGCGGCGAACCCTATGCCGACGAGTTGGTTAGGTGCGCGCCCGTTTCGCCGCCAGAGACCGCCATATTCTCCCCCCCACGCGTGGTAGCTCTCACCGTCGCCGGTCTGCCAGTTCCTGACCCCATCTTCAGCACGACGCAACTCAATCGCGCCCGGCCAGGAGTCACTAAACGAAACCCGCCAATAAAAGCCGTTACCTCCCAGGTACATGAGACGTCCGCCCTTGCGTTGCCACTCGTCTAACGCGTCGAGCATTTCTGTCGACCAGTACTCGGGATGAGACCCGGTGACGATAACGCGATAGGGAGCCAGGGCTGCGTAACCCTCGAAATGAACGTCATCATCACTAATCACATCGTGATTAGCTTCTGCATCCCTCAGGAATGCGTGAATATCGGTATCTGGCGTGAAATTCCAACCATCGGCCCCCGGTCTCACTTGCAAGACAGGGCGTCGTCGCGAACTGAACATCACCCCACTACCATCCGGATGCTTTTCGTAGTGGCTGAGCCCTACCTCGGGGTGATCGACAAGGTATTGATGCTCTGGTCGAAGGTTCGAGCGAGCCCCAACGAAGTCCGCTCCCTCAATCAGCATCCTGTGGTTGGCGTAAGCCATGTAGGTGCAAGTCGGCATTAAAAGCGCAACCTCGGCTGTTGGGGCACCCTCAGCAGGACGGACGAAAAAGGGAACTCTGTCTATTCCTAGCTCCGACTCAAATCGAAGGCAGTAGATTCCGCTTTTGAGTTCCGCAGGCAAAAGAAGCTTGGCCGTTGCCTCCCAGCCGGCGTCGTAGAGGTCATCATGATGGAAATGTATTGCATTCCACTGTTTCGGATCGTCGCTCCATCGCTGGTGTTCCCCCGACCACGTCGGTCCAGTGACACCGCGAGTGGGCAGCTGAAATAGCCCTAAGGTGACATTCCCGGTAGCCGGTTCCACCACCGCACCTTCCATATCTCCTTCAAACTCCCACTCATAATGAGCCTCATCGACCACTAACTTCGGAGCTGCTATTCGACCATCCCATCTGCCCCCGATGGCCCCCGCAGCTAAACGGAACGTCAGGTCACCAAACGGGCCAACTGATATCGGACAAGAAGAGTTGTCTTCGCCTGTTTGAAGTAGGTCGCGGCCTGGAGACGCGGTAGTCGGAGTAGAAACCTCGACGTTAGCCGAAGCTGTTTCTAGGTCGATTTTGAGGCGCAGGAAATACCAGCGATTTCGTTCCAAGGGACGATCCCGAATCGCTGACTCCTCTCCACCAAAACGGCCGACGAGCTCCACGCCGCGATTGGCCACTTCGACCACTGAGTCCGCCGAGCTCAGAGAGAAGATGACGCCATCGCGTTTAAGCAAAGTTGGCTGGAACCAAAGGCTGACCTCCAGCCGGCTGACATCGCCGGCCGGAACGAAACTCTCAGCGTAGGAACCTGGGTAAAGGGCTTGAGGCGACAATTCAACGGCGCGGGGTTCAACTTCCTCTACCGGCACCTCAGCAAAGCCCGGGCCGGTGCGAGTCGGGTCGCCACAATCAAGCCGAACAACATCTAAAACGCCATCAGTGGTGGTGTGGCTAGAACCAAACCATGCAATTTCTTCGCCGGCGCGAAGGGACCATGGCTCGCAGTAGCCCGTTATTAACTTGCTTGAGTCGGTGTCTTGTTCCGTCGGCATTTGATGAAGGTTAAAGATCTGATTCAGTATCTCGACGGCCACTCAGCCCCGACTAGCTTTCCAGTCCTCGTACGACTCGATTGGCATCTCATCAGCTCGCCACCCTCCGAAACCAGTCTCAATATGGCTAATCTTTTCCATGCCCATATCCTTTAACGTCTTTGCGGACAGGGCAGATCGCATTCCCCCAGCGCAGCACAGAACAAATTCCCGATCCTCGCCGAAGATTTCCTTTGTATAGGGCGAGTCAGGCGAGACCCAAAACTCAAGCATTCCTCTTGGAGCGTGCATTGCTCCTGGTATTGCGCCATCTCGCTGCATTTCACGCACATCGCGAATGTCGACGATCAACGCACCTTCCTCCGTGGCTCTCCGAGCTGCTTCCTCTGGTGAAATATTGTCGATTTCGGCTTTAGCGGACTCCACCATCTTGTTTACTGACGCGACCGGCATCGTTAACTCTCCTGCTTGTAATGAAATTGTTTTTCTCGGTACTCCCCGATCATTACTCATATGGCGGCGGGTGTCACCTCACTCTGACGAGCCTGCCGGTTCCGAGAACAATATGTTCGCATCTTCGAAGTCAGCTATGGCTTTGTCCGACATACCTAACACCTCCGATAGCACTTCTTGATTGTGTTGACCCAGCAAGGGCGCCAAGGGTTCGGTGTCCGGTATCGGCACCGAACTGAACTTGGCCGGCAAACCAGTTACGGTAATTTCTCCGAAATTGGGGTCCTCCACTCGGCGGACCATGCCCCCCTCCGTAAAGTGTGGGTGAACCATCGCTTCTTCAGGACTGAGAACCGGGGCAGCTGGGATCCTCTCATTTTCTAAATGAGCAAGAAGTGCAGCGTCGCTCTCGAAGGTTTGCATCCATGCCTCAACAAGGTCCAGTAACTCCTTCGCGTTATCGACTCGAGCTTCAGCAGTGGCGAACCGTGAATCGCGGCCGAGCTGGCTGGCCCCCATAGCGTCGCACAGTCTTTGCCACTGAGGTTCCAACACCTGAAGAACGATCCATCCTTGTGGACCTCTATAAGTGCCCGATGGAACCACAATGCTGAATTGCCTGCCGGACCGTTCTTGACTCCAGGTACCGCCGCTCGCGCTGTGACCTTGGACAGCAATCGAATGCATCGCGAAGAGCGGGTCAACCAAGGTAACTTCGAGGTATTGCCCTTCGCCAGTCCGTTGTTGATGGAAGAGAGCGTGCCCAATCGCTCCAAATAGCATTTGGCCGGCAGCACAATCCGATATCGGGGAGCCTGTGAACTGCGGCGCCCCTTCGGGTTCCCCCGTTAAGTGCATCATCCCAGATAGGGCTTGTCCTATTAAGTCGAATCCTTGCAAGTGCGCTAAAGGGCCCGATTTACCAAAGGCCGATATCGACGCCATGATTAGACCCTGGTTTTCGTGGCTAAGACTGACCCAATCTAAACCTCGTCGTTCCAGGACGCCCGGCCCGAAATTCTCGACCACAACATGACACTCGACAGCTAGCTGTCGCGCGACCTCACAACCCTCTGTTGAGCCAAGGTCAAGACATACCGAACGTTTGCCGCGATTTTGTTGGGTGTAGTACGAAGATGACCCGTTAGATGAGACGAATGGCAAGGTACGACTTGGGTCTCCCTTGGGGCCGTATTCCACCTTGATGACATCAGCTCCCAGTTCCGCGAGCATCCGAGTGGCACTGGGACCAGATAGATATTGGGTGAAGTCGAGGATTCGTATACCTTCCAAAAGCATCTGCAGACAATAGCCGTCCAATCCCTTACCGGAGATTTACTGGCCATTCAGCTCAATACGGTGGCAAAATCTCCGAGCGTGACTGCACATCATCCACTCATAATCGGAATTGATACCGGCGGCACCTACACCGACGCGGTTGTCTACGCCCGAGACGCAGATGAGATCGTCGCCAAAGTGAAAGTCCGGACCACTCATGAAGATTTGGGCGGCTGCGTCGCTGCGGCGTTAAAGGCCGTTCTACTTAAGGCGTCTGTCGATGCTCCAGACATCCATTTGGTTTGCGTCTCCACGACACTCGCTACCAATGCCCTCGTGGAAGGAGGAGGCAGGCCAGCTGGACTCATTGCTATCGGCCTTGAGTCAGGTGTGACCGAAAGAAGGGGGTTGGCTTCCCTGACTGATGAAAACCCTCTGTTGCGTCTAGCGGGCGGCCATTCACCGTACGGATTGGAAAGTGTTCCCTTAGATCTCAGTCCGCTCCAAAATTGGTTGGCGGAGAACGACGAGAACGTGGAGGCTTACGCTGTGGTGGGTGCGTTCAGTGTTCGCAATCCAGAACATGAACTTGCAGTGGCAGAAGCAATCGAAGAGATAACCGGCAAGCCCACGACCCTGAGCCACGAGCTGTCCGGCCGGCTTGATGCTGCGAAACGTTCGGTAACAGCGTTATTGAATGCCCGTTTGTTACCTCTTGTGCGAGAAATGATCGTTGCTGTCGAGAACTCCATGGTGGGGCTCGGGATAAGAACCCGGCTAATGGTAGTGAGGGGTGACGGCTCCCTCGTCTCTTCCGACTTTGTTAAATCACGTCCGATCGAAACGATCCTGTCGGGGCCTGCAGCAAGCGCTGCTGGTGCGGCCGCTTTGAGCGGAGTAAGGGATGGTGTCATTGTTGATGTCGGAGGAACCACCACTGATGTTGCAGTGATTCGGGAGGGTAAGCCTGCATCTCGAACCGGTGGCGCCAAGGTAGCCGGATACGAAACTATGGTCAGCGCTATCCGCGTCCACACTAAAGGAATCGGAGGCGACAGCCACGTTCGTCATACGCCCTTGCGAAACAACCCGCTCTCTATAGGCCCTCGCCGCGTCACCCCGCTCGCTCTCGCCAGCAGCGAAAGACCCGAACTAGTAGGAATGCTGGAAGCCCAACTCTCTAGACCAGTGCGAAATGAAAGCGACGGCATTTACCTTTGGGTCCAAGATAACCAGCGCCGCTGGACGCCTCAGTCTTCAGTTGAGGCGAAGGTCTTTGACGCAGCTTGCAAATTCCCAGACGGGATCAGCTTGGAAGACCTGGTCACCTCGGGCTTAGAGCGCAACGCCACCGATCGAATGGTCGGCCTAGGCATTTTAGGTCTTACGGCTTTCACACCGACCGACGCGGCGCATGTATCTGGAATTGATAAGCGCTTCGACCCGCTTGCATCAAAACTGGGGGCCGACATCCTGGCTGGCCAACTGGACCGTCTAGGGGTTCCCCTTGCTGAGACTGGCTCGCTCTTAGCCGCGAAAGTGCTTAGTTCGTTAGCAAAAGGTATAGGAACAGCGGTCTTCGCTGCCGGCGCGGACCACGATGATCTGCCGTCTCCCGAGCTCGAGTCAACACTCCACGCGATACAAAGCCTGACCACCTCCGCTGTCGATAATCGGCTTTTAGATATCTCTCTTTCGGTCACAGAAGCTTTAGTTTGCGTTGGCGCCGCGGCGCCCCTCTACCACGAAGAACTAAGCCACTATTTGAAGACAACCTGTACGACACCAACGAATTTCGATGTGGCGAACGCGTATGGTGCTGCCATAGGTTCGATTATCGTCAGCAGGAACACCATGGTCAGCGCCCCGCGAAGAGGGCTATTTCGGGTTCACGTCACCGAACCTCAAACCTTTTACGACTTTCACCTGGCACAAGCCTTTGCAGAAAAGGAGGCTGACGGCGACCTGGCACGCAGAATGCATCTTGCAGGTGCAGCGAAGTTTACGATCGATCATCGTTGGACCGTAAGAGAGGTCGACGTCGAAGGTCGCCCGTTATTCATCGAAGCGAGCCTTCAATCGGAAGCCGAGGGTGCCCCTATTGGTCCGCCCTAGCTGCAGCAACCGCGGCTGCTCGCCCAAGCTCTCGACAACCGGGGTCTGCTGAGCAGATAAGTTCGGAGTTTGGGCGCGGAACGGCGTACGTGGGGTCAGTCCCAAAGGCGTTCTCAATACACGTCGCCATAGCCAAAAGCGACGAATCTTGGTACATCGGTCCCACACACTGGATACCGAAAGGCATCCCGTCTGTGTCTAGTCCGGCCGGGAGGGCCAGCACTGGGTGACCCACAACAGTCAAACAACTGGTAAGTCCGAGCCAGGCCATGTAATTCTCGACAGGCACCCCGTCGACTTCTAGTGGGTGCAAGTCGGACCAAGGGAACGGTCCGACACTAACGCCTGGGCAAAGCACTACATCAACCTCATCGAAAACGGCAGCGAAAGCGCGGAAAAGATCTATCTGCTTTCTTCGGGCGCGAGCGATATCTAAAACCGTGGTAGCGAGAGCCGTCTCATAGCTACGGAAGACGTTTGGATTGAACGTTTCGTCAAATCCATCAATCTCACGATGGTATTGAGTTGCGAAAATGTCCGCTCTGAGTTGCCAATCAACCTCAACGGCATCGGTAAGGTCAATCGATAGATCCACAATCTCCGCACCGCAGCTTTTGAGGTAAGCAACGCGCGCTTCGAACTCCCGACGGACGTGCTCTGAGACCAAAAGGCCACCGAAATCACACGTGACTCCGAACCTCAGCCCTCCGATCGATGGCGGTTCTAAATCCAAATAGGAGTTGGTATCGAGAGGAAAACTCATCGGATCAAGCTGACTTGACCGATCGCGCGTAGAGATTGCGGCCAAGAGTAAGCCAACATCGCCGACGGTCCTAGCCATTGGGCCTTGAAGGCTGTAGTTGGTTTGAGTAATTGTTCGACCCTCATGAGGGACGGTGCCTGGGGTTGCCCTGTGGCCGACAATTCCGCTGAAACACGCTGGAATTCGGAGGCTGCCTCCATGATCTGATCCGGTGGCTAACGTCGCCATACCGGTAGCCACTGCAACTGCAGACCCACCCGACGAACCGCCGCAGGTCAAATGGGGAGCATAGGGATTGCCGGTCGCACCGAATAGACGGTTGACCGTATTCGCCCCGATGCTCATCTCTGGGATGTTCGTCTTGCCGATGATGATCCCTCCAGCGGCGCGAACCCGCGCGACGATTCCAGCATCACGTTTAGGTACATGGTTCTCGTAGAAGGCCGTCCCGTAGGTAGTGACAATGCCTTTCGTGTCCTGCAGATCCTTAATAGCGACAGGTAAACCGTGCAGAAGCCCTTCTCCCAGCCCTCGTTGTAATTCCTTTTCAGCACGTAGGGCTTCTTCTTGAGCAGACTCTTTAGCAACCGTCACAACCGCGTTCAGGGTCGGATTGAGCTCCTCGATACGTTCAAGACACGAGTCCACCAGTTCAACCGGAGACAAGGCTTTGTCAAGGATCGCATGCCTCGCCTCTACCGCAGTTAAGTCACAAGGGTCCGTCACGCCTCTGACCTAATTACATCGATACCAGAGGGGTCTATGCGCCTGCCGTGGACCTCCATGTTGTGGCTATGGCCTACATGATGGAGGCTAAAGGCAGCCTGCAGAGCGCTGTACATACCCATCGCATCCACTGCTTGGTTGACGCTTTGCTTCGCCAAAGTCAGGCCAAACATTGGCCTCTTGGCAATATGAGACGCAAGGTCCAGGGTCGCTTCTTCGAGTTGTTCTCGCGGCACCACCTTATTAACCATTCCACGATCTAATAACTCTTGGGCTCCTAAGGACCTGCCTGTGAACAACATTTCTTTAGCCAGGCGAGTGCCTGCTTCGAACGGGTGAGCGAAATACTCAACGCCGTTAACGTTGAAGGCGACCACCGGATCACTAAAGGTCGCGTCTTCGGAGGCAACTATGAGATCCATAGGCCACACGAGCATCAAACCGCCGGCTATGACCTTTCCTTGGACCTGCGCAATTGTGGGTTTCGCTAGGTTTCGCCATCTCCAACAAAGACCTAGGTACATTTCTGCTTCACGTGCCATGTAACCCTCGGTTCCCTCGGCGTCGAAATGGCATTGGGTTCCCACCGTTGGGAAATCTTGCATGTTGGGTTCCGGGGCGGCCAGGTCATGGCCGGAGGAGAAATGTTTACCTTCAGCTGCCAGAATAATTACACGGATTGAGTGGTCGGCCGCTGCTTCATCGAATGCTGAGTTCAACTCGGACAGCATCAAATAGTCCTGGGCGTTCGCTGCTTCTGATCGGGTTAGCGTGATCCGCGCAACGCCAGCTACTGGTGTCTCATATTGAATTCGTTCGTAAGTCATGTTTTCCCCAACGTGATCAGGTTCGGATGTTAGACCCCTTGTTAGAGCGTTAGACAAGAGAGGCCGTCGGCTTTAATGATTTACGCAACAATACCTTCGATGTCTTGACAAGCTATTTTGGACCGAGAGAGGGAGGCTATGTGATGAGGCTGGTTGAAGAGTGTGACGTTCTCGTAGTCGGCGCAGGTTTCGGTGGCTTGTATGCCCTGCATTTGTTGAGGCAGGAAGGATTCAACGTAAAAGGCGTTGAAAGAGCGAGTGGTGTGAGTGGAACTTGGTTTTGGAACCGCTATCCGGGAGCTCGGTGTGACGTCGAAAGTCTTCAGTACTCGTACTCGTTTGATGATGAATTGCAGCAGGAATGGGAATGGAGCGAGCGATACGCTGCCCAGCCTGAAATTCTTGAATACGCCGAACATGTAGCCGACAGATTCGATCTTTCGTCATTGATCGCGTTCGATACCAACGTGGAAGCAGCAACTTTCAACGAACACTCAGGCCGGTGGAGTGTTGAAACCAGCCAGGGCGTGTACGAAGCCCAGTTTCTAGTTGCAGCAACAGGGTGTCTCTCCACAACGAACCTGCCTAAGTTCGATGGCTTATCAAACTTCACAGGCGACGTGTTACACACCGGCCAATGGCCGCATGAACCGGTCGATTTCACAGGCCAACGGGTGGGAATCATTGGAACTGGATCTTCCGCGGTCCAAGCGATTCCTGTCATAGCCGCTCAAGCCGCTCATCTGTCTGTATTTCAGCGGACACCCAACTATTCCGTACCAGCCCGGAACGAACCTTTGGATCCCAGGGTCCAGACTGCTACTAAGCAGAACTATGAAGCTCTCAGGCAAGCGGCCCAGGAGGAGCGGTCGGGAATTCTGTCTGTCTTTCCGCCGAATGAGGACTCAGCAAAAGAGGCTGATGCACTGGAGTTCAAGGTTCGGATGGACGAACGCTGGGAGGAAGGCGGATTTGGCTTCTACCGGGCGTATGCGGACATCGGGATCGACTCAACTTCCAATGAGAGGGTCGCTGAATATGTGCGTAGTCAAATCGTCGATCTCGTTGATGACGCAGCTACTGCCCAGTTGTTAGCTCCGACCAACACAATCGCGTGTAAACGACCGTGTCTCGACACCGGCTATTACGAAACCTTCAATTTGCCTCACGTCGAGCTGGTCGACATCTCCTCAGAGGGTATTGAGGCGATTACCAGCGACGGGGTGAGGGCAGCGGGTCGGGATTTTGAGTTCGATGTACTTATTTTGGCTACTGGATTCGACGCCATGACCGGTGCCCTCCTGAAGATGAACATCACCGGCAAAGACGGGTCAACGCTTAGCGAGGCCTGGTCCGCCGGCCCCCGCAACTATTTAGGTTTGAGTATTCCCGAATTTCCCAATCTCTTTACCGTCACTGGCCCCGGAAGTCCATCTGTGCTCACAAACATGATCATGGCGATTGAGCAGCACGTTGAGTGGATCAGGGATTGCTTAGTGGCTCTCCGCGGAAAAGGCATCAAAACAATAGAAGCGTCGCCGCAGGCTGCTGATTCGTGGGTTGACCATGTGAACCGCATCGCTAACCAAACTCTCTACCCCACTTGCAACTCTTGGTATCTGGGCGCAAACATTCCCGGCAAGACGAGAGTTTTCATGCCCTTGATTGGCTACCCGCCATACGCCGAGCGGTGCCAACAAGTAGCAGACAATAATTATGAGGGTTTCGTACTTGCCTGACGAGGGTCAAAGCACCCAGATCTCCGTCATTAAAGGTGACATAACCACCATTGATGTCGACGTCATCGTCAACGCCGCCAATAGCGGTCTTTCCGGCGGAGGAGGCGTGGATGGGGCGATTCATGCCGCTGCCGGTCCGGGCTTGATCGAGGAATGCCAAGAACTTTTCAAACGAGACGGACCCTGCGCAACCGGCAACGCGGTCGTCACCAGTGGCGGCCGACTAAAGGCCACATGGATTGTTCATACCGTTGGACCCATCTGGGACCGTCACGGCCCAGTGGAAGCCACGGAACTCTTGACCCGCTGTTATCACAGTTCCCTTGATATCGCTGCGAGGGTAAACGCGAGCTCCGTGGCGTTCTCGGCTATCAGCACCGGCGTATACGGCTTTCCAAAGGAGCTAGCTGCCCCAGCCGCAGTCTCAGCGGTGGCGAGTTGGTTGCAGGTCAGAGCAGGGACACACAATATGCAAGACGTCGCCCTCGTTTGTTTCGACACGCAAGCGTTCGAACTAACAAAGCTAGCCGTCGCTGCCCTTGGCGGAGACTCGCCATGATGCACCAGGTCACAGATTCCGACCTCAGATGTAGCCCTGAAGCAGGCATCATCGACACTCCAGATGTGGAGCATGAACCAGTGGTGCCTCTGCCACTGTTATGTTGGCTCTGCCCCTTTGCGGCCGTTGGACGCTAGGGCCGCCCGACAGAAAGGCCATGAGACCCCAATGCCGGACAATGAGGAAATAATTCGACTTGAAGAAGTCTTTAAAATTTTCGGCCCGCAGCCGCGCGGCAGAGCATTCGACCTCGCAAAGGCGGGTGTTCATAAGAACGAAGTCCAGAAGCAGTCGGGGCATGTCGTCGGGCTAAGCGATGTCTCTTTCTCGGTTAAAAAAGGGGAAATTTTTGTGGTGATGGGCCTATCAGGCTCAGGTAAGTCCACAGCAATTCGTACTGTAAATAAGCTTCACGACGTCACCTCCGGGCAAGTTCTGGTGGACGGCGTGGACGTGCAACGACTAGATGGCAAGGAACTCCAAGCCTTTCGTCGCGAAAAAATGGGCATGGTTTTCCAGCACTTCGCACTTTTTCCACATCGCAACGTCATAGACAATGTTGCGTACGGTCTTAAGGTTCAAAAGGTCAATCGGTCGGAGCGGGACGCAGCTGCGATGCGTGCGCTTCAACTCGTAGGGCTACAGCCTTACGCCGACAACGTACCGAGCCAACTCTCTGGCGGCATGCAGCAACGCGTCGGACTTGCCCGCGCCCTCGCCTCTGATCCTGACATCCTTCTTATGGACGAGGCGTTTAGTGCCCTAGACCCGCTGATTCGAAGGCAAATGCAGGATGAGTTAATGGCCATCCAGTCAGAAGTTCACAAGACCATCTTGTTCATCACACATGATTTGAACGAGGCCCTGAGAATCGGAGACCGCGTCTGCATAATGAAGGACGGAGTGGTCGTTCAGATCGGCACTCCGGAAGAAATCCTTACCCAACCCGCGACTGGTTATGTCGCTGAATTCGTGCAAGACGTCGACCAGGGTCGAGTAATCAAGGTCGAAGAAGTAATGGTTCCTGCCGAACCAATTCATATAGAGACCGCATTCGATCAAGCGCTTGTAGCCCTTAACGAGTCAGCTGAGCGCCTTGTAGTTGATGACTCCGGCAAGTGCGTGGGCCTGTTGACAAGGAGCGACCTGGAACGCGTTGCGAAACAAGGTACCCAGACCTTAATGAGCGCCGTTAGAACCGACGTTCCGGTTGCGGATCCGAGTCAGACCCTAAATGAACTTTACGCAGAAGCCGGAAGAGGTTTGCCTATCGCCTGCTGTGACGAAAGCGGGCTGCTGATAGGAAGAATGGACCCCACCGCTGTCCTTGAGGAACTTGGACGCGTTGAGGCGCTCTCTGACGCATTTGAACGAGAGGTGTACATGTGATGAATCTCTTCGCAGAGTCAACTGGTCACTTTGTCGACCGGGCGGTGGGCAAGGTAACAGATCTAGAAAAGGGCGATCAAGTAGCAGACGCTGTTGCATCCGCTATTGAATTCTTAGCCCTTATAGGCGTCTTCGCTATACCGATACTTGTTCTGTTGAGTTCGGCGAGAAGACGTAGGGTTGTGACTGCTGTTGGTGGTGGAGCAGGCCTTATCGCTGTCATTTGGTACCGCGGGATTGGTGACTGGGATCAGCGCCAAAACACGGTCTTGGACAAGTGGCAAATCCCGGTCGGAGATTGGGTCGAGCAGATCACTGTCTGGGTTGACCTCAACATGAAAGAAACCTTGGCCGTCATCAAATGGCCTTTCCAAACGATGCTTGATGTTGTCGTAGACGACTGGTTGCTGGGACTGTCTTGGATGACTATTTGTCTCGCCGCGCTGATAGCTGGGTGGGCATTTCGTGGGCTGCAGGTCGGTGTTGGGTCATTCCTCGGCTTGACGATCTGTGGCCTCTTGGGAGACGAGTATTGGAAAGAGACCGCACGAACTATTGGGTTCATCGCCGTAGCGGTGATTCTGTGTGTGATTATTGGCATTCCAACAGGTGTCGCATGCGGCCGCATGGATGGAGTTTGGCGCGTAGTTAGGCCGCTGCTGGATGCGATGCAAGTGGTTCATTCCTTCGTATATATGTTGCCGTTTGTTTTCTTCTTTGGCGTTGGGTTTGTTTCAGCGACGATGGTGACGATGGTGTTCGCGTTGCCTCCCCTTATTCGCCTTACCAATTTGGGGATAAGACAGGTGCCTGAGGATGTCGTTGAAGCGGCGCGTGCCTATGGCGCCTCTGAACGCCGCGTCCTGACAGACGTTCAACTCCCGTTGGCCAGAGCGGCGTTAATGACTGGCATCAACCAAACATTACTTCTCGCTATCTCCATGCTTGGCATCGCCGCCATTATGGGCGCCGGAGGCCTAGGCAGACTCCTTTATCGTGCCATCGCTAATCAAGACATCGCTCTTGCAGGGTCGGGTGGGCTCGCTTTCTTCATTGTGGCTGTTGTGTTAGATCGGCTAACTCAACCCGATGAATCAGACAGGGCCGGACTTTTCAGCAGAATGGCTACTGCATGGAAGAATACTCGGACTCCAGAGGCTCTGTTGCCTGACAGCACAGAAGGTTCGATGACCAAACCAGCTGTGGCTGACGAGCCAGACGAAGCTAAGTTCGAGCCGCTCGGAAGTCGCGAGCGCCTGGCGATGGCCGCTGCCGGCGTAGGAACACTCATCGCGTTCCTTGGGACCCTCCTTCCATGGAACAGCGGGAGTGGCCACATTTCTGCATATGGGCGTTTCGTAGACAACGATCTCGGTAGTCAAAGCTTCAACGGTCTCTCTGCGTCGGGTGGCTCATGGTTCGGAATCATCATCGTTTTATGCGTCGCCGCAGTAGGCGCCTCGTTGTACTCGACAGCGCTCTTTGCTGGTCAACGAAATCGTTGGCTCGGGCCAGACGGGGCCACAGTATTTAGTCTGGCAGCAGCCGTAACGGCATTATGCGCTCTACTAGCTAACGCCCCCGATACGGCATCCGGTTTCCAACGGTCATCGGGCGTATACATAACACTGGTGGGATGCCTGCTAATGGCTGCGTCAGCGGTGGTATGGGTATGGAATGCACCAATGGGAGCTAGGCGGCCGCTGGCGTCAGGTGTCAACTGGGGTCGCATGTTCGGGGCCTCGTTTGCTTTGCTTCTTATCGTGATCGCCGGGTACTCCGGATGGACTTTCGACACTCGGGCCGATTCAGTGATCGGACCTGAGTTGCAGTCGCAGTTGGATGCCATCGAAGATCAGAGCAAAATCGCTGAGGATGCCGGTGACCTTGCCAAAGTGGGGTCATTGGCAGCCGAGTACACCGCGTTGATTGCCTATGCCCAACGAACGGGTGACATCATCTACGACGGTTACACCGACGAGGGAGCTGGCCTCGGGTGGGTTGCCCTATTCCTTGGTCTTCTTGCTCTGGCGGTGGCTATCCCTGCTTCAGGCTTCTTGTCACAAGACGAGTTGTTTCTGTACAAATGGTGCTCCATCGTCTGCGGTTTAGGTCTCGGCTTACTGCTGCTCAGCGTTGCATGGATCGCTAGCATCTCAAGAGTTGCTGAAACAAATCTTGTTTCCGGTGTCGGTGCCGTCTTCTTGCTCTTTGCCGGTGTTACGACAGCTGCGAGTGCTCGAGGGACCCTCTCAGAATTCGACCGTAAGCAGGTCTACAACTAGGAATCGTGCGACCTTTCACATAACGAATCTGCTACAAAAGGCGTCCTACAGGCCCGAAAGTGCCACTACGGAGCGAAGACCGACTAACCTCGTTCGTGGCGTGCCTGGGCACTAACCAAGGCGCGCGTCAACAGGGACTCTAGGGAGGGCCCCATTTATGAACAAGAAATCACTCACGCGCGTGCTAGCGGTAGCAGCAGCTGCGCTTCTGATCCTGGCTGCTTGCGGCAGCGATGACGATTCAAGTTCCGGCAGTTCTTCAGAGGCTGCAGCGCCTGCAACCACTGAGGCCGCAATAAACATGACCCCCGGAGAGGGAGTCAGTGTTACCTCTGGTCGCGCTAACTGGAGTACCGGCTACGTACAGGCTGAGATCTATACCGCTCTGCTTAGGGAGCTTGGCTTCACTGTGTCGGAATCTGCCGACATGGAGCTAGGTCCGCAACAAGCATTTATGGCGATGGCTTCAGGCGACATGGACTTCTGGGCCAACTCCTGGATGCCAGGGCACCAAAGCTGGCTAAACGGCGAAATGACTGACGGTTCACTCGTCGGGGACCACGTAACAGTTGTCGGCGAGGAAATGGTTGCCGGCGGCCTTCAAGGCATGCTGATCACAAAGGGCTTCGCTGAGGAATATGAAGTTTGGACCCTTGAGGACCTCGACAACAACCCTGACGCGATTGCTGCGTACGACGCTACCGATGCCAATCCCGGCAACGGAATGGTCGACCTCATGGGTTGCCCCGAAGACTGGACCTGTGACAACATCATCAACTCACAGCTCGCAGGTGGCGGTTACAAGAACCTCGTTCAGGTGAAAGCCGGATATGACGCCATGTGGGCACAAGCTGTCGACATGGTTAACGAAGGCCTCCCAGTAGTTGCTTACACATGGACACCTTCTGCCTACATCACGCAGATCCGTCCAGGCGACAACGCTTACTGGATCGGTATGGAGTACGTCCTTGATGACTCTAACCCAATGGGTCAAGACGGCGGAGAAGCATGGGACCAGCGCCCAGGAACTGCCGCTATCGGTGAAGACATGTGTCCAGCCCGTTCAGCTGACGGCCTCTGCCCAATTGGTTGGGCAGCCGCCGACATTAAGGCAGCGGCGAACAATGACTTCATGGACGCTAATCCTGCAGCCAAGCAACTTCTTACTGACATCAAGCTTTCAGTAATGGATGTTTCTGTAGCAAACGTTGCCCAGGGTGAAGGTGCAGATCCTAAGGATCTTGCAGCTGACTGGATTGCTGGCAACCGCGCAACTGTCGACGGCTGGCTAGATGCCGCTCGTGCAGCTGGCTAAAACCAACGCTTAGACGTTCCCTTCGAGGGGCGTAAGTAAATCGTCTTGAAGGCGGGGCTTTGGCCCCGCCTTCAGCGGTTTTCTGAGCAAGTTCCGCAATACCACTCGGGACAAGTTCAGGCCTCACCAGCGTCTAGTTGGGGCGCCCCGTTCACCTTCCGCCTCTATCAGCAACACCTACGAATTGTGTCAGCTCTTAAGGATTCCGAATCGTGGCCTTCAGCTAGTTAGGACTGCTTCACAGAAGAGATCTAGCGTGGCCCGGGCTTCGGCGCCGCTCACATTGCCGAAGGCTGGACAGATCGTCACGTGTTCTAAACCTGAGTCTTCTGCAAATTGATCGAAGTATTCGGATACCTGTTTAGGTGTACCTGCTATGAGGGACTCAGTCTCAAAGGCTTTATCGACGTCCCCCAGGAAACTCGGGACCATTGTGGGCGGCCACATGTCGTACCGACGAAATAACTTCGTGAGATTTGCATCAAAGTGTTTCCACGCTCTGGCGGCGATCTCAGTCGCCTGCCGTTGAGTTGAGGCGACAACCACTCTTCGTAGTGTCGAAAGAATTGGTGGGTGTCCTCCAGCTCCGTCTCCGTTTTGCTCCTCACGGTAGGCAGCGACGCGTTCCGGGATTAGTTTCATCGGCCCGGGAATTATTGTGCTTACACCCAGTTTCGCCGCTGTCGATAGGGTGCCTGGCCTCCACAACGGCGGGTGGGGGGTTTGGTAAGGCGCTATTTCTAGTGGTCGTTCCTTCGCTGATGAGAACTGGCCCTCGTAGTTGAACAAGACACCGAGACCTTCTTTAGAGACCAGGTTCATGGCCGACAGGACATAGTCCAGGGTCTCTTCCGTACGCTCGGTCGCTTCATCACGAGGAATAGCCCATAGCAACTGTTCCGGCGGGCTAATTCCCTTGCCGAAGCCGACGTCGAGGCGGCCATGCCCGAGGTGATCAAGCATGCACAACTCTTCATAGAGTCGCATCGGGTCATAGAAGGGCAGAAGGTGCACCAGAGACGAGACTCGGATCGTGGATGTTTCGCGGATGACTGCGCTTAGGAGGACGTTGATACTTGGGGCAATATCTAAGGGAACATGATGATGCTCAGACTTAAACCAATGTGTAAAGCCCGCTTGGTCAGCCGCACGCGCCAACTGGAGGTGTTGGCTGTACTGATCTGCTAGTGGAGTATCTCCGTCGTTCTCCATCTGGTCGAACAGACCGAAACGTAGTCGGCGGGTCATTCAAGTAATTCCGGCAAGACTTGCGGTTGCGCGGATGCAGTAACACGAGCTAGGCCTCCATCAACGACCAGAGTCTCACCGGTTACATACCGGGAGCTATCGGTTGCAAAGAACGCGACGACATCGGCTATGTCATCGCCAAATCCCCATCTTTTAAGCGCAATTTGCCCTTCCATTTCCTCGATTAACCCGGGAACGGTATTTCGACTTTCTTCCCAAATTGCGGTCGCTATGAGGCCTGGCGCGATTGAGTTGACTCTGATCCCGTCGGGGCCCCAGTCCGATGCAAGAGCTCTGGTCATCGCGTCAACTGCCCCTTTGGTTCCTGCATAGGCAACTCTGGCTCCCGGCCCTCGGATACCTGCCACGGAGCTGATATTGATAATTGAACCTCCACCACGCTCCTTCATAGACGGAGCCAGCGCTATCGACAAGGTCAAAAGTGACCGAACGTTGATTGCAAAGACGAGGTCGATTTCCTCTTCGGTCAGTTTTTCCGGCATTCGACGCATGGGGATACCTGCGTTGTTTACCAATATGTCGACGCCGTTGACGTGTTCAAGGATGGTTTCGGCGAGCTCGGTTCCTGACCTGGGTTCAGCGAGGTCGGCTGGAACAACGATTGGTGAATTCGATAGTTCTGCCGCTACCCGGTCCAGATCTGAGAGGGTTCGTCCGCTCAGAATTACTTGAGCGCCAAGTGCGTCGAGCGTCTTTGCAGAAGACTCGCCGATTCCTCGACTCGCCCCCGTAACAACTGCGATCTTGCCCGTTAGGTCAGCCATTTATTGCTCCTATGTCAAAGGTTTTCTTCACGGTGTATGTCTTTCTAAGAACGTTTCAAATTCGCGCGCCGCGACCTGCAATCCGTCTCCGGTCTGCCAATCAGAGATCAAAGTGCTGTTTCGGCAAAGATCGTTGACCGCCAGGGAGGATTCTGCGGGGTGGTAGAGATCATTTCCCTTAAGCAGCAGAAGTGGTGTTGCGACTGTCTTGAGAAAGCTCTCACCAACGTTGAACAGTATTTCATCACTGCCATACATGTTGGACCTGAATTGCTGCCATGTATCTGCAGATACTTCGGGACGTAGCGGCCGCAATTCTGAGGCCCAGGCGTCGTACATGTCAAAGAAAGCTTCTCGATTGCCACTTAAACCGATCGTTTGGAAAAGTACACCTGAGGCAACTCGGTCAGGTGCTGCTTCGATCAGGCCCATGACATAGGGTCCGCCTATACACATGCCTACTGCGTGGAATTGATCGATCCCTAAGTGGTCAAGAAGATCCAACTGATCTTGGGTATATGTATTCCAACTGTCAGATTCAGTGATAGGCCCAGTCGATCTGCCTGCATTCCGTTGGTCCATGGCGATGACCCGAAACTTGTCACTGAGTTGTTCGATTGGGTTCCAGGGTGTGGACTCCCAAAATGACGCCTCCGATTTCATTCCGCCCGGAGCAATAAGGAGAACCGGGAAGCCGGTTCCGTATTCGTCGTAGTGAACCTCAAGGTCACCTGATTCAAATTTGGCCATGTGCATCATTGTTACACGTAGGTATTCTCGATGGTGATGTTGATCCTTAATGGCCCTGATGGCGAGCATTGTGTACTTCACGATCTGGGCGGAGATGGGCCCCCACTCCTGTTGACCCACGGCAATGGTCTTAATGCCGGAATGTGGGCGACTGCTATCCCCTACCTTCAACCACACCGCCGATGCTTTGGGTTGGATTTCCGAGGACACGGGGCATCCACTGTGCTCAACCCGCCGTTGGATGTAGATCGCTCGCTCCTCGTTGCTGAGGTCTTGCAGGCAGTGGGGGCAATTGCTGATGAAGCTATCGATGCCCTTGGGCATTCTCTCGGAGGAGCAACACTTCTTCGGACTGAACTCGAGAACCCGGGAACATTTAGGAAGCTCTGGCTTTTCGAGCCTGTAATGGTTCCAGAGGGGCACATGAGGCCGGATGGCGACCATCCGCTGGTATTAGCAGCCAGGCGACGCAGATCTCAGTTCGCTTCTGTAGATGAGTTCGTTGAACGGCTTATGAGTAAACCTCCATACTCAGATTGCGAAGAAGAAGCCGTTCGCTCATATGCAGAGTTGGGAACTCAAGCAAGCGAGAGTGGGGTGACCTTAAGTTGTTCAGGTGAGACCGAGGCCCAGATCTTCAGTTCCGGAACTCCAACAGACTTTCCCTCTCTCTCGTCGGTCGCCATACCTGTCGTTGTAGCTCGCGGACAGGCGGTAGCAGGGGGAAACGAGCTACCGCCGGCGATGGCTGCGCCTATTTCTTCCCACTTAGGCAACGGCCAACTGTTGTCTATGGACGGGTTGACTCATTTTGGGCCCATGGAAGATGGCCGTCGCGTAGCGCAAGCCGCCTTAAGCCACTTTGCTGAATGAGGTTAAGCAGCAGATGGGAGTGCGTCGGGATCTATCTCGTATAGATCCATGACATTGCCCCACACCATTGCTTCTCGCTCGTGAGTAGGCACTCCAACCAAGATGTCATCGAGAATCGGGCGCGAATTGGGCCAGATCGAATCATGGTGGGGGTAATCGTTACCCCAGAGCAAGTTGTTGACACCTATGGCGTGGCGCGTAGCTATGCCTTCTTTGTCATCTTCGAAGGTCACCCAAAAGTTCCGATCAAAGTATTCGGACGGTTTCATAGTTAAGCCCTCTGCCAGCTCCCATGGCGTCCGATACGCCGCGTGATCAAGGCGTTGGAGCGTATGAGCAACCCAACCCGTCTCATATTCGCTGATCACGAACTTCAACTCGGGGAATCGTTCAACGACTCCGCCACAAATTATATCGATCATCGTGTTCACGGCTGTGGTGTGAGCAAGCGTGTAGCCTTTAAGGTTTCCACCTGGTGTACCCCAGTGAGCCGGCAAGCCACCATCAAGGCTCTGTCCCGTAAAGATGTGCATGGTGAGTGGGACACCATATTCCTGGGCCCTGGCCCAAAATGGATCGAAAGCTGGGTCGCTGTATGGCTGTGCCGGGTCGACGTGAGTTGGAATAGCAAAGCCCTTTACACCCCGCCCTGCCGACCGATCGATTTCGGCAATTGACCGCTCAACGTCAGGCAGCGGAAGGCATCCGACACCAATCAGACGATTGCGATCGACTGAGCAATAGTCCAAGACCCAATCGTTGTGCTGTTGAAATGCAGCATCACGCACTTCCGCGTCTGGGATTGCGAACGTAAACATGCTGAGACTTGGGTACATCACCTCACCGACGATCCCATCTGTTAGTTGCTCTTCTAGCCGGGCAGTTGGATCCATTACTCCGGGATTAAAACCGTCGTAGCCCATTGCGATTCGCTCATGGGTAGCTGGATCGTCCAACCGAGCTCCTGCTATGCCCAGACGCCCCACAGGCAAGGTTTGCATGCCACCCGGCAGAACAAGCCAGGTTCCTGGTTTCCCTTGGTAATCCTTCTCGATAAAGGGAGCCCGGTCACCAAATCGGTCAGTCAGCCCATCATAGATTTCGGCTGCTTCGACCACGTGCGAGTCACATGAGTAATACCGCATAAATTCCCCCTTGGAACGGCCGACTACAGAAAGTTCTAAAGAAATCGTAGCAGGACAACGATAGGCACTTCCGTGGCCGCTCCATTTAAGAAAATTAAGAACAGCGGTCCGACTTTATTTATGCTGTCCGACGAGGCGAGCCATTTGGACTGCAACCACAGCGGCTTCCTCACCGACATTATGGCCACCCTCGCCCTGCGAACGCTCAAGCGCCTGTTCGACTGACTCGACTGTCAAAACCCCGAATGCTATTGGCATACCTGTTTCAAGTTGCACCGCCTGAATACCCGATGCTGCCGCGTTTGAAACGAGTTCATAGTGGGTGGTCTCTCCCCTGATGACGACGCCGGTAGCAACGACCGCATCAACATTTCCAGAAAGGGCCAACACCCGGCACGCTAATGGCAGTTCAAAACAGCCCGGCACTGACACCGGCCCAACCAGGTCGGCGTTCATCTCAACCAACCCCCGGGCACTGCCTTCGGTCAATCGATCCACGATTGCGGAATTCCATTCAGCGCGGACAACACCTATCCGCAAACCACTGCCATTAAGGTCTGAAGGCGGTTTAGGGCGCTGATCTCCAGAAGTCATACTGAAACCCTATAGAACGACGACATGGGTTGCTATCAGCGATCTAACGTCTGTTCGTGATTTTAACTCAGGATCAAAAGTCCATTCAGCTCGCTGCGCGCGATTTTGCGAGGAGCCGGATCGCCCCGAATGTGCGCGAGTGGGAACAGAATGGAGGCCCCCCAAAAACGCTCTACAAAGAGATGGGAGCGATCGGCCTCATGGGGATGACTGTAGACCCCGCGCATGGCGGATCCGGGTTAGATTTCCTGTCTTACGCAGTCGCCATGGAGGAGATATCGGCCGTGGATGGAGGCATCAGTAACATGATGTCGGGCAGCAACTCTCCGGTGGCCGCCGGGGTTGACGCCTACGGATCAAAGCAACAAAAGGACATGATTCTCCCGAAGCTGTGTTCGGGTGAATGGCTGGGGTCCTTCCATCTCACTGAGCCTCACACCGGATCGGATGCGTCAGCAATTACAACCAAAGCAGTGCGAGATGGCGATGAGTTCATCCTTGACGGACATAAGGCGTTCATTACCGGTGGAGAGTCATCCGATATTGCGATGATCGTAGCGGTAACTGACCCAGAAGCCGGCAAGGCCGGAATAAGCGTCTTTATCACCCCAACAGATAACCCGGGGTACCAAGTAATAGGCCGAGAGGCAAAGCTAGGGCATCGAACTAATGACCTCTGCCAGGTCCGCTTTGACGCGATGCGCGTACCTCAGGCTGACCTTCTCGGGGATGAGGGCCGTGGCCTTGCTATAGCGTTAAGCGGTTTGTCTATCGGGCGAATCGCAGTTGCGGCCCAAGCGGTCGGTGGAGCCCGCCAGGCCCTCCGCTTAGCCAAGGAATACGCCGAGATTCGAGACACTTTTGGTAAGCCAATCATTGAACATCAGACAATTGCGTTTCTGCTTGCAGAAATGGCCACCAAAGTCGAGGTAGCAAGACAGATGTACCTTCATGCAGCAACCCTCCAAGACACAGGATTGGATTCTGCGGCCGCTGCCTCAATGGCCAAGTTATTCGCATCCGAAGTCGCCGAATGGGTCGCTTCGAAGGCCATCCAGATACATGGAGGCGCCGGCTTCTTAGAAGATCATCTTGTCGAGAAAATTTATCGAGACGTTCGGGTGTACCAGATTTACGAGGGAACCTCCGAAATCCAAAAGCTCGTTATCTCCAGACACCTCGATGCTCTCGAAATGTAACTTCACAACTCTGTTCTAGGCTCTCCACATGACTTCTATAAGGCTTGCTGCTGACATTGGCGGAACATTCACTGACATAGCCCTCGAAGCACATGGCGAACTTCACACGGCAAAGGTCCTAACTACACCCCTCGAACCTGCGGTCGCTGTCATTGACGGCATAGAGCGGGTTCTGCGCGACGCCGCCTTATCCCCCCAAGATGTCGACGTATTCGTACACGGCACAACGTTGGCAACAAATGCGCTTATTGAGAGAAGGGGCGCTCGAACCGCGTTGCTGACAACGGCTGGCATGCGCGACTCGGTTGAAATCGCCCATGAAAACAGATTTGAGCAATACGACCTCGCGATGGTTCGACCCGAGCCTCTTGTGCCCCGAGACCTCCGAATCGGAATTCCCGAGCGTTTGGCGTCCAACGGGTCAATCCTGAAGGATCTCGACGGGGAGGCTGTGGCGAGAGCGGTAGAGCAGCTGAAAGCACGTGATGTGGAGAGCATCGCTATCGGATTTCTACACAGCTACACCAACTCAGACCATGAAGCCCGCGCCGCTGAAATTATCGAAAGCCATTGGCCTGAAGTCTCGGTTTCGCTTTCAAGCGAAGTTTGCCCCGAAATTCGCGAGTACGAACGCTTCTCGACGACGTGCGCCAACGCCTACATCCAGCCGCTACTGACTCGGTATCTCACGGACCTTGAGACTCGAAGAAATTCGCTAGGAATGAGTTGCCCAATGTTGCTGATGCAATCGGGCGGCGGACTAGGAACCCTTGAGGATGCGTTGCAGTTTCCGGTCAGGCTTGTGGAAAGTGGCCCTGCCGGAGGGGCGCTCCTCTCAGCTGAAATAGCCAGGAGCTTTGGAATCGAAAAGGCTTTGAGTTTCGACATGGGAGGCACAACCGCCAAGCTCTGCATAATCAACAACGGCCAACCTCGGACTTCTCGGGAGTTTGAAGTTGGTCGCGAGTACCGGTTCTTGGCCGGCAGCGGCTTACCGCTGCGTCTACCAGTTATTGAAATGGTCGAAATCGGCGCAGGAGGGTCTTCCATCGCGTCACTAGACGAGCTGGGCCGCATCGCCGTTGGTCCGCGAAGTGCTGGCAGCGAACCAGGGCCAGCCTGTTATGGGCGTGGAGGCGCCGAGCCCACGGTTACCGATGCCGATGTAGCACTGGGCCGGATCCTTTCGGATGGTTTTGCAACCGGCGACCTGAATTTTTCTCAGGCCGATTCTCTGGCGTCCATTGAAAACAATCTGTTGCGGACCGAAGGTTTTGACGTCGATACTGCAGCTTTCGGCGTATCAGAAACAGTTGATGAGAACATGGCAAGCGCTGGGCGTGTTCATGCCATTGAACAAGGCTGCGACATTACAGACGGCACCTTGATCGCGTTCGGAGGGGCCGCTCCCCTTCATGCCGTCCGAGTGGCCGAAAAGCTGGGCATCACTGAGATCGTCATCCCAAGTGGAGCTGGAGTTGGGTCGGCGATCGGCTTCCTACATGCACCAGCGTCTCATGAGAGTGTCCGCACTCGATACATGAAACTATGCGACCTCGAAGTTGACGACCTCGCGACGATGCTGGACGAGATGCTCACAGAAGCAGAACAAATAGTAAGGAGAGCCGCTGGGCAGGCTGAATTGACGAAGAGTGCGAAGGCCTTCATGAGATACGAAGGACAAGGCCACGAAATTACCGTCGAACTCGATCTCTCGGAGATCTTCAGTTCACCCAAACCAGATTCCGCACACCTGCAAAAAATCTTGGATGAAAGCTTCGTGGAGGAGTACCGAAGACTTTACGGTCGCGAGATTACTGGGCTCGGCGTTGAGGCTCTTAGCTGGGTTGTTACGGTTAGTTCTCTCCCGAAAGCCGTCCATCAGGAGTCGTGGGACGTTGCCACATCTCAACCGGACGATCTTGCGTCGACTCGGACAGTCGACCCCACGACCGGCATTGCTACTGACACAGCGGTCGTTCCTCGCCACCGCTTAAGCGGCCACTGCATCGATGGCCCGGCGCTCATCACAGAAGATCAGACCACCACATTCCTCCCGGAGAACTACAGAGCCTCGTTGACAGACAGCGGACACCTGCGAATCCACAGATACGAGAAAGGAAGCGGGTCCGCAGATAAAGCAGCCTCTGAGAGAGTCAAGACCTTGCATAGAGACATCATGTGGAACCGGCTTATCGCAGTGGTGCAAGAACAAGCGACCACCTTGGTGCGGTCAGCGTTTTCGACTTCAACTCGTGAAGCCGGCGACCTCTCTGCTGGTGTTTTTGACCCACAGGGACGAATGTTGGCTCAATCGATAACCGGAACACCCGGGCACGTAAATTCGATGGCCGCTTCTGTCGGACACTTCTTGGCTGAGTTCCCTGTTCAGACGATGCGACCAGGGGACATTTTCCTCACCAACGACCCGTGGAAGGGCACAGGACACCTCTTTGATGTCGTGGTAGTAACTCCCGTCTTTGCTGACAACACTCTTGTAGCGCTCTTCGCCTGCACAAGTCACGTTGTTGATATCGGAGGCGTCGGGTTTAGCGCTACGTCTCGAGAAATTTTTCACGAGGGATTGCAGCTACCAATTATGCGTTTCGCTGTCGAGGAGGTTTTCGACCAGAACGTCGTGCAGATAATCGAGTCGAATGTTCGGGACGGGGTTCAAGTGATGGGAGACATTTACTCTCTTGCCGCCTGCAACCGGGTTGGGTCAGCACGCTTGCTTGACATGATGCAGGAATACCAGCTCGCGGACCTTGACGACCTCGGAGAGCACATCATCGAGACTTCCAAAAAAGCAATGCTGGCGGAGATAGGTCAACTTCCGACTGGTACTTGGCGCTCTGAAATGCGGGTAGATGGTGTCGATGAACCCCTCGATATCGTCACAGAACTAGAGATTGAAAGTAACGGACTTCATGTTCGCTTTGACGGAACGAGCCCCGTTCAGCCACACGGGATCAATGTTCCGATGTCCTATACGGATGCCTATACCTCATTTGGGGTGCGCTGCATCATCGGACCGAACATTCCCAACAATGCAGGGTCTCTTGAAGTGATTCAAGTTTCGGCACCCCTTGGATGCATCCTTAACGCGCCGCGACCGGCTGCAGTAAATATTCGACACGTTATGGGTCAGATGCTTCCTGACGCCGTTTATGGGTGTCTGAGTCAAGTACTTCCTGCCAAAGTCCCGGCAGAAGGGACAAGTTCACTGTGGAATCTGCTGGCAAGTGGCGACTGGGACGACCAACCTGGCAGGCAGTTCATGATGATGAGTTTCAACTCCGGCGGCGCCGGTGCCCGACCGGGCCAAGATGGCCTTTCTGCAACCGCGTTTCCTAGCGGCGTGAAGAACATGCCCGTGGAAATCAACGAGGTCGTCTCCCCGTTAGTTTTTTGGCAAAAGGAGTTTCGACCGGATTCCGGGGGTGACGGGGAGTTCAGAGGCGGCCTTGGCCAGATAGTGGAACTTGGGCACCGAACCGATGGTCAATTTGTCTTCAGCGCCACCTTCGAACGGGTGAAATACCCAGCTAGGGGGCGTCATGGCGGGGACAAGGGCATGAAGGGCCGGTTGACCCTCGACGATGGAACCTTCGTGCCCGCAAAGGGCAATACGACAGTGCCGGCAGGTCGCCGACTAAGGATTGAATTTCCCGGTGGTGGTGGTTTAGGCGACCCGCTAAATCGGCAAGCCGAGGCTAGAGCCAGAGATAAGAGATTAGGGTACGTAACGGAATAGCTTTTGGGGGACGCTACGTGACAGTTACCGAAACCGATCTTCCGCTCAATGGAGTCCGTGTCTTTGAACTAGGAATAGCTATCGCTTCTCCGTATTGTGGCAAATTGATGGCCCACTTCGGAGCCGACGTGTTGAAAGTCGAATCTCAGACAAGCCCAGATGTAGTGCGGATCTTGGGCTCCGCGTGGCTGAAAGACCGTGACGACTTGGCTACGATCGCCTCCGATACAAGTCCCTACGTTTCAGAGATGAACGCTTCTAAACGGAGTGTTGGTCTTGAACTGAAAACTGCTGAGGGAAAGGCGGCCGCTATGCAGCTCCTAGCTGAATGTGACGTCTTTCTTGCAAACTTCGGGGCTCGAGCCCTCGTCGACTTAGGATTCGATTATGAAGCAGTAGTAGCTGTCAATCCAGACATCGTTTACGTCCAGTTGCCTGGATTTGGAAGCAACGAGGACCTGCCCTACTACCCATTTGTTGCATGGGGGCCCAACCAAGCTCCGCTTGTCGGAATGGATGATTTCACAGGCCATGCGCAGGACCCACCTGCAGGGATCGCCACGGTTGCTCCTCCCGACTACATGTCCGCCCTACACGCTGCGATTGCGACCATCACAGGACTTGAACAGCGTGACGCAACGGGCGAAGGCGTCCATGTGGACATCAGCCAGTTCGAGACAACTCTGGCACTGCTGGGACCCTTTGTTATGGATTACGAGTTAACCGGTACGGTGCACAGCCGAATGGGTAACCGTTCGATGTGGGGCTCCCCCCAAGGTGTCTATCCGTGTTCAGGCGACGAACGGTGGATCGCCATCAGCGCGACCGAATCGCGGGACTGGGACGCTCTTCGAGCTGTTTTAGGCTCATGTGTCGACTCCGACTTCGATGACCCCTTAATAAGAGTCTCTGCCCAAGATCGACTCGATGAGCAAATCGCCGCATGGACTGCAGGTTTCGAAGCCGAAGATCTCGCTGGCCGACTACAAGCCGCTGGAATCGCTGCACACATTGTCTCCACCAACGAGGATCTACTGCATGACACTCATGTGACAAGCCGCCAGTGGTATCAGGTAGCTGAATCCACGCGTCTCGGGCGCGACGTCTTTACCAACTCACCCGTGAAATTGAGTAGGACCAGTGGCCGTTGGACTGGAGCTGGGCCCTCCATGGGGCAACACACTCGCGACGTGCTGTCTGAGGTGGTTGGGATGTCCGAAGCTGCGATCGACAATCTGATAGCGGTCGGCGGCGCCTTCGAGCAGGTCGATCCAGAGACGACTACCACTCGCCCATGGGACGATTGGATTCACTTGTTGCTTCCCGGAACCGAAGACGCCCGAGACCTCTAATGTCTGGCCCTTACAGTGGACTTCGTGTAGTCGACACCACAGGACTTGCGGGCGCGTATGCCACGCGACTACTCGCAGGGATGGGTGCAGACGTTATTCGACTTGAGCCACCCGAAGGCTCTCCCCTGCGGCGACTCGGACCATTTGCGGAAGGCGTTGAACCTCCCGAGAACAGTCTGTGGTGGAGTTACTTGGCCATGGGTTCACAGAGTGTCGTCATCGACCCCGGAGACATCGAGTCTTTGACGGAAGTCTTGTCTGAGGCCGACGTGCTCTTCGAGGACCGGCTCCCAAACGCTTCGAAGTTGCCGACTCAGGACATCAATCCGAAGACCATAAGGACCCGTATTTTGCCTTTCGGCTTGACCGGTCCGAAACGCGACTGGCGAAGCTCGAATCTTATTGCTTGGGCCGCATCCGGAATCCTATATACGACAGGTTTCACCGATCGGGCTCCCGTGGCACCTGCAGCTCCTGTTCAGCTCGCATACCATGCATCAGCAGCCTCTGCCCTTGTAGGCACCCTCTTGGCGCTTAGATCTCGGCGTTTAACTGGCCTGGCCCAAGAGGTCGAAATTTCAATGCAGGAAGCAGCTCTATCTATCGCTCCCGAGACTGGGGTCCCAATGTTTATGGACGATCGCGTACACCGCGAACGCTCCGGCAACAGAAGAGATCTTGGGCGGCCGTTCGGCCTCTACCCTTGCCAAGACGGCTTTGTGTCAATAATCGTCCTGATGCCACGACACTGGGTTGCTATGTCTCAATGGGTGGCAGAGGCAACCGATAACGAGAGTATTGTTGAGGAGGTCTTCGTAGACAACGCTGTTCGAGTCGAGGCCCGCGACTTGATCGACGACTGGGTCGAGGAACTAACGCAGCGGCACACTCGTTTGGAACTATTTGAGGAAGGGCAGCGCCGAGGAATTCCCATCACTCCGGTCAACACCATCGAGGCCCTCGTCGAAGACCCACATTTACAAGCAGCAGGCTTTTGGCAGACCACTTCTCTGCAGGACGGCACAGAGGTCAAGATTCCTGGCGCACCCTTCCGAAGCAGCTCCGCGTGGTGGTCGATGGCACCGGCCCCAAGACTGGGACAGCACACCGATCAGTACTTAAGTTAAAGGCCTAAACCAGATAGAAGCGCAGCCCCGAAATCTCAATCATGTCTTCAGCGTGTGGGAGGCCAAGGGCTTCCGCTTGCGTGAGAAGAGCCACTCGATCGCGAACCTTTAGGTCAATGCCGCCGAGTCCTTCGGGTCTACCGTCAAAGGGCTCTATAAAGCGGACCGGCCCATCCAAAGTCGAAATTTTCGGCACCCCGTGATCCACATAATAATCCTCTTGGAGAACTTGGCCCCATCGTTGCGCCAGGGCAAGGGGGTCCGAGGTTTGAACTTCCGCTCCACTAATTCCCTCAACCAAGTCGGTGTTGCTGTGTTCCTGCCAGTCCCGCTCAACTGGCCACCAGTCACCGTCGTCCCTATCTTCATTTTCACACCAGCGAAGCTCCACCAGACAGCCAGAAAGATCTTTCGGGTGAATATGAACAGCATCGCTTCCGGCCTCGCTTATGTCTCCTCCAGCAACCAAACGCACCCCAAGTTCTTGTATGTGGCTTAGTCGAGCTTCGTAATCGGACCGGCCCACCTGGAACAGAAGCATGTATCCGCCAGGTCCACCACGGCGCTCTATATATCGACCTCCAGCAGAATCGGGCCCAGGCGACAACGGAGTTACCAGCTCCAGGAACTGATTACCGATAGGCATGACGAAGTTCTTCAATCCGAAAATACTGACACCCGCTTCTCTGGCGGGCCGGTGTCCTGGATCGCGATACGCGACGTCCAGACCGAAGAGGTCACGTAAACTTTGTTCTGTCTCTTCGTAGCTGTCGCCGACCATCGCTACCTGCCGCAGCCGCAGTGTCATTCTGACTCCTAGGTCATTGCCGCACCTGACGCCAATAAGGCAGAGCTTAGGGCGACGACACCTTAAATGCGTCGAGTTAGTTCCGAAGGGGTTTCATGACCTGCTCAATGAACAGGTCAGCCTCGTCGGCTGTTTCCGGGTTACCGAAATCCAGAACGAAGTGTTCGATTCCGTCGTCGACAAGCTCGCCTAGCAGCGTTCCGAATTCATCAACTTCACCAGGGGTCTGTGGGAGTGCTCGTTCGATCGTCAACGAAAACTGAACGTCGTCACGAGATCGACCTGCTCGTTCAAGCTCACGTAACATAATGTTTCGCTTCTTAGTTAACGAGTCTCGATCGCCTCTCCATACCGTGTTCCAAATATCGGCCTGGCGGGCTGCCAGAGGAATACCAATTTGCTCACCCGATGTGCCAATACAGATAGGCGGAACTTGGTCAACAACGGGTGGGGCTGCGGCTCCCGCTATCTGAAAGAAATCCCCATCGAAATGTGGGTCTTCCTCAGTCCACATCAAACGGCAAATTTTGATCGCTTCTTCTAACTCGCGGAAACGGATTTTAGGTGCAGGGAAGTCATATCCATAGGCTAGATACTCAGCTTCGCGCCACCCAGCACCAATACCAAGGATAAATCGACCATCGCTCAGAAACTGAAGGGTGCTAGCCATTTTCGCCAATAGCGCCGGGGGGCGGTACCCAACACCGAGAACATGGTGACATAAATCAACATTTGGAAATTTCGCGGCACACCAAGTCAACGTCGTCCACGCTTCAAGGAAGGGATCTGATTTTTTGTCAAAACCATAGAAGTGGTCGGCGATCCACAGACTGTCGAAATCGTTGGTTACCTTTGGCAGGATCTTTTCACATTGATATTGAACAATTGGATGGTAATCACTCCATTGGTTGCCGATAACAGGCGACAACCAACCAAACCTCAAACCAGTTGAACTCTTTGCCACTTCAAAGCCCTTCGATCACTAATAAGAAGCTCAGCTTCGGACAGTCGTCCGCCAACCATGTGGGTCGGCACCACTACCATTTTGTATAGCTACGAGACTTTCTCTTAATCGGAGCGTGTTCACGCCTGGCTGCCCATCGCCGAACGTGATTTCGGCGTTACCTCTAAGCATCGTGCCCACCGGGGAAAGCACGGCAGCTGTTCCCGATAGGAAGGCCTCACCTCTACTTGCCCAATCTTGTAGCTCATCGAGTTCTATTGGGCGTTCCTCCACCTCATACCCCAGATCAGCAGCCAAGGTAAGAACCGAAGCTTGGGTAACGCCATGCAGGAAGGACTGGTCGAGTTGTCGAGTCACTAACCGATTGTCGTCAGCTAAAAAGAAATTAGCGGCGCCCGTCTCGGTGATATCACCGCCGGTCGCAAAGAGAATTTGGTCCACAGCTTCGTTTCGTGCCATCGCGTCAAGAGTTGGAGCCAATGCCATCGCGTAGTTTGCGCCAGATTTAACCATCCCGAACTGGGGTGTTGTCCTGGGTATCTGCTCTTCGATTAGCAATGTCAGTGGCCTCACTCCGCCTTTGAAGTAATCACCCACGGGACAATTCACGATGTACAACAAGGCCTCAGAGCTGGGTGTCGCAGCGGCTCCAATATTTGGCTCGGTACCTATGAGAGTGGGACGAATGTACAGCGAACCCGGCGGAGGCGGGACTTCACTGACGTTGGCTTCAACACTGTCGATGATCATTTGCCGGAGGAGAGCTTCATCTGGGACCGGAAGACGAAGCTGCGCCGCACTCTGACGCATCCGCGCTACATGGTCACTCAGACGGAAAATAGCCAAAGAACCATCGACCTGCGTATGGGCCTTCAATCCTTCGAAGATCGCGCTCCCATAATGAAGTGCGTGTGCTGCTGGACTCATGGAGAAGTCCCCATAGGGTTCAACTTCTCCCGCGTATCGATAATTACCGCCTTCGGAGGGCGCTGTCGCCATCCAGTCGCAGAAAACTGTGCCAAATGGCACTGTCATGGGATCAGGCTTCTCGCTCACTGGAGCTCCCTTCGGATCTGTGACTCTAGCTCAGTGTAGAGACGAACAGATCAGATTTAGGTGAGATCGCGCACTCAATAGGACTTATGACCCCCGCGTCCCCTACCTTGTTCCTATGACTCAATTATCTCAGTCCGTCACACTTGAATTCGACAACGACGTAGCGCTCATCCGGATAGACAATCCTCCCGTTAACGCTCTGAGCCACCATGTCCGGCAAGGCCTACTTGATGGCATGACGCAAGCAGAAAATAGTGATGCCACGGCCATCGTCGTCATTTGTGAAGGCCGCACCTTTATCGCAGGCGCTGACATAACCGAGTTCTCAGGGCCGCCCAAACCACCAAGCCTCCAAGAGGCTCAAGACGCCATGGAGAATTGCAGCAAACCCGTTATAGCAGCGGTCCACGGAACGGCTTTAGGCGGAGGCCTTGAGGTTGCATTATGCGCGCACTATCGAGTCGGGGTCAGCGAAAGCAAATATGGCCTACCGGAAGTGAAGTTGGGGCTCTTACCAGGCGCTGGAGGCACCCAACGCCTTCCGCGTGTCACCGGCGCTGCACAGGCTTTACAGATGATGACAAGTGGTGATCCGATCAGTGCAGGGGATGCGCTCGAATGTGGGTTGATTGACGAAATAGTCGAAGACCTTGAATCCGGTGCCGTCGCCTTCGCTCGACGCGCCGTCGCTGAGGGACTTCCACTGCTGAGGATTCGCGACCGAGACGACAAACTAACCGACACCAACTCCTCACTGTTTGATGATTTCAGAGCATCTATAGCGCGGAAGACCCGTGGTTTCCTCGCTCCCGAGTACAACATCCGGTGCGTTGAGGCCGCCGTCAATCTGGAGTTCGATGAGGGCCTCAAAAGAGAACAAGAACTCTTCAAAGATTTGATGAAGGGGACACAATCAAAAGCCCAGCAGTACTATTTCTTTGCTGAACGGGCCGCTCTGAAGATCCCTGGTCTCCCAAAAGAGACCAAACCGATAGAGGTAAACCGCGTCGGAATACTCGGTGCCGGCACCATGGGCGGCGGGATAGCGATGAACTTCGCCAACGTTGGAATACCAGTGACCATCGTGGAACAGAACGAAGAGGCATTAGAACGCGGGTTAGGGGTTGTGCGGTCAAACTATGAACGCACTGCGTCGCGGGGGGGAATCTCAAGCGATGACGTCGAAACACGTATGGGACTCATCAATGGCTCAACAGACATGGGCGGCTTCGGTGATTGCGATCTCATAATTGAAGCTGTCTTTGAGAATATGGATCTGAAGAAATCGATTTTTGAACAGCTAGACGAAATCTGCAAGCCCGGTGCCGTCTTAGCGTCTAATACGTCAGCTTTGGACATCAACGAGATCGCCTCAGCTACTAGCCGGCCCGAGTCAGTAATTGGCATGCACTTCTTTTCGCCAGCGAATGTTATGAAGATGCTTGAAGTAGTTCGGGGCGACGCAACTTCAGACGAGGCCATCGTGACTGCCATGGGGATCGGCCGCACGATTGGGAAAACCCCTGTCTTGTGCGGTGTTTGCCACGGATTTGTTGGCAACAGAATGCTGTTCATGCGTGGCATTGAGGCAGAAAAGATGATTCTCGAAGGCGCTGCCCCCTCCCGCATCGATCAAGTCCTTTTTGACTTCGGATTACCAATGGGTCCGTTCGCAATGAGTGACCTTGCAGGACTCGACATTGGTTGGGATGAGAGCACATCGTCGGGGTCCACTGTTCGCGAGCTGCTCTGTGAAAGTGGTAGGCGTGGCCAAAAGAATGGTCAGGGCTACTACATTTATGATGCCGAGACGAGGGCAGCGACACCCGACCCGGAGGTTGAGCAGATAATCAAAGCTTTCGCCGGACGACAGGGTGTTGAGCAACGCGAAATATCTGATCAAGAGATACTTGAGCGCTGCCTGTATCCGATGATCAACGAGGGAGCCAAAATCCTCGCTGAAGGCATAGCCATTCGTGGCAGCGATGTTGATGTTGTGTGGATTAACGGTTACGGGTGGCCGATGTACACCGGTGGCCCAATGTTCTGGGCTGACACCGTCGGGTTAGCAGAAGTAGCCGACCGTATTAACCATTACGGCTCTACGCTCGGAGGCGAACACTGGTCAATATCGCCGTTAATAGAAGAAATCGTCGCCCAAGGTGGTTCCTTGAGCGCCTACACAAACTAGGAAGCATCAATGGCTCGGGACTACTCGGAAATAGCTGCCGGCTACGTCGAAGAGTTGCGCGCCCGTGGCCGGGAGATTGACGCGGCTCGTCATGTTCCACAGGACATCGCCGATCGTCTCGCTGAAGAAGGTTTCTATCGACTATGCACACCCACCGAACTAGGTGGAGTGGGCGGCGATCCGCGCGTCTTGGCGGAAGTCTGCGAGATTCTGGCAACAGGCAACGGGTCGGTTGCTTGGTGTGTCTTCATTGGTGCCACATCGCAGTACATGTTCCCTGCAGCTTCTCCTCAACTGATCGACGAACTACTCGAAAACCCTAACGTCATAACGAGCGGCGTATTCGCCTATTCGGGCACAGCTACTCGGCCGGCAGATGCTTCCGATACTTGGACTGTAAATGGTCGTTGGGAATGGGGTTCGGGCTGTCGAAATGCGGCCTGGATTTCGGGAGGAGTAACGCTCTGCGATAGCGATGGCTCTCCGATTCTTGACAAGCACCAACGACCAACAGAGGCACGAGCTTTCTTCAAGCCTGAAGAAATCGAAATGCACGATGACTGGCATACCAGTGGTCTGCGCGGGTCTGGCTCGAATTCCTACACAGCCCACAATCTGGAAATCCCGGACTACCGGGTCGCAACGGTAGAAGCCTTGCGGGCCTCCGCCTTGGCTGACTCCCCCATCTATCGATTCCCCCGCTTCGGTTACCTGGCGTTGCCCATTGGATCTATCGCTCTTGGGATGGCCCACGACGCTATCGAGGAAGCCTTAGGGATCGCTAAATCAAAGACACCCACAGGATCAAACCGCTCCTTGGCTTCTCGGCCCGCATTTCATAGAGATGTCGCCCTGGCTGAGTCCTCCCTACGGGCAGCGCGTTCGCTTTTCTATAAAGATATTGAAACGGCCTGGGAGGAAGCTCAGAAGACAGTGGGTTCGCTAGAAACCCGACGCCTTCTTCGCACTTCGACAGTTCACGCAGTAACAACCGCTATCAGCATCATCGATCGCATGTACACGACCGTCGGCGGCTCATCTGTTTACGAGGAATCGGCGTTGCAACGACACTTCCGAGATGTGCACGTGGCATCTCAACACATGATGGTTGCAGAACCTGTTATGGAATTAGCTGGCCGAGTCATGAGCGGTATCGATGACCAAGCCCCCGGGTTGTAGGGCGACACCTAGCTTTAGATAGGAGATCACAGTGTCGACAGAGAAGCTTGCTTCCGATACCTCGTTTTCTTTAAGTTCCGCTCCAGAGCCCGCCATATGCCCCGAAGCAGAGCGCCTCGTGCGCAAACAAGAGACGGCCCTCGGTTATCGAATAATGGCTTCATGGGGCTGGGGCGCTGACGGCTCCGGCCACATAACGGCGCGCGACCCTGAGCGGACAGATGCCTTTTGGTCTCTGAGGTACGGGGTTCCGTTCGGAGAGGCTCGCGTTGAGGACCTAGTGCTCGTAAACCACAGCGGTGACGTCATAGAAGGGTCCGGTGAGATCAATCCTGCGGGCTTTTGCATTCATGCTCCGATCCACTCGACCCGCCTGGACGTCGTTGGAGCTATTCATACCCACACGCCATATGGGACGCCATTCTCAGCCATGGCAGCTCCGCTACCTATGAGTAGTCAAGAAGCCGTCGCGTTCCACGGAATGCAGGGTGTTTTCACCGGTGAAGAGGTGAACGTGACCGACCTCGCTACCGGCCAACGCATCGCGGACGCGTTAGGGACCGGTCGTCTCGTGGTCCTCGCCAATCACGGCCTCTTGACGGTAGGCACATCTGTAGCGTCAGCTGTTGGGTTTTACCTGAACGCTGAGCGAGCAGCAGAAGTCGCAGTTAAAGTTCCTGACGGTCGAGTCATCAGCCCCGCCGCAGCTGCTCAGACTCATCCATCAGTAGGTGATGAGCTCAACGGGTGGCATATTTTTCAATGGTTGGTTCGATCGCGCGTGGGTGACCCCACAGTTGTCAACTAACCCGTATAGAGAGGACGCTAAGTGTCGGATTTCGATGTCGTGGTGGTAGGTGCGGGAAACGCTGCTTGCTGCGCTGCATTAGCGGCCGCAGAGCAGGGAGCCAAGGTCTTAGTTCTCGAGCGAGCACCTGAGGGTGAGTCTGGAGGAAATAGCCGTTTCACAGCTGGCGCTATCCGGTTCGCCTACGACGGCGTCGAAGACTTGATGGAACTCATGCCTGATCTCACCGAAAGCGAGATCGAGAACACCGACTTCGGGACGTACACCGAGGACGAATTTTACGCAGACATGGGGCGTATTACCGATTACAGAACAGACCCTGAACTCGCGAGCTATCTAGTAGCTAATAGCAAGCCGACAGTCATGTGGATGCAGCGAAATGGTGTCCGATTCGCTCCGATCTGGGGTCGGCAAGCATTCAAAGTAGACGGCAAGTTCAAATTCTGGGGCGGATTGACCGTTGAAGCGTGGGGCGGAGGTGAGGGCCTCGTAGATGCACTACACCGCACTCTCCAACAAAAAGGTATCGAGATTCGATATGAAACTACAGCGAAGGACCTTATCTTCGACGGGTCAGTAGTGCATGGGGTCCGCGTCCGCCAGGGAATGCGAATGGTTGACATCACCTGTGACGCGGTGATCATTGCTGCTGGTGGATTCCAAGCCAACTCCGAATGGCGAACACGTTACCTAGGCCCCGGTTGGGACCTAGCAAAGGTCCGAGGCACCCGATTCAACACGGGTGACGGGATACGGATGGCTCTCGATATTGGGGCTATGCCGTACGGCAATTGGAGTGGCGCTCATGCTGTGGCGTGGGAATACAACGCTCCTGAGTTTGGTGACCTTGCCGTCGGCGACGCTTTCCAGAAACACAGTTACCCATTTGGGGTCGTCATCAACAACGACGGGAAGCGGTTTCTTGACGAAGGTGCCGATTTTCGTAACTACACCTACGCGAAATACGGACGCGAAATACTCAACCAACCAGGCCATTCAGCATGGCAACTTTTCGATGCAAAGGTTGATCACCTACTCCGTGATGAATACCGCATCAAGCAAGTCACCAAAGTTCAGGCAGATACCTTGGAGGAATTGTGCGCCCGCATGGACGGCGTCAATACAGCCCAAGCGCTAGAAACAATTAGTGAGTACAACACAGCAGTTGACACAAATACCCAGTTCGATCCGAACGTCAAAGATGGCCGCTCGACCTCCGGACTAAACATCAACAAATCCAATTGGGCGAACACTTTGGATGAAGGGCCTTTCCAGGCTTACAACGTCACTTGTGGACTGACTTTTACCTTTGGTGGCCTCCGCATTAACGACGAGGGCCAGGTATTGGACAGCGGACTCCTGCCGATCCCTGGCCTGTATGCAGCCGGCGAACTAGTAGGTGGGCTGTTTTACGGTAACTACCCTGGCGGCACCGGATTAACGGCAGGAGCTGTTTTTGGACGACTCGCGGGACAACACGCTGGCGCGCAAACTGTCAGTTGACAGCTCGTTCTTGACCTTCCCAATAGGGCTTCCGTAGTTCGGTTTTTAGGATCTTGCCAGCTGGGTTACGTGGTATTAGATCCAATCGATCGATAGAAGTCGGGCACTTGTAATGAGCGAGGTTCTCGCGGCAATACTCGATAAGCGCTGCCTCATCGGGATCCGACTCTGCGGCAGGGGTAATGACCGCTTTAACAGTTTCACCCCATTTCTCATCTGGAACACCAATTACCGCAACGTCCGCAATCTCAGGGTGCGCCATTAAGACATTCTCCACTTCGGCGGGGTAAATGTTTTCACCCCCAGAAATGATCATGTCTTTCACGCGATCATGGATAAAGAGAAATCCTTGTTCTGTGTAACCGGCGTCTCCGGTTCGGAACCATCCGCGCCCGTCTTCATCAATACCTTCGGGATAGGCCTCATCCGTTGCAGCTGGGTCGTTCCAGTAGCTTTTAAGATTCTGGATGGTCTTGACCCAAATCTCCCCGACCTCACTGTCACCAAGATCATCTCCGGTTTCTGGGTCAACGATTCTTAGTTCAACATCGCCCCAAACTTGGCCCGCTGAACGAAGTAAATGCGATTTGGGGCCACCAGGATCATGGTCCTCAGCGCGAAGTATGGTCACTCCGCCCGTAGTTTCAGTGAGTCCATAGGCCTGAACAAACTTACAACCCATCAAACTCATGCTCCCGGCCAGCACTTCCTCGGTAATCGGAGACGCCCCGTAGACCATGCATCGAAGACTCGAGAAATCAGTCTCCTCGGCTCCCGGCGTTATAAGCAAAAACTGGAGGATGGCCGGAACCAACAGAGCATTTGTTATCTCGTAAGCCTCGATGAGGCGCAGTAGTTCGACCAGGTCAGCTTCTCTCAACAGCACGTTGGTGCCGCCGTTGTAAAGGCCAACGACGCCCCAGCCGCTGCCCGCAATATGGAACAGCGGCATAGCAACCAGATTTACGCTGTCAGTGTCGAAGTACCACTCGTCGCTCGCTGCCGGCAACATCTCGAAGAAATTACGATTTGTTAGTTCGACTCCCTTTGGAAGACCAGTCGTACCGGACGTGTACAGCTGGTATGAGGTATCTGTCCACCCCACTTGAACATTCGGGTCAACATCACCAGCCGTGGAAATCCATGTGGGATAGTCAACATGGCTGCCTGCATTACCGACAACCACAACCGTAGTGACGGTTTCCAAGTTCATCTGCTCATAGTGCCCAAGAAACTCTTCGCCGATGAGGAGAACCTTCGCCCCTGCATGGTTCAGGATGTACTCCATTTCCGGAGCGGCTAACCGCCAATTGACGGCGACGCCAACGGCATTAATTTTGCTCGCCCCAAAAAGGTAACTGAAGTATTCCGGACCGTTTTTGTCTAGATGCGCAACTCGGTCCTGGGGTCCGACCCCTGCGGCCACCAAAGCATTCGCAACCTGGTTGGATTCGCGGTCCAACTCGGCGTAGGTCCATTCGCGCCCCTCAAATATCATCGCGACCTTGTCGGGTTGATTCTGAGCGTGAACGCGGGTTATATCTGCGAGCGAAGTAATGGTCGACATTTGTCGCTACCTCCGATAGATCTAAGCGAGAGCAACAAACTCTAGCCACTGAAACACCTAACTAGCGAGGTGCGTCGAGCCTAAGAAGATGTAGCTTAAAACGAGCAAACAAAGCCAAGCGGGGTTGCATGTCCAAAATTATTTATACACACACTGACGAAGCACCAGCATTGGCGACCTATTCGTTTCTTCCAATCATTCAGGCGTTTGCTAGGGCTGCGGGGATTAGCGTCGAGACTAGGGATATATCTCTGGCCGGAAGAGTGATATCTGCCTTCCCCGAAAATCTCTCGAAGGAACAGCAAATTGGTGATGCATTAGCTGAACTTGGCGAAATGACTTTGTCATCAGAAGCCAACATCATCAAACTGCCAAACATCTCTGCCTCCATCCCCCAACTTCAGGCAACTATCGCCGAGCTGCAGGCTGCCGGTTTCGCTGTTCCTGACTACCCAACTAACGCGGAAACCCCGGAGCAAGAGAGCATTCGCGAACGATACGACCGAATAAAGGGTTCAGCTGTTAATCCGGTTCTAAGGGAAGGGAATTCAGACAGAAGAGCTCCCCGTGCGGTAAAAGAATTCGCACAAAAATTTCCTCATTCGATGGGCGAATGGTCTTCGAGTTCCCAAACTCACGTTGCCACAATGTCCGACAACGATTTTCGGTCAAATGAACAATCGATAACGCTCCCAACATCCACAACTTTGCGAATACAGCACACATCTGCTGAAGGCGAAGTAACCACCCTCAAGGAGGTGCCAGTCAACGCAGGAGAAATCGTTGACGCCACCTTTATGTCGGTAAGACACCTACGATCATTTCTGGATCAAGAGTTAGCAGACAGCAAAGATCGGGGACTGCTCTTCTCGCTTCATCTGAAGGCCACCATGATGAAGGTGTCGGATCCAATCATTTTCGGCCATTGCGTGCGAGCTTTCTTCGCAAACGTTTTCGCGGAACATAATGAGACACTCGAACGATTGGGAGTGAACGTAAACAATGGTCTAGGTGCCTTACTTGAAGCCCTAGATGCGTTGCCCGCCGCTGATCGCGAGCCGATTGAACAATCAATTGCTCAGGCGTACATCGATGGTCCGGCTCTCGCGATGGTTGATTCCGATAGGGGGATCACAAATCTCCACGTCCCGAGCGACGTGATCGTCGACGCCTCAATGCCGGCAATGCTCAGGTCTTCTGGGCAAATGTGGAATACAGACGGCGAGCAACAAGATACTAAAGCCGTGATACCTGACAGCAGCTACGCAGGTATCTACCAGGCGGTCATAGAGGACTGCATTGAACACGGGGCTTACGACCCAACAACGATGGGGTCAGTACCAAATGTTGGCCTCATGGCGCAAAAGGCCGAAGAGTATGGCAGTCACGACAAAACTTTCGAGATCACATCAACCGGGACGGTCGACGTGCTCGATGCCGAAGGCACGTCACTGATTCACCACGAAGTCGAGGTCGGCGACATATGGAGGATGTGCTCGGTCCAAGAGGCAGCTGTCAGAGACTGGGTGAAACTGGCGGTCTCACGCGGCAGCGCTACTGGCGCAACCGTTGTGTTTTGGTTAGACGAGGAGCGGGCACATGACGCCGAGCTCATCAAGAAAGTCAGGACCTACCTCGACGATCACTCGACCGAAGACTTAGATATCCAAATCCTGGCGCCGATCCAAGCGACGAAGCTGTCCCTTGATCGAATCCGACGCGGAGAGGACACGATCTCTGTCACCGGTAATGTCCTCAGGGACTACAACACAGACCTGTTTCCAATTCTCGAGGTTGGGACCTCAGCAAAGATGCTTTCGATAGTGCCTTTGATGAACGGCGGCGGATTGTTTGAAACTGGCGCTGGTGGGTCTGCTCCGAAGCACGTCCAGCAATTCGAAGCGGAGAATCATCTCCGTTGGGACAGTCTCGGCGAATTTCTAGCCCTAGCAGTTTCTTTTGAGCATCTCGGTGAGGCAACGCAAAACTCGAGGGCGAAGATACTGGGTGCGGCTCTTGATGCTGCGACTGGCCGCTTGCTCGACGAGGGTAAGTCACCGAGCCGAAAAGTGAATGAACTCGACAACCGAGGGAGCCACTTCTATATCGCCATGTGGTGGGCCCAAGCTATGTCCGACCAAACTCAGGATCCAGAGTTGGCCGAGTTATTTGCTCCGCTTGCAGAAGAGCTCACCTCATCTCAAGACCCAATTCTTCAAGAGCTTCTTGCCTGCCAAGGCGAGCCGGTAGACGTAGGGGGTTACTACTACCCCGACCCCGCACGAGCGGCCGTCGCTATGCGTCCTAGTCCGACTTTCAACTCGATTATCGACGAATTCTCCTAGGTCGCCTAGGTGACTGTGGTCTTGTTTGATCTGAGTGAGACCAAAGCCCTAAAACAAGGGCTCTACGGGTGTCTGTAAATTGTCTTCCAATTGTCGCAGTTGATTCTTGCTATTGCAGAGTTCAATCGCTTAGTTTTTGGCCACTAAACGCACGTTAGGCTGCCAAGCGCAGGACCCTAGGGTCCTCGCTCGGGAAGGGGATCAGCGCATCAGTGAACGAGGCGACGACCACAGCGCGCGATGAACCACTACTTTCGGTTCAGGAGCTACGGACCCATTTCTCTATCAACGCGGGCCTACTCAAAGCCGTAGATGGCGTAACTTTCGACCTTCAAGCTGGACAAACCCTGGGCATAGTCGGAGAAAGCGGATCAGGGAAGACCGTTCTTTCCAGAAGCATTATGCGTCTTAATCTGGGCAATAACGTTGAAACCTCAGGGAAGGCTCTTTTCGGCGGCAACGACCTGCTCCGTCTCCCCATGGGTCAGATGACCGACATCTGGGGACAAGAAATTGCAATGGTCTTTCAGGACCCGATGACTTCTTTAAATCCGGTAGTCAAAATAGGTCGGCAAGTTTCTGAGCATGTCCGTAAACACTTGGCAGTCTCAAAAAGAGAAGCCCGAGGTCTTGCAGTCGAGTTACTCAAAAGTGTCCGGATTCCTGAAGCTGAGGTGGCAATCGACTCGTTCCCCCACGAGCTTTCTGGTGGGATGCGGCAACGCGTTTCGATCGCTATCGCCCTAGCTTGCGGCCCGAAGCTCCTCTTTGCGGATGAACCAACTACTGCGCTCGATGTTACGGTTCAGCACCAAATCCTGAACCTACTGGGCCTTCAGCAGAGCGAACGCGATATGGCCATGGTTCTTGTGACCCACGATCTGGGTGTGGTGGCCGGTCGCACTGATGAAATCATTGTCATGTATGCGGGCAAGATCGTTGAACAGTCCAGCACTCGTCAGATCTTCCAAAATACGTCGCACCCGTACACAGAGGCGCTCCTTCGGTCAATCCCCAAGACCGACCAACCTAGCCACACACGGTTGGCAGCTATCGCAGGTCGGCCACCCAATCTCATAACCATGCCTTCAGGTTGTTCGTTCAGTCCCCGATGCCCCTACGCCCAAGAACGCTGCTTTGAAGAAGAACCGCCATTAACCGTGACCAAAGAGGGTCATGCGACAGCCTGTTGGTATCAGGTTGGAACCGAGGCGAATCGGGCCGCCTGGGACAAGAATCTGGCAGCCGGCCGGCCAGCAACTTTGGCTGTAGCTGAAGGACAAGTCATCGACGAAGTACCGATCGACATCGGCGCTGGTGGGGCCTGATGGCTGGCAGCGGAAAGGCACACCTTCGCGACCCGGGCGACGTTCTGATGCGGGCGGAAGATCTTGTCGTCGAATTTCCTATCTCTCGCGGGCGGGTGGTCAATGCCGTAAGTGGCGTCAGCCTCGACGTTAAACAGGGTGAAACCCTGGGCCTGGTTGGAGAGTCGGGATGCGGTAAATCCACCACAGCCAAATGCCTAATTCAGCTTCCTCCACCTACTTCGGGAACTGTCAGCTACCACGGAACTGAACTCACCTCACTCGACGACGAAGCACTGCGCAACGCTCGCACTGACCTGCAAATGATCTTCCAGGACCCGATTTCGTCACTTAATCCGCGAAGAAAGATTGGCGATGTGGTTGCTGAACCACTCCGAGTTTGGGGCCCGCGCGACAGCACTGAGCAGACCGGACTCGTAAACGCAATGCTTGAGGCCGTAGGGATCGATCCCGATGTGGCCCGAGACAAAAGGCCACACGAGTTTTCCGGAGGTCAGTGCCAACGAATTTCAATTGCTCGGGCTCTCGTCCTCAATCCACAAGTCATTATCTGTGACGAACCGGTTTCGGCCCTTGATGTGTCAGTCCAGGCTCAAATCCTCAATATGCTTGAGGATCTCAAATCCGAGTACGGACTGACCTTGGTGTTTATCGCCCATGACCTCGCAGTTGTCAAAAATATCTCCGACAGAGTTGCAGTTATGTACCTCGGAAAACTTTGCGAAGTGTCCGAGTCAAACGACCTTTACGCGAGCCCTGCTCATCCCTATACCGAGCTGCTATTGGGATCAAGCCCCGTACCAGATCCAAGTAGCGAAGTTGACATCACTATGGTCGAAGAGGGGGACGTCCCTTCGCCGATCGACCCACCTTCAGGATGTCGTTTTAGGACCCGCTGCGCCTACGCGACAGAGCGGTGCGCCCAGGAAGAGCCAATGATGCGTGAAGTTTCACCAGATCATTTCGTTGCTTGCCATCACCCACTCGTCTCCGTTACCGAAACGGCGGAGGTGAGCGCCTGAAACAGTTTTGCCCTTATATCTAAGGGTCATGCGGTTAGGCGCCCGCCTTCCGCTTTTAGTACTTGAATAAGAACTCAGGGAGGGTTCAAAATGAAATCAAGCTGGTTAAAAATCATCGCATCGTTTTTCGCGATTGCGTTGATTGCAGCTGCCTGTGGAGGCAGCGACTCCGGGTCATCTGACACCGCGAGTAGTTCAGAAACGGCCACAGAAACAACCGAAAAAGAAGAGGTCATCGAAGCTGGTACAGAAGCCGAAGGTGACGTCGACACCGAGGTTGAAGAAGTAGTCGAGGAGATTAGCTACGGCGGCTCATTGACCGTTGGCCTTGAAGCTGAAGCCACTGGCCTTCGCCCATGGGAAGACCCGTGCTCATCGCCGTGCCTCACCATGATCGCAGCAATCTACGACACATTGGTACAGATTCGAACCGATGGAACCATTGGCCCATGGCTGGCAACTGACTGGTCTGCGAATGAGGACTTCACGGAATGGACTTTCAACCTTGTAGAAGGGGTGACGTTCCATAACGGAAAAGCGTTCACCGCTCAAACATTGGTTGACATGTTCCCACTGCAGCAATTAGGTGCAGCCGCTGGAGGAATCGTCACAGCAGCCGGACTTAAGGAAGTAATAGCGGTTGATGACACGACGGTTAAATACGTCCTGGGGTCAGCTCACTCGGCGTTTCCATCGTTCTTGGTTCAAACACCCCTAGGAGCGGCCTTCGATCCCGAGGCAGCGAACGCTGATTTTGACGGGTATTCAATGAACCCCATTGGAACCGGTGCTTTCATGATGGAGAAACGAGACCTGGACAACGAGACAATCGTAGTTCGCAACCCCAACTATTGGATGAGCGACGCCGATGGCAACCAGTTGCCATACCTTGACTCGGTGAACTTCCGACCAATTCCTGACGAAGGAACACGCTTGGATTCACTCCTTTCAGGAACTACTCAGGCGATGCAGACCTTGCGTCAGGGCACGATCCGTGATGCTCGTTCAGCTAAGGAAGATGGCGCCGATATCGTCCTGCTTGAATTCCAAGGAAACAATGTTGGCGGTGGCATGTACAACCTCACCAATCCACCTTTGGATGACGTGCGAGTCCGTAAGGCTCTGACTCAGATGAACAACCAAGAAGCCACTATCGAAGCCTTGGGCGGCACCGGAATTTCCCTCCCAGGCACCCAGTGGTTCAGCCCTGATAGCCCTTGGTACTCCGAAAAGGTTGCAGCGGCATGGCCAAAGTTTGACTACGAGGCCGGCCAGGCGCTCCTAAAGGAATACGTTGACGACCCAGAGCGTTCAGATGGGAAAGCAGTCGGCGAGAAGATCTCGGTAGAACTCTCATGTCCTCCAGATCCAACCCTTATTGCTGCCGTTCAAGTTTCAGAACAACTCTGGACCGCCACTGGCATGGTTGACGTGACCTTGACTAACTATGATCAGCAAACGCACATCGGCTATGCGCTTGGTGCACCGCCAAACTTCGAAGGCTCACATAGCGTTCACTGTTGGCGCTGGTCAAGTGACAATGATCCGTCAACCGAACTCAACCGCCAACTAGCTCCACATACCTTGGAGGTGGCAGCCGCTTACGGGCTTGATGGAATCTTCACTCCAACCAACTTCTTCAACTACTTCGACATCGAAGTATTCGGTGCCCTCATGCAGGCGATCGGCACTGACGTCTTTGAAGAGCGTTATGCCCTTTACGAGATGGTGATGATGAAGTTCGCTACCGATCTCCCTGTTTACTATTCGGGTCACACTGCGACACTGCTCGCAGTTGAAACCGGGATTGAGGGAATCAACGGTTGGGTGCTTCCTGATGGAACATTCGGCGGTCAAGGTTGGTCGATACCTCAGCTCAACCAAGCTTTCCTGACCAACTGAAACTAATAGTCCATTAATCGAGATCCCCAGGTAGGAGTTCACTTGTTAGGCAAAGTCTTAGCAGTAAAAACAGTCAGGCTCATCGCCACCCTGTTCGCTGTATCTCTACTGACTTTCCTGCTCGTAGAACAACTACCTGGGGATCCGATTTTGGCCATCTTGCCCCCTGGCGGGCTTGATGATCTTGAGACCATTGAGCGCATTCGCAAAGAGCTCCGTCTCGACGATCCGGTATTAACTCGTTACTTTCGCTGGGTGGGAGACGCTCTCCAAGGAGATCTTGGCAAGTCATACATCACTGACCAGCCGGTCTCGGATGCGATCAAAGACCGTATCCCAGTAACAATGGAATTGGCCTTCTTGGCGACGCTCATAGCGGCGCTCCTTGCAATCCCGATTGGCGCTATCTCTGCATACAGAGAAGGCGGCTACTTCGACCGAACGATGTCGGCGTTCACTACCGCAGCTCTTTCAATTCCAGGATTCTTGGCCGGCATTTTCTTCATCTGGCTCTTTACACTCAAATTCAATTGGCTGCCCTCAACCGGATGGAATCGGATCACAGATAAAGGGCTCCTCGCCAACCTACAAACAGCAATACTGCCCGCTGGAGCATTGGCTTTAGCTCCCTTGGCCATCAACGCACGACTGATCAGAGCCGACATGATCGGGACCTTAAAAGAGGACTACATCCTGTCAGCAAAAGCCAAAGGATTACGCGACCGTTACATCCTCATGCGCCACGCCCTGAGGCCAAGCTCGCTAACCGCAATCACTGTCTTCGCTCTTCAGCTCGGCGGCCTGATTGGCGGAACCGTGGTTATCGAAAACGTGTTCGCTTTACCAGGGCTCGGAACGCGCTTGATAAGCGGCATTTACCAGCGTGACGTGGTGATGATCCAAGGAATAACTCTTTTCATTGCAACCGTGTACGTCGTCGTGAACGCACTCGTCGACCTGCTCTACGCCGCCCTCGACCCTCGAATCCGTAGGCAATGATGCGGTCGCTATCTCGTAGGTTCGGTACCGCATTCTTAGCAATGCCACTCGTGGTCAAAATAGCTTTGATGTGGCTCATCTTCATTGTGGCGGCCGCTATTTACAGTCGACTTGACCGCCTTTTCGGCCAAGCATTACCGCTCCAAGATCCTTTTTATCAACCATTTCTATTCGGAGAAGCACGACCCGTTGAAGGTCCCTCAACCGCTCATTACCTCGGCACAGATGTGCTCTCCCGTGACAACCTGGCTCGCCTTTTACACGGCGCCTGGGTTTCATTAATCGTGGCGGCCACGGTGGTCTCTTTCGGTCTCGTGTTTGGAGGCTTCATTGGCGCCTTCGTTGGCTACACCCGCGGCAAAGTAGAAACTGTCACCATGGCGACCCTAGATGTCATCCTCGCCTTCCCACCCCTGGTGCTATTACTTGCTTTGGTAGCCGTATACAAGGTGCGGAACCTGACAATGATCGCTCTTGTTTTCGGAGTATTGGGCATCCCCACCTATGTACGAATAGCGCGGGCAAGCACACTAGGCGTGGCCGGGCGAGAGTTCGTTCAAGCCGCGGAAGCCATAGGAACAAAACGGACAGCCATCCTGTTCCGCGAAATTATTCCTAACATCATGCCGGCCCTTTTCGCGTATGCCCTCATCAACGCAGGATATGTAATCGTGATCGAGGGCACCTTGTCGTACCTGGGTCTCAGCGTCCAAATCCCCGAACCGACCTGGGGAAACATGATCAACGAAGGGCGAAGAGATATCAGGCAAACAATTCTGCCTATCTTCTGGCCAGGCCTATTTCTGACCATGTCAGTGGTCTCGCTAAACCTCGTCGGTGATTGGCTTCAACAGCGCGTCGCTGTTCGCTCCTCAGCCCTCTAATCAATCAGGTGCATCTAAGCCCAGAACGTTGCCACCGTCGAGGGTTCCAGTATCTCGATAAACATCCAGCTTTGATCGGCTGTCATCAATATCGAGGTTACGCATGGTTAACTGGCCGATCCGGTCCAGCGGCCCAAAGGCTTGATCTTCTACCCGCTCCATCGACAGTCGATCTGGCTCATAGGTCAGATGTGAACCTTCGGTGTCCATGATCGAATAGTCGTCGCCCCGTCTAAGTCGAATGGTGACAGTGCCCGACACAGCAGACCCTACCCACCTCAGCAGTGGTTCTCTCAACATCAGACTTTGCGGGTCGAACCAACGACCTTCGTACAACAGACGCCCCAACCGTCTACCCATAGTCCGGTAATTTTCGATCGTATTTTCGTTGTGAATAGCGGTCACTAGTCGTTCATAACCAATATGTAGCAACGCCAACGCTGGTCCTTCGTAAATTCCGCGTGACTTAGCTTCGATGATCCTGTTCTCGATCTGGTCGCTCATACCCAGACCGTGACGGCCGCCAATCGCGTTAGCGGCCTCTACCAACGCGACCTGATCATCGAAGGCTGTGCCGTTGATCGACACAGGCCACCCCTGTTCGAACGTTAAGGTCACGTCCTCTTCGACTATCTCAACATCTTGATCCCAATGAGCCACACCCATGATCGGAGAGACGATTTCCATCCCACGGTCCAACTCTTCAAGGGCTTTAGCTTCATGGGTAGCGCCCCAAATATTGGCGTCAGTGGAGTAGGCCTTCTCAACAGAGTCCCGATATGGAAGGTCTCGGGCGATTAAGAACTCGCTCATGCCGGTTCGCCCGCCGAGTTCATCGACAAATTGTGGGTCAAGCCAGGGCTTGTAGATCCTTAGGTCGGGATTCACCATTAACCCGTACCGGTAGAACCGTTCAATGTCGTTGCCTTTATAGGTGGATCCATCACCCCAAATGTCGACGCCGTCTTCTTTCATAGCTGCGACGAGCATCGTGCCTGTTACTGCTCTCCCGAGCGGTGTGGTGTTGAAATAGGTTTTACCGGCAGTGGAGATATGGAAGGCGCCACATTGCAAGGCCATTAACCCTTCCCGGACTAATTCTGTTCGACAGTCAATGATTCGAGCTTTTTCTGCTCCATATTGCAACGCTCGGTCCGGTACTCCTTCAAGGTCTGGTTCGTCGTGTTGACCTAGATCCGCGGTATACGCGAACGGAATAGCACCATGTTCTCTCATCCAAGCAACAGCTGCAGAGGTGTCTAAACCACCCGAAAAGGCGATCCCAACTCGTTCTCCCTGCGGGAGCGACATCAAAACCTTCGACATAGGAAAACAACGGTACAACGTGACGCCCCAAAAGCTATGTGGGTTTATTTCCCTTGACCCAAACACGAAAAGCGAAGCGATACCCCTGTGGGGTTGACAGTCCCTCGTTCTTTCAGGTTTGGCCTCTAGGTTGTCGGAGTGTTCCGGATCTTGTTGAGGCTGACTGCTGTTTGTGTGTTGGTGGTTGTGGGGTGGGGGTCGTCTGCTGCGGCGTGGGATACAACTGCTGGGAACGACACGAATTATGGGTCGATCACGTTCGGCGGCACTGGAACCGACTATGGCCACGGGGTGGCGGTGGATGGTTCCGGCAACGTGTACACCACCGGCGTCTTCGCAGGCACAGTTGACTTCGGGGCCGGCAACGTCACCTCCGCCGGCAGCTACGACGTGTTCGTTACCAAACGCAACGCTGCTGGCGCCCATCAATGGACCACCACCTTCGGCGGCACCGGCCAAGACTATGGCCGCGAGGTGGCGGTGGATGGTTCCGGCAACGTCTATATCACCGGCCACTTCAGCAACGCCGTTGATTTCGGGGCGGGGAACGTCGGCTCCTCCGGCAGCTACGACGCGTTTGTCACCAAACTCAATGCTGCTGGCGCCCATCAATGGACGACCACCTTTGGCAGCACTTCAGTCGATGACGGCTGGTCGGTGGCGGTGGATGGTTCCGGCAACGTCTACACCACCGGCTACTTTCATGGCACAGTCAACTTCGGGGCGGGGAACGTGACCGCCGCGGGCAACAGCGATGCGTACGTCACCAAACTCAACGCTGCTGGTGCTCATCAGTGGACCACCACCTTGGGCGACACCAGCAACGATACCGGCCATGGGGTGGCGGTGGATGGTTCCGGCAACGTCTACGCCACCGGCAGCTTCAGAGGCACAGTTGATTTCGGTGCCGGCAACGTCACCTCCGCCGGCGACTACGACGTGTTTGTTACCAAACTCAACGCCGCTGGTGCCCATCAATGGACCACCACCTTCGGCGGCACCAGCAGCGATCGCGGCTTTGGGGTGGCGGTGGATGGTTCCGGCA